>JACKQG010005198.1_pt1 | contig 14515 bp, 9 predicted proteins | sample 8237621 | NCBI WGS metagenome assembly JACKQG01 (sample SAMN15677084, study PRJNA649215) | marine metagenome | biome: marine; feature: Black Sea; material: saline water; isolation source: suspended particulate matter (SPM) from the Black Sea western gyre | collected 2013-06-09/2013-06-10 | depth...
GAGGCTACATGCGATTAGATGATGAAATGGTTGAGGTCATTGACGTTCCTGGGACCTATACCTTAGAGCCGACATGCAAAGCTGAAGAAGTTGCGCTGGAGATGTTGGAGAATGCTGAGAAAGGTGACATTGTCATTAACGTCGCCGACGCCACCAATCTGGAACGCAACCTCAATCTCACTTTGCAGTTACTTGAGAGACAGATTCCCATGATTGTGGCGTTGAACCTGTGGGACGACACTAAACACAAGGGGATAACCATTGATGTTGAAAAGCTCGAAGAACTATTGGGCATTCCTGTCGTTCCGACTGTGGCGGTGAGCGGGGAAGGAATTGCAACGTTGGCTCATCGAATTCACGTCTGCTTCGCATCTGTGTTTCCTTTAGAAGAAGCGCGGATAAAAAAACACAAGCCCCGCACTACAGATGAGAGATGGATGGAAGTCGGCAGTATTGTCACCCAGGTGCAGAGCATGATTCACCGACATCACACTTTGCTTGAGACACTGGAGGAGCTCTCTCTGAAGCCGATTACGGGTTTGCCGATTGCCGCCGTTGTGATATGGCTGGTTTTTAAAATTGTCAGATTTATAGGGGAAGGGTTGATAGGATATGTATTCGACCCATTTTTTGAGAAACTTTATGCGCCGCTGATGATGCGACTCAGCGCGCTTTTTGGCGGGGAAGGGTTCCTCCATGACATCATCATTGGGAAACTGATAGAAGGCGAAATAGACTTTACCCAATCTTTCGGATTTCTAACCACAGGTTTGTATGTCCCAATTGCTATGGTGCTTCCTTATGTTTTCGCTTTTTACCTGATGTTGGGCTTGTTAGAAGATTTCGGCTATTTGCCCCGTTTAGCTGTGTTGATAGACAACATTATGCACCGATTGGGCTTGCACGGACAAGCCATTGTTCCAACGATTTTAGGATTGGGTTGTTCTGTGCCGGGCATGTTAGCAGCCAGAATATTGGAAACGCGGCGCGAGCGGTTCATTGTTTTGACATTACTGGCAGTAGCAGTGCCATGTACAGCGCAATCCGCAGTGATAGTTGGATTGGTGGGCGAACATGGAGGAAAATACGTCGCGATTGTTTTCGGCACGTTAGCTATAGTCTGGGTACTTTTGGGATTTACTCTCAACAAGATTATGAAAGGTTTAAGCCCTGAACTGTTGCTGGAAATTCCATCCTACCATCTGCCGCCCATTGGTTTAGTGTTCAAAAAACTATGGATGCGAGTAGTAGAATTTATCAAGGATGCCATCCCATTTATGTTGCTCGGAATTCTACTTATGAACATCCTGTTTGCCACCGGTGCGATAAAAATAGCGACTAAAGCGTTTTCACCTATCATCACAAATTTAATGGGATTACCCGCAAGCGTTGTGGTAGCATTGATAATGGGCTTCTTGCGCAAAGACGTAGCTGTGGGCATGCTGGCGCCTCTGGGGTTGACAGCCAAACAGTTGACAATAGCGAGTACGGTACTCGCAGTATACTTTCCCTGCATAGCAGCATTTGTCATATTGCTAAAGGAGCTTGGAATAAAAGATCTGCTCAAATCCGCCGCCATCATGTTGGGATTAGCAGTGCTTGTTGGAACATTGATGAATCTGATTTTGTCAGCATTACGCCTGTGATTTTAGGGAACTATTTTTCCGTTTCACCCCATTTAGGCCGCTTGATGATTGGATAGTTGGAAGTAAGGAAAGGAAGAAAAAGGAGGAAAGAATAAGCGACGATGAATAAATTTTATAGCGTTTTCGTATTTATTTTTTTGCTGCTGGTTATCGCCGCTCCTGCTCGTAGTTTTCAGGGAGATGATGATTCCCCAGACATAGTTTATGAAAAAGCCGTTGTCATGAATATGGAATCCGAGGAAGTCTCCGATGATTTACGAGACGCGGGATTTGTCCAAAAGTATAAAGTTACTGTCAAAATGAAAACCGGTGAACACAAAGGGAAACTCGCTCAAACAGATATCTATACCGAACAAAATATTCTGTTTGACCTAAACATCCGAGTAGGAGATACTGTTATTGTAACTTATGAGGAATCGGGGGAACATTTACAAGTCTCTATCGTCGAACGAGATAAAGGCAAACCATTATTGTTGCTGACAATTATATTTTTAATCTCGGTTGTTTTGTTAGGACGATTTAAAGGCGTTAAAGCCCTATTTTCTTTGATATTTACATTAGCCTTGATTTTTGTTATAATGGTGCCAATGCTATTAAAAGGATATTCGCCTTTAATCTCAGCTATACTCGTTTCTATTCTATCGACGGTAGTTACCATGTTGATTGTAGCGGGTATAAATCACAAATCCTACTCAGCGATGATTGGCACGCTGGGAGGTGTATTCATAGCTGGGATATTATCTGTCTTATGTACAGCAGTGATGCGACTGAGTGGGTTAGTGGGGCACGAATCTATCTTTCTTCAGTCAATATCCGATCAAATTGACCTGAGAGGCATACTTGTGTGCGGCATTATCATTGGTGCTCTGGGTGCTGTCATGGATGTCTCAATTTCCATTTCCTCTTCGATTACAGAAGTGAAACAGGCAAATCCCAATTTGAGCCTAAAAGAGCTTTATCGGGCAGGAATCAATATAGGAAGCGATATTATTGGCACTATGACGAACACTCTTATTCTTGCATACTCGGGCAGTTCGCTTACGATGGTAATGCTCTTCATGGCTCAAAAATCCGATTTTCCCCTTATTCGGGTAATGAATTTTGATTTTATCACGTCGGAAATCCTAAGAGCATTGGCAGGAAGTATCGGTATGATTACGGCTATCCCCATTACAGCCTTAGCAGCGGCATACTTTAATGCAAGGAGGATAAAATGAGCGAACGCAAATGTGAAAGAATAATGAGAAAAACTATGTTTACATATGTCTTTGTTTTAGGGCGTAACAAGCGCGAAGATGCGATAAAACGCCATAAGCCTACTTTTCCCTCAATTTCGTGTCTTGTGCTCTGACAAATCTTATTAATACTGGATGTCATTCAATAACCTTTAGAGTAGCGAAGCGTATCGAAACCTACCAACTCCTCTTTCTCTTTTCTTATCTTGTTGCTTTTTCCTCACCTAATACCCCTCCCACAAAATAATTTACTGATTATAGATTTTATGATATACTTTTTTTATACTAAATTATAAATGGATTTCAACAGCAGCAAATGGATGAACTCATGATTTTAAGAAAGGGCCGGTATAGATATGTCACTCAATGTAAAAAAGTCTGAGCCATTTCACGATGCGTGGATGGCGCATGCAAATGAACCGCATTTAATCCGACTCGCTCACGCGATTGTAGCCCAATGGCTTGGTTCACAGATGATTGTCGAGCAAGGAGAACCTATCGTGGGACTTCTTGAACTTTCAAGCATCGTGACTTGGTCATTTACCAGCGGAGTAAGTTTTAGCAACGATTTGTGGAATGTCCGTTATGAACAGGCGGACGAGAAGGAACAAGAGTATCTAGAAGAGATGAAAAAGACCTGGCACGGAAAGTCCAGCAGTGAACTTGTATGGTCAGTTGTAACGCCAAGCGAGCGCGCTGTGTGTTCAGCTCAAAGTTGCATTGCGCCTGGCTGTCATGCTTCTCCCTTCCACTACAGGCTTGCATCGGAAGGAACAGAAGGGCTGCGCAAACGTGTCATGAATTCCCGCAATGAGAATTTAAGTAAATCGGGAACCGAGCCGGCTGAATGGTATGACGCTCTGATGATTATTTTGGATGGCATTGATAGATTTGGAGATATATACGCAGATGTGGTGCGTAAAGAAGCAGAGCAAGAAGAGGATGCCAGCCAACGGCAGGAATTGTTCGATATATCCGAACGTTGCGCCCGTGTGATGAAGCGTCCAGCGCAAAATTTTCACGATGCGCTTCAGGCGTACTGGTTTTCCTTCGTGTTGCACGGCATCGACTCGCCCGGCAGATTCGACCAAGACATGGGGCCATGGCTTGAGAATGACCTGAAAAAGGGAGTGCTGACAAGGGAAGAAGCGCAGAAACTCGTGGACTGTATTTGGATGAAATTTGACAAGCACCGAGCCTGGAGTTTGACGCTCTCTGGGCAGAAACCGGAAGGCGGAGATGCGACCAACGAACTTACCTACATGGCGCTTGAGTCGATGCGTCGATTGAGAATTGAAGCGCCAAACGTTTCTCTGCGCGTCCACAAAGATACGCCGGAAGAGTTGTTTGAAAATTCTTGCGAGTTACTAAGTTCTGGATACAGTATGCCGGCGATGGTGAATGACGAGTCCGTAATCGCTTCGATGATGGAACGCGGCATTAAAAAAGAGGATGCTTTGGACTACACGCTTGTGGGATGCACGCAAGTGGTGCCGCGTGGGAAATGTTGTGGTTCTTATGAGGACCTGGTTATAAATTCGCTGAAGTGCCTGGAACTTGCGCTTCATAACGGAGTAGACCCGATGACTGGAATACAGATGGGTCCTAAAACCGGCGAGCCGGAAGATTTTACCTCCTACGAAGATTTTGAACATGCCTGCTTTGAGCAACTCGATTACATGATACACACCACGACAGAAGTTATCAATCGCCAGTTAGCCGTTATTGCTCAACATTATCCTGACTTTTACAAGTCTTTGCTCATCGAGGGATGTCTGGAAAGTGGAAAGGATTATCGTCGAGGAGGCGCGCTTTACACCGAAGGGCTTGCGGACGTTCTTGGCATCACGAATTTCGGCGATTCGCTTCTGGCAATCAAAAAATTAGTATACGACGGAAATCGTTTGAGCCTCCGTGAATTTGCGGAGATTTTGGATGGGGACTGGTCCCGCGGAACGGGAGATGGCAAAGAATCACTGCGCCAAGAATGCCTCAATCGCATTCCTAAATTCGGGAACAACGACGAAGAAGCCGACGAGATGACAATCCGCGTTTTCAACTTTATCAACGAAGGGTACAAACAACGTGAAAAAGTATATGGAAATCATTTCGGCATCGACGTTGTCGGGTGGACAGGAGCCGTTGTATACGGGAAAAAAACAGGCGCAACGCCAGACGGACGTCGCCGAGGCACGCCACTTTGCGATTCCATCGGCCCCAGCCAGGGGCTAGATAGAAATGGCGTCACCGCAATTTTGCATTCCGTGAGCAAAATCCCCCACGACCAGGCTCACGGCATTTTGGCTCTGAACCTAAAATTTGGCGGGAACACCTTTTCCAACGGAGATGGAGTCAAAAAGATGATGTCTCTCGTCAATACCGCCTTCGACCAGGGCTTGCAGCAATTGCAAATAAACGTAGTAGATGCCAAGACTTTACGCGACGCTCAAGCGCATCCCGAGTCGTATCAATCACTCATCGTTCGCATCGGCGGGTTCAGCACATATTTTAACTGGCTTTCAAAGGAACATCAGGATGACATAATTGCGCGGACAGAGCATAATATTTAGTAAAAAATGTGATGCGTAATGCGTGAAACGATGTTAAACTTGTACTCATCTTCCGCACCGGCAAAAAATAGTTTCCTTCGTAAACTCTTGAGCGCAAAAAGTAGTTTACGAAGGAAATCACTAAACGAAACTCGGAAGAGTTAGGAGGTTAAAATGAAAACCCTTAGTTTCTTTTTTCTAACAATCATATTCTTATGTGGATTTTCAGCCTTCTATGAAGCGCAAGCTCTTGATGAGTTTTTGGCGATGTATTTTCCTTTTGATGATGGAAAAGGAGATGTTGCTAAAGACCAATCTGAATTTCAAAACGACGGCGAATTAGAAGGTCCGAAATGGGTCAACGGCAAATTTGACAAAGCATTGTCTTTTGATGGCAAAAGCTATGTTGCCGTTATGCCCGGAGAAGAAGTTAGCATCGGTCAGGAAACGACCTGGGCAATATGGTTTAAAACAGATGTAGAAGGACAGGGCGCAAATTTAGCTACTCTCCACGGAACGATGATTCTGTTTTTCTCGAGTGGTTCTATCAGCGCTAACATCTGGACAAATCCAGGCGCGGCTTTGTGGAACACGGTGAATAGCAACGTTGTTGCCAAAAGCGGTGAATGGTATCATGCAGCGGCGACCTGGACGGAAAAATCGGGCGAAGTTACCATTTATGTGAATGGGAAAGAGGAAAATACCGCGGTTGCGGCTGGAAAAGTAAGTTTCAAAGCAAATAGACAGCTTGCTATTGGTGGAAACGACCAAATGAATTATCCAGGAACAAACCTCTTTGATGGCATAATCGACGAATTTCGCATCTATAATCGTGCTTTGAGCCAGGATGAGATAAGAGAAATTATGTCGGCATTAGATGTGCTTCCCAAGGGCAAGTTGCCGATTGCGTGGGGCGAACTAAAACGGTAGGCAAATCCATTAGACTTCCGAAGTTTCTGAAACTTCGGAAGTCTAAGAGATAAAATTATGATTTAATTTCTCCCCAAGTGATTGCAGCCTTTCCCGAGGAATTCACCGATGCCCCCAAACCATCCATGACATTTTGAATTTCATGTTCGCTGAGAGCTTTTCCGTTGTAGATGAGTAGTTCATCCAGAGCCCCTATAAACATATTGCTTGGAACCCATTTAGCGCTGCCGCCTACCGTAAGGGTGTTATCACTTTCCGGCAGAACAAAAGCATCAAGCTGGGAGGATATCATCATCTTACCGTCCAGGTAAATTTTGCTTTCACCACTGCTGTCTCTGGTAACCGCTGCATGATACCATTTCTCTTCTTGTAAGGCGGGATTTGGGGCATCAAGACGAGGTTGCCATGCTCCATCTTTAAATATCTGCCATACAATCTCACCCGACATCACCTTGCCTAAACGCCATCCTCCGGGAGCTTTATCGTCCGCACCTTTATCAAAAAAGAATTGATGACGCTGTCCGGTGATTTCGGTAAAGTTCACCCACACCGCCGCGGTGTATACTTCCGTTAGGTCTAAACTTTCGGAGTCAGGAACGTCCACATAATCGCTTTGTCCGCCGAAAATTAGCCCGCCATCTATCTTACCATTTGCCTCTTTTACATTACCTACGATAGTACCATCGTTGCCGGTCCCCGAATGGTCTATCACTTTATCTTTCGCAATCTTATCGAATTTATAGTATAGCACCAGTTTGTCGTCAGCGGAAAAAGCGATTGCAGTCAACAATAGAATAACGCTAGTTAGTGTCATTGCTAAGAGGCAAACTTTTGGGCGAATACTATTTAGAAGTCTCATTTTTATCTCCTTTCTCATTTCCGAGTTAATTCTGTTTCTGTTAATCTTGACTTATGGTTTCTTTTTTCTGCTTTCCGAATCTATTCAGATTCAGTTGTAACCTCATGTCTCTCGCTTGCTTTTCGCAGCTTTGGCATCGGCTGCTCTTTCCATTTCTTCACATCCTCTAGCAGAACTTCAATAGCCTTATCCAGTTGGACGTCCTTCCCCTGAGGCATATCGCCGGGTTCAGGCCATACTACATAGTCTGGAACAGCCCCTTTCAGTTCCATGTCCTCGCCGTCAGTGAGCACGAACCAGCCGCGCCCGGGGATGCGTATGTAGCCCATGTCCATAATAGACCGCCCGCCGGTAGAGATGACGCCACCGGCTGTTTGCACTCCCACCAACTTCCCTCTGCCCAGTGTCTTGATAGCATGGCTGAAGATCTCTGCGTTACTGAAGCTTCTCTGGTTGCAGAGAACCACTATGGGTTTATGCCAGGTGGCGTAGGCGCGCCTATCCTGAGGATAACCGGGGCTGCCACCTCGGCCTACGGTGATGGCATGGTTAGGCTGTGTCAGAATTGTCAGTAGATAGTCAGTGGTGTGGCCGCCGCCGTTATAGCGCACATCAATTATGAGACCATCCTTGCCAGCCCCCGCCGAATAAAGTTCTTCTTCGAACTTGAATAAGCTGGTCAAGTTCATCCCCCGGATGTGCACATACCCAAGTGTCTCCTCCGAGTCTTGTTCCACTTTAGCGCGATTGTCCCAAAGCCACTTTTCATAGAGCAGTCCCCGGGCTGTTCCGTCGGAAATGGGACGCAACACCACATCTCGATCTTCGCCGTCAATGTTCTTTACACTGAGATGAAAATCTTGCTCGAGTCTCCCGTTCAGCACAGTAGTCAGGTCCATATCGGGGTCAACAGTAACACCGTTGATGCTTGTGATTACCTCATTCGGCTCGATTCGGCTCTTAACATGGTCTGCCGGTCCTTCCGGCAGAACGTCTCTTACCTTGAGCCCCGGACCTTTGTAGTCAGGCTCAAAACGCACACCCAGATGGACAGTCGTGATACCCCACTGGTCTTTCGACGATTTGCCGTCGCCACTAGCGTAAAACCCCAAGTGTGACCCGTTCAGTTCGCCCAGCATGAGGTTGACCACCGTGGCAAAAGTATCCTTGTCCACGGACTTCGCCGCCATCTCCACGTATTTGCGCCTGATAGCATCCCAATTGCGGTTGCCGAGGCGCTCGTCATAATAGTAGTCGCGCATAGTTCGCCAGGCAAGATCGAAGGCCGCCCGGTTTCTCATCTCGATATCCACTTCCTGATTCGCCTTGAATTTGTATTCCTTCGCCTCGCCCTTTGCTGAAAGGCTTCCCGGCACTCCATTGGACAGCCACAAGATCTGGTCATCCTGTTTAATCCAGCGCGCCTGCGAGCCTGTCTTGGTGGAGAGTAGCTTAGGTTTGAGTTCATCCGGGATTTCTATGGTATAGGTTCCATTTTTACCGTCTACAGTTGCTCTGAAGGCGAGTTTCTTGGAGTCGTGAGACCAGAGCAGTTCACCTTCACTCGTATTAGGTATGGAAACTCGGTGTATCCGTTCATGAATGCGCTCGAAATCTATGACCACTTTCGGAGGTACTTCCTCCTTTTTTTCCTTATCCTCTTTATCTTCCTCTTTCCCCTCCGCTTTCTTATCGTCAGTAGGCTTTTCCTCTTCCTCCTTCTTTTCAGATTTCGGCTCTTCCTCCTGCTTCTCTTTCTTCTTCCGAACCTTTTTCATCTTCTCAAGCGCTTTATCTATTGTCCGGTCGCGCTTGGTTTTCTCATCATCTTCCTTCGCCAGCCATACGAAGAAGATATCCACTTCCCTGTCAACACGCCGTCCGGTGAAGGCTATGAGCTTACCGTTTGGAGACCAGACCGGGCCAAACTCGTTATCTGGATGTTTGGAGAGATTGAACGGTTCTCCTGAACCGTCTGTGCTTATCAGCCAGATATCCCTATTGTAGTCGCTGTCCCTGATAGCGTAAACTATCCACTTTCCATCCGGAGACCAGTCGTACTGCGGAACACTCCACGAATCCAACAGCTTTTTCGCGTCCTTCCCTTCTGTGTCCATCGTCCAAAGGTCACCGCTACCTTTGACAAACGCAAACAGGGAACCTTCGGGGTTGAAACGCAGCCTCAATTCCACATCAGAATCCTGCGTCAGACGCTCCAGCTTGAATTCCTCATTCTGCCACCAGTATTTTTCTTCATCTGCCCGTTTGGCTTTCCAGATATCGCTCTGACCGCCCTGGTCACTCATGAAGAGGATAAAATCACCATCCGGCGAGAAAACAGGCTCGAGCTCTTCCTCTGGAGTATCTGTAATCTGCCTGGGTTCTCGCAGTTCAGTATCCATCACCCAGAGGTCTCCGCCCGCGATAAAAGCCACCTCCAGTCCATCTTTGGAGAATGCCACCTCGTTGGCACGCTCCTGGGTGCGGCGTTCTACGCGAGGCGTTACCTGGTCGCCGGCGTTCCAGATTTCAATGCGTTCAGGAACCGCGTTCGCGATGGGATGGTATCGGTAAAAGTCGAATAGGTGGCGGAACACAATAGTGGAACCATCGCGGGAAATGCAGGGGATAAGCACCGAATCATCCTCGAATTGTGTAAGCTGTCGCTCCGCTCCAGTCTCCAGATTATATTCCCACAGATTAAACGAGCCACTCTTCGCGCCCACATAGTAGAAGCCTTTTCCATCCGGTTTCCAGACTGGATAGCGAGAACCTCTTTCGTGTTCGAGCAGCTTGATAAACTCCTTGTTTTCAATGTCATACATCCAGATTTGGCTCGCATTGGGGCCATGATACCCTTTACGCCACCAACGGGTACTTTCCCTGGTGAACAGTATCCGTTTTCCCTCCGGCGAAACGGTTCCATATCCGCTATAAGCATCGAAGACCAATTTTTCAGCCGAACGTTCATGCCGCTGGACCCTGAAATGCCGCTGAGAACCAGTCCAAAAATGGTCTCGGGAGCCGCTCACAAGAAGAGACTGCCCATCCGGATACCAGTCCTCAAGCCAGTAGCCGGACATGTGGTAGGTAAGTTGTTCTGGCTTCCCACCCTGAGCAGGCATAACGTAGACCTGAGCCCCACCTTGCCGTGTACTTCTGAAGGCAATCTCCTTGCCATCAGGCGAGAAGTGCGGGTGACTATCCAAAGCCGGATTCTGAGTTAGTTGTCGCGCTACGCCACCGGTCGTCGGCACGGTCCAAATATCCCCGCGCCATCCAAAGGCTAACGTAGAGCCATCCGGCGACAATGCTGCATCTGAAGCAAGGCGGATAGGCTCCGTTGATAGTTCAGATTCAACTACATCCGGGTCAACTGAATGAACGCTAAAACAAAACATCCCATGAATCATAAGTAATGAAATCCATAAGATAATTAAATCTGTCGTTCGTTTTCGATTCTTACCATTCCTTTTCATGATTTCCCCCTATTGCACTGTGAAATTGGTAGCCGAAGTCGCAAGACTTCGGGAGTTCGGCAGTCAATATTTATTTCACAGCGTACTATTGCACTGTAAAATTTGTTGTGACAATAACTTACGGGTAGAGGTGGTCCCTGACCACCGAATAGTCGGTCAGGGACCGATGCTACCCTATTAGAATTTCTCAGGATTTATTTTACAGCGCAATACTGCACTGTGAAATTTGTTTTGAAAGGTTATTCTATTTTCAACTTCCCCTTTGGAGTGCGTCAGTCTCTGCTGACGCTTATGCAGAAGCAGAGACTTCTGCACTCCAGATGTCACAACAAATTTGACAGTGTAATACATCTGAAAATTCCTCACACTTTTACTTCCTGCCAATCCTTTGTCGCTATATTCTCGCCATCGATTCGATAGCGCAGCTCTTTAAGGTCGATAGTGATACTGCCTGATGAATATTCAAATTCCTGTAAATATCCATCTGAATCGAGCAACTTGTGATTTTTCAGTTCTGCCGTACCCCAAACATTGTGCAGATTTGCCAGAATATCAACATGCGTAAAATCTTCGGCATGCTCCCAATTAATTCTACCGTAGGGAATTTCCACGCGTGACAATCCTTCCAGGAAATGTCTGGCGCGATTTTCCGGCGTTCCGCCGTAGTCAAATACTGCTGGCAACAATAGAGCGTCGTGATAAACCAGCGTATGAAGCGGGACTGGAATGCCCAGATATTCCCCCTGCATAAATCCAGTTCTGGGGTAATCCGCCCAGTGAGCAAAATCAAGATGGGGCATGAAACAATCCACCGGTTCCTCTGAACTGACGACCAATCCCAGGTTGCGGACGTAATCAATTCCAGCACCGCGCCAGCGATAACAATCCTCCCTGGTCATCGGATGTTGTGGGTCAAAACATTCATCCATCGGCACAATGGCGAAGACATCCAGGTACGATGCGGTCAGGATGGCGCCACGTCCCAGCAACTCAGTGAAATTACGACGGATGTTTGCCAGAGATTCTTTCGCGCATAACACCGTTTGCGCGCCGCCAGCCCAGGTAGCCCATTGTGGCAATTGACCGGTTGAATCTTTGATTGCCCGTGATTCGGTGAATTTTGCCCCATCAAGGTAGTAATCGCGATATTGGTCGTGCAATCCCAGCAGATAGCCACATTCGCTGGCTACCCGTGTCATTTCAATCAACCCCTGAAAACCTCCAGCTTCGGGACATGGCGGAAAGATATCGGGATGTTGATTGTCATAACCACGATAACCCCAACCGTCGATGTGCAGATAGACTTTCTCTCTGCCCAATCTCTTCAGCCGGCGGATCTGCTCGGTGCGCTCTGCGAAGGTGGTAACGTGATGCGTGGGCGGAGTTTGCCTCAAGTTATGGCTGCAAATACTTACTGGAAAGATGGTACTGCCTAAAAGCCGTTTTACCTGGGGATTTCTGGTGAATTTTTCCTCCAAAGATACCCACCGTCCAATAGACTGCGCATAAGCTCTGTAGGCTTTGGCTAACGTTGTATGGGTAGCTTGCTTGAAGAATTTGTAACGTATTGAGCGCGGATAAGCCAAATATCCCAACGACGGAAACCAAACCGGTCGAGTTTTTGTCGGACCACCAGCGGGATGGCGAATATCCAGGGCAAAATCAAACGGTGTTTCAGCGATAGCCAGATAAGCTCCTCGTTCTGCTACTACACCCCACCAAGGTTGGTAAAATGACCGGTTGAATGCTATCCTTCTGCTTAATCCTTCTCCATCCTCGGCGATAGCGCTGGGATAATCGTTGGGCAACAACATGCCGGCGGAATTTGGCCAAACGGTGTAAAGTGGCTTTGCATCCAGCCAGGAAAGAACTCCAGGAAACTTTGCTTCTTTTATACGCGATGGTGTACCAGTTGGCAGTGCTTCTACTTCGACACGGAGCATCGGTTCTTCGGGTTCCACTATATATGTAATGATGAGCCCGGTATTGCCCGGCAGTCCCTCTAAAAATAGAGATACACGTTCATCGTTGGGCGTTTTCACCCGACGCACGTATTTTTTGGGCGCTTCATGCAGATAAGCGGAAACTTCGGTCAACCCATGATTGACGTGAATGTCGCCATCTAAATTCGGCTCAAATTGCCATCTTGTATCATCATCTGTTAATTGTACATTCGCTTTAACCTCATCGGGATTAATGGTTACACGCAAATATTTATTTTGAATTATTTCTTTGTCCATAGATACATACCTCTAATAACTAATGGTGCTAGTTTTTTACCTGGATGCCCCGCTTCAGCGGGGATTAGCAGCTTCCCCGACTGAAGTCGGGCATCCAGAAATCAGAATTGGTGAGGCTTCAAGGGAAACTAGCACCGAAGGTTAATAGTTCCTAATTTTTCTGATTCCGGTTGTCAAATTAGGAATTAACCGTAGTTTAGCCCCTTGTGGGCGTCCGTTGTTGCGATGACGGGGACAAGCCCCTAAACTACACCAGAATCGGAATCACCAACCCTAATCCAGTATTATCTGAGACTGACATTCTGTTTGCTTTCGGGTGTATATTGATGCAACTCAATGCGATTGCCATCCGGATCGGATAACCATGCCTGCCAACTATTATCAGACCCCATTTTAATTTCAGAGACATCTACACCACGTGTTCTGAGTTCAGATGCAGTTGATTGAATATCATCCACTTCCAGACAGAAATGGCGATATGATTGCTGTTGATTCAATTGTTGCGGATTACCCTTGAAAAGCTCAATGAAACTGCGCCCTCCAAGGTGAAGGTAAATTCCAAACCTTTCTCCTTCGTCGTTAATAAAGTCAAAAGCTGGTAACAATCCTAATTTATCCTGGTAAAAAGCAATTGCTTCCTCAAGATTAGAAACCGTGAAACAGATATGCGCTAAACCTACTATCATGATGATTGTTTCCCTCCTTATACCAATTCAGGTTTGAAATTTCCCATCCGCGGGAGGGTGAGGCTCCCGCCGAACCTTTGGGCAATAGCTCGGCAAGAAACAACGCACGACTTCGTCTTAGCGCAGGAGTCTCGCCCTCCCAAAGCAACAGGAAAGAGCAATGCTAAATCGGTATTAGTCATAGTCTTAAACGTTCGCTGTGAATTAATCCATACTGTCCTAAGAGTTTTAGAGTTTCAAGTTTCCTCCGGCGGATAAACTCGCCTACTTCTCCCGATTGTCTGCGGTAGGCAAGTCAAGCGCCGTAGATATTGTAGCACAGACAAGTGGGATTGTCAATAACTTCATTGCATCCTAAGTCAGGTCATTTTTTTATTGACATAACCGATTATATATAATATACACTAATGTGGGCAATAAATACCTTGACTTTGGTAAATAGGAATGTCGCATCACTACGCATGTCGTGGATTGGCAAATCCAGCAGAAATCAATCAGAACGTATTTGACAAACCACTACTACATCGAATTGTTTTTTTAATCTACCAAAGTCAAGATACTTTTATTATTTTTTACCCCCAAAAACAAAGGAGGATTTTTGGGCTATGAAGATTACAATCGCAGAATTAAACTTAGTATGTGTCAGTCTAATTGTCCTTAGGTTAATACTTACAGGACAAAGTTATGCCAGAATAGAACCCAAAACTGCTGTCGGGATATGGCTCTTTGATGATGGCACAGGCGATACCGCCAAGGATTCTTCTCCTAATGGTAATGATGGGAAGTTCAAAAATAATCCGAAATGGGTTGAGGGTCAGTTTGGTAAGGCTTTGGAGTTTGATGGCGCGAGTGATTATGTTGATTGCGGAAAGGATAAGAGTTTGGACGTAA
>JACKQG010005199.1_pt1 | contig 14513 bp, 11 predicted proteins | sample 8237621 | NCBI WGS metagenome assembly JACKQG01 (sample SAMN15677084, study PRJNA649215) | marine metagenome | biome: marine; feature: Black Sea; material: saline water; isolation source: suspended particulate matter (SPM) from the Black Sea western gyre | collected 2013-06-09/2013-06-10 | depth...
GCAACGCTTCGATTTTTTCTGAGAATTTTTGTGATGAAGGGTTTTTTTTTCACGGCGGAGACGCGAAGAACGCTGAGTTTTCTGGCTTATTTCGACGATACCATATATTCGCCGATCATCTTAATCAGTTCTGACATTGTGATCCTCCAACATGCGGAGAATCATTATTTCAGATAATTTCTTTTTTCTTGGATATCTGCCTTGAAATACTCGTAAATTTCGGGTTATGAAGCTCAAGACAATTCGTGATTTTGACTTTGCAAATACGCAAGTCGTGATGCGAGTAGATTTTAATGTTCCGATTCAAAATGGGATAATCGTTGATGATTTTCGGATTCGCTCGGCGATTTTGTCGATTGAAAAAATTATCAATGATGGCGGTTCTGTTATTTTGCTTTCTCATTTGGGCAGACCCAAAGGTTCGCTCGAGCCTGCTTTTTCGCTGAAGCCGGTTGCGCAGAAATTGGCAGATATTTTGGGAAAACGCGTGATTTTCGAAATGGATATTATGTCCGATTCTGCGTTGGAATTGACTCAAAATTTACCACCTCAATCTATCGTGCTTATGGAAAATGTACGCTTTTATTCTGGTGAGCAAGAGAACGATCCGGATTTTGCCAGGCGACTTTCTCAATTTGGCAAAATTTACGTGAACGATGCGTTCGGGACAGCGCACAGGGCGCATGCTTCCACAGAAGGAATTGCAGAATTTTTCGATCGGCGGCTTGCAGGCTTTTTGATGGAAAAAGAATGGCAATTCCTCGTCGGCGAAGTGGAAAACGCACGCCATCCGTTCGTCGCTGTAATGGGTGGTGCGAAAATTTCTGGCAAAGTTGATTTGATCGAGAAAATATTACCCAAAGTGGATAAAATACTTTTGGGTGGCGGAATGGTTTTCACATTTTTTGCTGAAAGAGGATTGGAAATTGGAAAATCACTGATTGATAACGATTCCCGCGCGACCGTCCGCAATCTTTTGAGCGAAGAAAAAATCATACTTCCCAGCGATGTTTGCGTCGCGGAATTCATTGATTCGAAATCTGGCGAGTCCGTGGATATTTCTCAAATTCCTGCAAATTATGCCGGATTTGATATTGGCGCGAAGACGATTAGAGCCTATCAGAATATTTTGAATTCGGCAAAAACGATATTGTGGAATGGTCCGATGGGTGTTTCAGAAAATCCTGCTTTTGCCACAGGAACTTTTGAAATTGCAAAAACCATCATTGATTCCACAAAAAATGGCGCGGTGAGCATTGTGGGTGGCGGAGATTCTGCCAGCGCATTGAAAAAAATGGGATTGGATAGGGAAGTGAGCCATCTTTCGACTGGTGGTGGTGCTTCGTTGCTATTGTTGAGTGGAAAAAAAATGCCGGCGTTAGAACGGCTCGAAAAATGTACGAATGGAAAGGACCACAATGAGGCGTAAAATTATTGCTGGCAACTGGAAAATGAACCTGATGCCATCGCAGGCAAAAAAATATATTGAAAATTTACAAAATCGTTTGTTGGATAATTTGCAAACCGATATTATCTTATTCGGCTCTGCAACGCACCTAAATCAAATGATTTCGGTTAGAAATGATGATAGAATTATGATTGGTGCGCAAAATGTGTTTTGGGAGAAGAACGGTGCATTTACTGGTGAAATCTCCGCAGAGATGATTTTTGATTTGGGTTGCGACGCTGTTTTGGTCGGTCATTCGGAGCGTCGGCATGTTTTTGGCGAAACCGATGACGATGTGGCGAAAAAGGTAAAAATGGCGCATTCTCACAATTTTTTGACTGTGGTCTGCGTCGGTGAAACGGAAGATGAGCGAATCAATGGACGAACTGAAACCGTTTTGCAAAGGCAAGTTCAGGCTGTGTTTCCCGTGCTTGGAGCGAATTGGAATCGGACGGTTTTTGCCTATGAGCCAGTTTGGGCGATTGGCACAGGAAGAACAGCCACGGTTGAACAAGCGGTGGAAGCGCATCGGTTTATTCGGTCGGAAATCGCAAGTTTTGCAGGGAAAGGCGTTGCAGAGGAAACTCGGATTTTATACGGAGGCAGTGTAAAACCGGGCAATATCGCTGAATTGTTAAGGGAAATTGAAATTGATGGTGCGCTGATTGGCGGCGCAAGTTTGGACATCAACGATTTTTTAGAGATGATTCAAATCGTTGAAAATGAAAATTAGATAGGAGAAAATATGTTTCTTGGAATTTTAATTAGCCTTCATGTGCTAATCTCTATTTTATTAATTTTTGTAATTGTTGTTTTGCAATCTGGCAAGGGAGAAAGTCTTGCCGGTGCAATAGGAGGCGGTATCGGCAGCACGCTTGGAGGGAAAAAAGGAGCGACGGCTCTAACCAAATTTACCTCGTATCTTGCTGTGGCATTTATGGGGATTGCGTTGGTGATTGGAATTTTATCAACAAATGTTGAAACAAGCAGTTCTGATGGTCCGGGCAAGGCATTGCAGCAAATCGAACAGATGGAAATATCACCTCAACCTGCTGATGAAGAAGCAGCGCCGGAAGAAAAAACGGAGTGATGAATTTTCGCTGAAGTGGTGGAATTGGTAGACACGCTGTCTTGAGGGGGCAGTGCCCAGCGGGTGTGCGGGTTCGAATCCCGCCTTCAGCACGATGTTGAAATGGGGAAACTAAATTGAAACGTGTAATTTTATCTTTTGTCTTTTTTATGGGAAATTTGTTCGCCGAGCAGAATATCGCTGATCTTTCTGCGCGCGGCGAGAAATTTATCCAATCAAAAAGTTGGGATGAAGCGAAGGCAACATTTGAATTAATCCTGCAAACAGATTCCACGAACATTTTTGGATATTATGGATTGGCGACAGTTTATTATTATTTGGGCGACCTGGAAAATTCGTTGGGGAACTGGAGCCGCGGTAGATATTTTGATCCATCAAATGAAAATTTACATAATTTTCGGAAAGAAGTTATTGATGGTGCCGTACGATCTTTTAAGTCCGTTCTTGAAGAAGATTCGACCAATACTGCGGCACTTTTTAGTGTTGGACAAATATATTTCTTTCTGAACAATCTCGATAAATCGTATGAGTATGTGAACCATGCTTTAAAAGTTGATCCGGGAAATGAGAAGATTCGCTCTTTCCAAGAAAAAATCACAATATTTGGAGATATGAGAAGTAGCGGTCGAAAAGCTTATGATGCTGGCGATTTAAACAAATCTGATGAAGTCTTTTCAAAATTGGTTCAGAAACGCCCCGAATATTCTTTGTCATACTACTATTTGGGCATGTCTCAATTTATGCGTGGTAATGATGAAAAAGGTGCAAGTTTTCTGAATCAAGCCATAAATTTAGAATTAGATACCTCGCAAAAAGAACAATATCGTGCGGATCTAACCAACAGGGCGAAGCAGTATTTCAATGAAGGGAAAACGGAACACAAACGAGGGAATCTCGCCGTTGCAAAAGAAAAATATCTGAGTGCTTTGCGCCTTGACCCTAAATTTTATCAATCGAATTTTCAGATGGGATGGATTTACCTGAAAGAAGGTGATTTTCGAAAATCATCGGAAGAATTTCAAAGGGTGATTGATGTTTTACCAACTTATGCAAAAGCATATTATGGTTTAGCGTTGGTTCAATACAAAAACGGGCAGTATAAAAATTCGTTGGATAATTTGAAGCAATCCATCGCATTGGATGAAAATTATGAAAAAGCACATTATCAAATGGGCGTTATCCAAATGGAATCAAAAAACTACGGTGCCGCGATAAAGGCTTTTCAAAATGCTGTAAGAATCAAGCCTGATTATGAAAGAGCACATTACCTTTTGGGTAGGATTTGTGTCGCAGAAAATCGGTTTGATCAAGCGATTCAATCTCTGGAAAAAACGGTGGATATCAATCCAAAATTTTACAAAGCCTATTCCTATCTCGCGCAGTCATACAATAAATTGGGGAAATGCGATGACGCGCTGGATGCCGCGACTTCTTGTTTAAAAATCAAAACGACCTATGCGCCGGCGTTGATAGAAAAAGGTGATGCGCTCCATTGTATCGGGCTTGGTGCGGAAGCCATTGCAGCTTATGAAAAAGCGAGAGCCAATAGCAAGTGGCGAGAAATAGCAGATTACAAAATTGATATGATTAAAAACGCTGATAGATATGAATAATTGTTTTTCAAATAGATTTGCAGAAAGGCGTGGGAAACTACGCCTTTTTTGTTTCTGCGAAAGCATGAAATTCGTAACTTTTGTGGGATGATTGAAGTCGGCACAGATATTGTTTCGGTTAAACGAATTCGCAAATCATTGGATTCGCAAGGCGAACGATTTGAAAAACGCGTTTTTTCGGATTGGGAAATCCAATTTTGTCGAGAATATTCTGATTTTGCTGTGCGATTTGCCGGTAGATTTGCCGCGAAAGAAGCCGTGATAAAAATTTTGAAAGATGAAAATCCGGATGTTTCCATGAAAGAAGTTGAAATCCGAGTCACAAAAACAGGCAGACCCGAAGTTTTGTTTTTGGGCAAAAAAACCGAAATTGCCGTTTCCATTTCGCATTGTGAAGAATATGCAACCGCAACTGCTGTGAGGGAAAAATGAAGCCAATTTACACCGCGAATCAAATGCAGGAAATTGACAAAATAGCAATTGACGAAATGGGCATTCCGGGCGAGAATTTGATGGCGCAAGCCGGGATAAGTTGTGCGGATTTTTTTATGTCTCGCTTTCCTGATAAAAATTCAGTCATCGTGATTTTGTGCGGAAGTGGGAATAACGGTGGCGATGGATTTGTAATCGCTCGTGTGCTTGCCGAAAATGACTATCAAAATTTGACGGTCTATGTTACAAAATCGCTCGATGAAATTATCGGTGATGCGAAATTCCATTTAAATTTGTTGGAAAAAACTGATGTGCCAATTCTCTCGGAAAATGATGTTTCGGATGATGATATTCAATCCGATTTGAATGGTGCTGATTTTATTTTCGATGCGTTGCTCGGCACGGGATTGACGCGTGATGTCGGCGGTTTGTATCGAGAGTGGATTGCATGGACAAATGCAAGTTCGGCGGTGAAAATTGCTGTGGATATTCCATCGGGGATTGATGGAAACACGGGCAGAAAAATGGGAATCGCTGTGGAATCAAGCCACACGATTACATTTGGTGGCTTCAAAGTGGGATTGCTTTTGCCGCCAGGAAATGAATTTTCAGGGAAAGTAATTGTCAAAGAAATTGGCTATCCGCAAGAAGCGATTGATGCGGTGGATTTTGTCGCGCAAACGATTGAATCTGACGATGTGCAAAAACGATTTCCACAACGAAAAATCACCGACCACAAATACACAGTTGGAAAAGTTTTTGTTTTGGCTGGTTCGCCGGGAATGACAGGCGCGGCGGTGCTCTCTGGAAATGCCGCATTGCGAACCGGTGCCGGACTGGTTGTTTGCGGCGTGCCGGAATCTCTCAATCCGATTTTAGAAGCCAAACTCACGGAAGTCATGACAGTCGGATTGCCCGAAAATGAGCGCGGACGATTGAGCATGGATTGTTTGGATTTGCTCGAAAATCATGCGGATTGGTGCGATGTTTTTGCTTGCGGTCCCGGACTTTCCAAAGACAGCGAAACGGCAGAAATGCTTGGTGAATTGCTGTTTGATTTGGATAAGCCGATGGTAATTGATGCCGATGGTTTGCGCGCATTTCCGAAATGGAAAAAAATTCGCAAATTGAAATCGAAGGCTGTTTTTACACCGCATCATGGCGAATTTTGCCAGTTGCTTGGAATTCGGACTGAGGAATTGCAAAACGACATCATCGGTTGGTCGGAGCGATTTGTGGACACGACGCGCGCAGTTTTGATTTTGAAAGGTGCACCGACAATCGTTGCCGCACCCGAAGAAACAGTTTGGATTAACACGACTGGTAATTCCGGCACGGCAACAGCCGGCTCCGGCGATGTGCTGACCGGAATGATTGCAAGTTTCATAGGACAAGGTTTGAGTTCGCTCGATGCGGCAATTTGTGCCGTATATTTGCACGGACTCGCCGGTGATTTCGCCGCAGAAGAAAAAGGGAAATTAGGAATGATTGCTAACGATTTGCTTGAAAATATCCCAAAAACTTTGAAGCAATTTGAACTTTGAAAATCATTCAAGGCGATATTAAATTGTGCAATCAGAATAAATGCAATAAATACCAAAATATACAACGATTTGGATTTCCTTTTTGGTGCGTGAACAATGAACAGTTCCGCGAGTTACGATTGTTCAAATTAGCGAAATGACGGATGAGCACGGTTGGTAAGATGACACAAAACCGCCCAATTCTCGTTACAGGTTCGCATCGTAGCGGTTCGACTTGGGTCGGCAATATGATTGCCTTGTCGCCCGAAGTTCAGTATGTTCCAGAATCGTTCAAGCCGAACGGATTGTTGCGTCATCATCGCTTGCTGGAAAATTGGTTCCAGCGGTTTGAAACTGACGAGGGCGAGAAATTTGCTGAAAAATTAGATCGTGTTTTTCGAGGAAAATTTTCGATTTTTGAGGTGTTTTCGCTATTCAATCCTGATGGTAATTTTGATTTACGCAATTCGCCAGCACGCCTGAAATTTTATCGTGATTGCAAATGGAATAGAATCACTGGCAGGCGGAATCTTCGTCCGCTTCTCAAAGATCCAATTGCGTTGTTTTCCGCTGAGTGGCTGGCGCAAAATTTTGATTCGCAAAACATCGTTTTAATCCGTCACCCCGCGGCGTTCGTGGGCAGTTTGTTGCGGCTCAATTGGCGATTTGATTTCCGCAATTTTTTAAATCAGCCAAAATTAATGAAGCAATATCTCGCGCCGTTCGATGAAAAAATTCACGCATTTTCTGGAGATTTTTTGGAAGAAGCCTGTTTGCTCTGGTCGTGTTTACATTTTGTGATTCAAAAGTATCGCGCAACTTATCCGAATTGGATTTTTCTGCGGCACGAAGATATTTCGCGAAATCCGCTTGTGGAATTTGAACGATTATTTCAAAAAATAAATGTTGATTTCAGCGCGGAAATTCGACGGGAAGTTATGAAATTCAGCGCGTCGGAAAATCCTCAAGAAGTGCAAAAAATTGGGCAAATTCATCAACTCAAACGGGATAGTCGCGCAAATATAAAAAATTGGAAACGGCGCTTAACGAATGAGCAAATCGAAAAAATCCGAGAGTCAACAAAGGCAGTTTCAGAGCATTTTTATGGAGATGATGACTGGTAATTATCTGTTTTTGAGAGTCATTTTTCGGTGCGGGATGTTCGCCTCGAAAAATTGCTCTCCAATTTCTGAAAATCCAAATTTTTTATAATACGGTATGGCATATTCCTGCGAATGTAGATAAACTGGCAGATTTTTTTTCGATTTACAAAAATTCAGCATTGTTTTTACAATTTCTGTGCCGATATTGAAACCACGAAACTTCTCCAAAACAGCGATTCGTTCCAGTTTGTATTGCTCATCAACTTCGCGGAGGCGCGCCGTTCCTACTAATTTTTCTCCATAAAACGCGATGAAGTGAATAGCATCGTCATCCAATCCGTCAAATTCTTCTCGAGGAGGGCAATCTTGCCCAATCACAAAAACAATTCGCCGAATATCGAAAACTTGATGTATTTCCTCCAATTTTGCCAAACGGACAATAATTTTTTCACGCAAACTTGGATTTTTCCGCTTTGATTTTATGCCGTAATCGATGGTTATAAATTAATAAGATTTATCCGGTTTTCGAAGGTAAACCGCATAAAAAGGATTTTTTTACCCAAAAATTCCGCTTTAATTTACAGGGTTATGGATGATTGTATTTTTTGCAAAATCGCAAGCGGTGAGATGGGCACAGAATTCGTTGCGACTTCTGAAAATTGTGTGGCATTTCACGATCTTGATCCTCAAGCACCGATCCATATTCTTGTTGTTCCAAAAAAGCACACTGCGAAGATATCGGATTTAGAAAAATCGGATGCTGATTTGATTGGTGAAATGACGTATCTCGCAAAGCAGGTTGCAGAGAAAAAACATATAGAAAATTACAGACTTGTCATGAATTGTGGTGAAAAAGGTGGACAGTCTGTTTGGCATATTCACATGCATCTCCTTGGTGGTCGCATTATGCAATGGCCACCGGGATAGGATTTTATCAATAGATCGCGATGATTTGCGAATATTTCATCCTTTTGATGGATAAGAGGTTTTAGTGTATATTTCCAATCTTATTTTAAACGGATTTAAGTCATTCCCTCAAAAATCAGAATTTCGGTTTAGCCAGGGGATTACTTCTATTGTCGGTCCGAACGGATGTGGTAAAACCAATGTGGTGGATGCATTGCGTTGGGTTCTCGGCGAACAAAGGACAAAAATGCTCCGCGGTAACAATATGCAGGATGTGATTTTCAATGGTTCCGCTTCAAGAAAACCATCTAATTTTGCAGAAGTTTCGTTAACCGTTCACAACAATCGCGGTGTTTTGCCAATCGAATTTAACGACATTATCATTTCTCGCCGTCTGTATAGAGATGGGACAAGCGAATATTTTATCAATCAAAACCCTTGCCGCCTTAAAGACATCAATGATCTTTTTATGGACACGGGCATGGGAACAGGTGCTTATTCTGTGATTGAGCTAAAAATGATAGAAGATATTTTAAGTGATAATCAAGAAGACAGGCGTAGAATGTTCGACGAGGCGGCAGGAATCAACAAATATCGCCAGCAACGCAGATTGACACTAAACAAATACGAAACAACACAAGAAGATTTGCTTCGTGTCAATGATATTGTCCTCGAAGTTCAGAGGACTGTGCGATCTCTCAAAAGGCAACTCAATCGGTTCGAGCGGTATGAATCAATTCAACAGGATTTGAAAAATTTGGAATTGCTCGCCGCAGGGCATCAAATTTTGCAAAAAGAGGAGCAAATTCAACCGCTGAAAAATCGCCTGAAACAAGGCAAAGAAGTGCATTCATCTCGGTCAAAACAGGTAAATATTGATGAATCACTCATCGAAAAATACAAAAGAGAATTGGAAGTTCTGGAATCCGAACACAAGGATTCTCAGGATAATTTAGAGCAGAAAAATATTGCACTTTTTGAGTCTCGAAATCAGTTGCTCCTGAATCGTGAACAGTTGCGAAATACGGAGCGCGACAACAATCGTCTCGCCGAAGAGATCAATGATCTTGAACGCTATAAAAAGGGACTTTCTGAGCAAATACGAGATTTGGATTCGCAGATTTACAACATTAAACCGCAATTGGACACGCAGAAAGAGATTTACGAGACGAAAAAATCTGCGCTGGAAGAAAAGCAGGAGCGTATCGAAGATCTGCAAAAACAGATGAGTGCAATCCAAAATGAGCGGCTTGAGATTGTTGAAAATATTTCAGATATCAAAGGTAAAACGCTTTCATACAAAAATCAGATTCGCGAACGTCGGCAATGGATTGAATCTGCGGAAGTGAATTTGGAAAAACAGAAAACGCAATCTATCGAATTGGAAGCCCAACTTGATTTGGCGCAATCAGAGATTGGTCAACACACGAAGAAATTGGCAAGCGAAGAGTCCAGTTTAGCCAACTTGCAAAAAGATATAGAAAATCTACAAACTGAAAAAGACAAACTTCGTGAAAACATCTCGTCTATGCGGGCAGAATTTCGGGAAAAGAAAAGAAGATTGCAACTGATTGACGAAATCATCATTAGCGGCGATGGATTTTCTTCCGGAACGCAGACGGTGATTTCTCATTCTGAAAAATTCCACAAAGTATTGGGAGTGGTTGCTGATGTGTTTTCTGTGCCGTCAGAATATCGTCCCGCATTGGAAATAGTGCTTGGAGATCTTGCCGATTGTCTGATCGTTCAAACTCGCGCAGATGCGGAAGAAACAGCAAAAACGTTTCAAGATTCATTTTCCGGAAAAATTTCTATTATTTCCCTCGAAAATGTGCGGGATTTTCCGCATTCGCAACAAATACCGCATGCTGATGCAATTTCTTTGATTGATCATGTTAGGACAGAAAAACAATATCAGCCCATTTTGAAATCCATGCTCGTTGATGTGTTCGCTTGGGAAGAATTGCCGAAAAACATAGAAAATGGGACGCATGTTACATTGGACGGTACTCGCATGTTTTCTGGCGGAAAATTTACAGTTGGCATGCCAATTTCCGGTGACACGAAAATTGGGCGCGGAGAGGAAAGAGAATTGCTTAAACAAGATATCAAAAATCTTGAAAATCTCTTACAATCTGCTGAAAAAGACTACAAACAGTGCGAATACAATTTTGCAGAAAAGCGGATTCAACTGGAAACGCATTCTTCAGAACTTCAAACAGTCCGAGGTAGTTCGAGCGAAGTTTCCTCCAATTTGGCAAAATGGCAATACGCTCTCGAGCGAACCAACCAAGATATTGAATATTTGACGAAGCAGATGCAAAATTATGAGACGGATCTTGAAAATTTTGAGCGTGAACTTATCCAATCTGGTAGAACTTTGGAAGCAAAAATTTCTGAGAAAGAGAAGAATTTCAAAATTTTAGACAAACGCGAAAAAGATATGGATGATGAGATTATCCAGTTTAGCATCGAGAAGGAAAAAGTCCATGAGGCTCGAATCGCTTTGTTAAATCTTCAGAATAAATTTAATACGATTCATCACCAGAAAGAAAGTTTTAGCCGAAGCATTGCCGATTCTGAGCAAAAAATTAAAACTAAAAAAGAGCAGATTAGCCAAGCCAAAGAAGCGCTAAAAAATCTTTCCGAGAAAATCATCCGATTTGAGCGAGATGAAGATCAGTTCAAGCACGAATATCATCAGGCGAAATCCAAGCATGAAGCATTGCAGGAAAAATTACAAGCCAAGCGTACGGAAGTATCTCGGATCGAGGCACAAATTTCCGATACGCTGCGCAACAGACAGTTAGAGATGGAGCGGCTTCAAGAGATGGAGATCAAAATTACCAAGATGGAAGGTGAAATCGATCTCATTCGAAATCATATTCGGGAGCAGTTTGGCATTGAAATTCCAGATGATTTAGAAATTCCGGATGATTTTGATTTTACAGATGCAAAAATCCAAATTGGAAAGAGAAGTCGCTTGCTCGAGCAAATTGGTCCTATCAACTGGGCAGTTCGAGATGAACATGATGAGGAAAAAAAGCGTCTGGATTTTCTGCTGGAGCAAATGGAAGATATCGAGAAAGCCGGGTCTGATTTGAAATTAACGATGGATCGACTCGATGAGGAGGCGAAGACAAAATTTGAAGATACATTCCAAAAAGTGTCGGAGAATTTCAAGGAAACTTTCAATCTGTTTTTCAATGGAGGCTCGTGCAATTTATCGTATGTAGATCCGGATGATATTCTAAATTCACAAATTAATATCACCGCCAGCCCGCCGGGGAAACGCCCTCGCGGCTTGGATATGCTTTCAAGCGGAGAAAAATCTTTGACTGCGCTGAGTTTGCTATTTGCAATTTATCTGACAAAACCAAGTCCATTTTGTATTTTGGATGAAGTGGATGCGCCTTTGGACGATATGAATATCACGCAATTTGGGAATGCGCTCCAACAGTTTGCGGAGACAACGCAATTTATCATCGTTACGCACAATAAGCTCACGATGGAAATCGCAGATTACATGTATGGCGTTACGATGGAAACCAAAGGTGTCTCGAAAGTCGTATCGGTAAAATTTGTTTAGTGAAATTTTTTAACAACTCAGTTACAACTCCCAAATTAACGGAATCAAAAGCGAACCCAAAATCCACAAAATCAAATGCAACGGAGCACCAGCACGCATAAAATCCGTGTATTTGTAACCGCCCGGCGAATAGACCATCGCATTTGTTTGATAGCCATTCGGAGTCATAAACGAAAGCGATGCGGCAAACATCACAGTCAAGACAAACGGCAACGCATTTAAATCAAGTTGTTGTGCTGTCAAAATCGCAAGTGGTGTAAGAATAATTGCAGTTGCATTATTCGAGAGAAACGAAGTCATCAGCATCGTGATAAAAAAGAAAATCGCAATCAATCCGCGACCGCCAACTGTTCCGTAGATATCCATGAAGAAATTGCCAAAAATTTCTGCGAAATGCACTCGCTCCATCGCCGCACCAAGTGGAATAAACGCCGCAATCAGAAAAATGACAGTCCAATTGATGGATTTGTATGCCTCTTGTGGCGTTACAACGCCAATTGCAACCAGCAAAATAGCACCCAAAAGCGATGCTTCCATAATCGGCATAATTTTTGTCGCGGCAAGAATTACAACTAACGGAATTACGGCAATCGCAACCCACCAAAATTTGATTTTATGAAGCGTCATATCCAATTCGTCAAGTACGATAAAATTGGGGTCATTTTTTAGCGTTTCAGTTCTAGTTTTTGGTCCAAAAATCAATAGCGTGTCGAAATTCCGTAAAATGATATGCGCGATTTTTTTTCGTAAAAGTTTTCTCTGATGTTTCACAGCAAGAACAAAAGTCCCGTAGCGACGACGAAAATCAATATCCATCAGCGATTTTCCCGCCAATTGTGAATTTGGTGAAACCATAACTTCCACAAGGTGATTTTCTTGATCATTCAGTTCATCGTCATTCAATTTTAAGTCTGTGAGAAGCAAAACACCTTGCTCTTTTTTAAATTTCATTATCGCGTCCATTTCGCATTGAATGAGCAAAATATCCCCATTTTTTAATTTTTCATTTCGGATATTTGTTGTGATATGTTTTTTATCGCGTATCACATCGAGCAGAGTGATACCGTATTTTTTTCCAAGTCCACATTCGATACAATTTCGTCCAATCAACGGTGAATCTTCTCCGACAATCGCCTCGGTCAAATATGTCGCAAGTTTATATTTTTTCGTCAATCCACTCACGGGCAACCGACTTGGCAAAATCCATTTGCCAGCGATCAAACTGTAAATAATGGTAACAAGCGAAAATATTACGCCCAATTTTGCCATTTCAAAAAATGATATATCTAAATTATAACCCCTTGCAATTCCATAAACAACCAAATTTGTCGAAGTTCCGATAATTGTGCAAGTTCCACCAACGATAGCGGCGAACGATAACGGCATCATAATTTTTGATGGACTCAATTTCAATCGCGAAGAAAGTTGTAATCCAACTGGAATCAAAATCGCAACCGCCGCTGTGTTGTTGATAAATCCAGAAAAAAGTGCTACCGAAAACAAGAATAACGAAATGATAGCGATACGACTTCCTCGTCCAATTTTTTCCAACCAAACGGTGAACGAGCGGATAAATCCAGTTTTTGAAAATGCGTGAGATAAAACAAACATCGCACCAATTGTAATCACAGCATGGTCAGAAAATCCAATTACGGCTTCTTCGGGCGTAACCAACCCACTCAGCAATAACGCCGCAAGTGCGAGTAATGCCGTAACTTCTATCGGAAACCATTCTCGAATAAACGCGAAAATCGAAATCCCGATAATTGCAATGAATAATATTAAATTTGTGTCCATGTCCCTAACCCGTAATTTACGAAAAAATCAAGCAGACATTCGAAATATTCTTCGCCGATAATTTCACATTGCATAATGACTGCATTTCCTCGTAAACTTGACGCAATGATAAACTGCAAAGACAAGGGAAATCTATGAAAAAATCAACTGCTGGCATTTTAAGTTTTGGAATTATTCTATTCATTTTATACGCGTTCGGAATAAAATTTTTCGAATCTGTTTGGAGTTTCCCGGGAGGTGAAGTTCATACCGAACCTCGTGCTATTCCTTTGATGATTATCGCACTGATTGGCACGGGAGTTTTTGTTACAATTTTTCTCGGATTTCCGCAAATTCGCTATCTCTGGCACGGAATCAAAGTTACAATGGGAAAATATGACGACCCCAACGATGAAGGCGATTTGAATCATTTTCGTGCGCTGACAACGGCGCTTTCTGCGACTGTTGGAATTGGAAATATCGCAGGCGTGGCAACGGCACTTTATTACGGCGGTCCGGGCGCTCTGTTTTGGATGTGGATTACCGCATTTTTCGGCACAACTCTGAAATTCGCTGAAAGTTCGCTTTCTCTCAAATATCGTGAAATTCGTAGCAATGGACAAACGGCTGGCGGGCCGATGTACACAATTGAAAATGGACTCGGCAGAAATTGGCGATGGCTTGCTGTAGCATTTGCGAGTTTTGCGATTATTTGTTCATTTGCAACAGGCAATGCGATTCAAGCATTCACCGTCTCCGATCAAATTTATTCCGAAATTTCCAATGTTGTAGGAAATACACATTTTCTCACAGCAAAACACATAATTTGGACTGGTTTTGAAGTTTCAATGATGCAGATTGTCAACGGAATTTTGATGGCATCAGTCGTCGCGCTGGTCATCATCGGAGGCATCAAGCGAATCGGAAATGTAACTGGATTCCTCGCACCATTTATGGCGGTAATTTATGTATTTTTGGTAAAGCTGATTTTATTTGCCAATGCAATTCTTTTCTTTGGTTTATTATTTTACGTT
>JACKQG010005201.1_pt1 | contig 14510 bp, 7 predicted proteins | sample 8237621 | NCBI WGS metagenome assembly JACKQG01 (sample SAMN15677084, study PRJNA649215) | marine metagenome | biome: marine; feature: Black Sea; material: saline water; isolation source: suspended particulate matter (SPM) from the Black Sea western gyre | collected 2013-06-09/2013-06-10 | depth...
TTCCCTCTACACCATTCCCTTCCCTCGTTCAGAATGACTTGAATAGCTGAACAGTAACAAACATTTTTAATAATTGCTGTTTAACTGTGCAGAGAAATAAAAAATGAACGAATATTTGCTGTTAACAGCAGGTCCCACACCGATCTCCCAAAAGGTAAAAAAAACATTAAATCAATCCATGGCTTTCCACCGCAGCACAGAGTTCATTAAAACCTTCCTCAATTTAACAGAAAACTTAAAATATTTATTTCAAACAAAAAATGATGTGCTTATTTTGACAACCAGCGGTACCGGCGCTATGGAAGCAGCTATTTCAAATATGTTCTCTCCAGACGACAGTATTCTGGTTGTGGAGAACGGAAAGTTCAGCGAGCGGTGGTCGTTAATCGCTGAAAGCTATAAACTCCATGTGAATAGATTAAAAATTCCCTGGGGAAAAAGTGTTACCATTGAACAGATTACCCAAAAATTGCAAAGCTCGCCTTCTTTTAAAGGTGTTTTTCTCACCCATTGTGAAACATCTACCGGAGCGCTAACAAATATAGAAACAATCGTTCCGGTAATTCGTAAACACTCACCGGCTTTAATTATTGTTGATGCCATATCTTCGGCAGCAGTCCATTCATTAAAAATGGATGAATGGGGAATCGATGTCGCAATAACAGCATCGCAAAAGGGATTGGGTTTGCCACCTGGTTTATCCATGGCAGCAGTGAGCAGCAAAGCCTGGACCTTTGCTGACAAAGCTGAACTCCCAAGATTCTACCTGGATTTTAACCGGGCACGTCATTCGTTGGCGTCAGGAACTGGCGCTGCATACACACCGGCGATCCCTTTAATTTTAGCAGCGGATTTTGTCCTCCGGGAAATAAAGCGAGAAGGTTTAGAAAATATTTGGAAAAAGAGTCAGGAAACAGCTGAAAATTTTCGACAAAAAATAGCCAATCTTGGATTGTCCATCTTTCCGGAAAATCCAGCAGACTCGTTAACGGTTATAAAAACAGATCATCTTTCACGTTGTGATCAATTGCCTCACCTTTTAAAGGAGCAATTTAAAATTATCGTATCAGGAGGGCAGGCTTTGTTAGCTAACAAGGTTATCAGGGTTGGACATATGGTGAATGTTGACGAGTCCGATTTGGACAGGTTTTTAGAGGCTTTTCAAGCTACAATAATGACATCCAAGCATAGACCAAATTAGAAAAACCTCACGCAAAGACGTAAAGAAAAGGTGATTTGGTAATAAGGAAATTGGGTAATAAACATTTACTCAGTATAATGGACTCCTAATTACCCAATAAACAAATTACCTATTTCCCTTATTAGTTCTGGTTCATCCAGGTTAGGTAATAAGATAATTGGTGAATTAATCCCCTCCCCCTATTACCTATTCTACTTATTACCTGGTTAACTTTTTTTACAAAATTATTAACACAAGGAATAACATGGCTCGAATACTAATCGTTGAAGATGATTTAAATACACTGTCCGGGTTAATTGAAATAATCAGAGATGAGGGGTATGAAGCAACAGGAGTAAAATCCGGCAAAAAAGCGTTGCGACTTCTTGAGCAGGAGCAGTTCGACCTGATGTTAACTGATTTACGAATGCCTGGTATGGATGGATTGGAATTGTACCAGAAATCGTTACCTCATCACCCGGAAATGAAAACTATCATGATGACAGCGTACAGTTCAGTAAAAGATGCTGTTGACGCGATGAAGAAGGGAGTGTATGAATATCTCACCAAACCGCTTAATTTAGATGAATTATTTCTGACCATAAAAAAGGCTGTTCAAGAAAAGCAAATTATTGAAGAAAACGTAGAACTTCGTGAGCAAATAAAACGATCGTACCGCTTTGAAAATATAATTGGTACAAGCAAAGGTATTCAGGAAATTTTCAGAAAAATTGAAAAAGTTGCACGATCACAGTCAACAGTACTTATAAGGGGAGAAAGCGGCGTTGGTAAAGAATTGGTCGCCATGGCAATTCATTATAACAGTGCGCGTGCAAATAAAACACTCGTTGAAATTAGTTGTTCATCGCTGCCGGAAACTTTGCTGGAAAGCGAGTTGTTTGGTTACGACAAAGGTGCTTTTACAGGCGCGGTGAGGAACAAAAAAGGTCGGTTTGAGATAGCTGAAGATGGGACAATATTTCTTGATGAAATTGGAGACATCTCTGAGGGTGTGCAAACAAAATTATTAAGAGTGCTGCAAGAAAAAGAGATCACACATCTTGGCGGGACAGAATCGGTTCCGGTTAATGTGCGTGTGGTCGCGGCGACAAATCGTAATCTTGAAAAAGCGCTAAAAGAAGGAAATTTTCGAGAGGACCTGTATTTTCGGCTCAATGTCATTCCAATTCTGATTCCACCGCTGAGAGAACGTAAAGATGACATTCCACTTTTATTGGACCATTTCGTAAAAAAATTCTGCCAGGAAAACAACAGGCAATTAATGAAAATATCTGAGGAAACACTTGCTTTATGTATGGATTATGATTGGCCGGGCAATGTGCGAGAGTTGGAAAATGCCGTGGAAAATGCCATAGTGCTTGGTGAAGGCGATGTCATTCTTCCTGAATTTTTACCGTTAACGGTGTATTCTGATTTTAATATGGATATGCATAAAAACCTTTTTAGTGAATCGAGAGATGAGTCGTTTAGAAAAAAGATGGAGTATGCAGAGAGAATGATCATAAAAGACAGTATTGAAAAAGCAGAAGGAAATAAATCCGCAGCGGCAAAAAATCTAAAGATCAGTCTGCGGACGATGAGGTACAAGATTAAGAAATATCGTTTGTAAGGTGATTGGGTGAATAGGTAATTTGGTAATAAGGTAATTTGGTAATAAAACATTTAATCAGTAAAATGAACTCCCAATTACCCAATAAACTAATTACCTATTTTCCTTAATAGTTTTTGTTCATTCAGGTTGGATGATAAAATAACATTAGTATTAGAAAATTCTAATTCGACTTTACCAAAATATAAACTGCTCCCAGCCCGAAAAGCATATTACCCAACCATGCGGCAAAAAGCGGTGGCAATGTTCCATTGTGACCTAAACTTTGACCGAGCTTAATAACACCAAAATATAGAAAACAAATTAGCAGGCTGATACCAAAACTGATGGCAGTCCCGCTCCTTGTTTTCCTGGAAGCTAAAGGCGCGCCAAAAAGAATAATAATTAAATTGGCAAACGGGAAAGATATTTTCAGGTATAACTCCACCAACCATCTATCCGGGTTACCGCCGGTTCTGATGATCTCTTCAATAAAGCGCTTAAGCTCAAGGTAACTCATTTCCTCAGCTTTCTTTTGGACACGGGCAATATCTTCAGGTTTAAAATTAATATTTTTCAATTCCTTTTTTTGAAAAGACCTGGTCTCTTCCACATTGTTTTTAAACTGTCTTTGGTAACCTTCCTCCAGCAGCCATGTTGTGTCTTGCCAAATCATTTTGGGAGCGTCTATTCGCTGTGTCATCGAATTATTGCGGAATTCTTCAATGCTTACCTTAAAAGCTGTGTTTGTTTTCACATCAAAAAAGCCGACGATCAGCCACTGGTTTTCGTCAATTTGTAATTGAATGTTTTTTGTTTTTCTTTTTCCAGCCCGGGTGTTTTTTTTAACGTAGGTTTGGTAAACATCTTTTTTTTGTTGATTTGCATAAGGGACTAAAGTTTCCCCGGCGTACATGGCAATTAAACTAATGAATATTCCTCCAATCACCAAAGGACTCAAAATTCTGTAATTGGATAACCCGGAAGCTCGCATTGCAGTTATCTCGTTGAATCGTGCTAATTGTCCCACGCTGAACAAGCTGGCTAACAAGGTTGCAACGGGTAAGGTCAGGATGAAAATAAAGGGCAGGTAATAAACATAATATTTAAAAACAATGGTAAAACCAACGTTGTGGTCAATAATTTTATCTAAAAATTCGATAAGATCAATAATGATGAAAATAGCTGTGAACGCAATTAAAGCAAAGATCAACGTTCCTAAAAATTGTTTTAATAAATAGTTGTCAAGTATTTTCATTTTAACCTGGTAAGTTATAAAAGTTACTTGGTTTTTGATTGTTTGGTAATTAGATAATAAAGGTAATTAGTTGAGTGGTAATAAGGTTATTGGGAATTCGAAATATGAATGTTTCCTCCTTATTACCCTGTTACCAATTCGACCAATTACCCAACCTGGACAAGCCAGAACCGACACTGAATGAAAAAAAATCTCACGCAAAGTCGCGAAGCCGCAAAGGAAACGCAAAGTTTTTCTTTAGATTTTCTTTGCGTAATCTTTGCGTCTCTGCGGCTTTGCGTGATTTTTTCTTGCACATTGTACAAGAAATGAACTTTTTAGAAACTAATCAGCTAATTATCCAATTAACCAGCTTCTTCTCCCCAATCGATTTTATTTGTACAATTTTGCCAGACAAAGCGAAAACAATGAAATGAAAATTACCGAAACCGTTTTGGTACAAGCTTGGTTAAAAAACTAAAATTTATAACGGAAACTTCTTTAGCGGTTCTGATCAATAAATAAATCCCAAATCCGCCCACAATAAAATTTGCCAGCCACATGGAAAGAAATGGTGATAATAAGTCCCGATCGGCTAATTCTTCCCCGCCGATGAGAAAAATCCAATAAATAATAAAGAAAATCAAACTGATACCACCGCTCACAGCCATGTTTCCGCGATGAGCCATTATGCCAAGGGGTGCGCCGATAAAAACAAAAACAATACAGGCAAATGGAATGGAGTATTTTTTATGGACTTCCACTGCCAATTTATTGTTTCTTAAAAAATAACTCCTGTTAACGTCCATCTCGGAATTGATCCGGCGAAGAATATTTTTATTTATTCGCACCTGTTTTTCCAGGTTGGTTTTCGAGCGGGCAGATGTTTTCAAACTATTTGATAAAATTACGATGGAATCAATGAGCGCTTTCTCTTGTTCGCCGGTTTTTTCTTCTGGGAAAAATCTTTCAAATTGCTGGTGAATATATTTATTTAAATTTTCTTTCCTTTTTTTTATTAATTGATTGTTTTTTTCTATTTCTGTTCGCATCATTTGAGCGCTTTGTTCCCTATCCCCCCGGTATTCCGAATTTCTTCGCTGCAATACCATTGCCGGAATTGGAATATTCATAATATATTTTTCAAAATCACTTCGATTGTATTGCGCTAACTTATCATTGTCAACTTCATGAATTTCAACATCGAAAAGCGTCACTTGCAACAGGCCGGTTAGTTTGTTAACGAGAATTTCCCCATTGTGTGCAATAATGCTTCGGTTTATATTTGCTTCCTTCTTATCGTGGATCAATACATCTTCAATTAAAGACAAGCCTTCTTTCTCCTCCAGGTTTTCTACACGGATTGTGATGTCAGGGATGTCTTCATATAAATAGCCGGGCTCCAAATTTACAGTGGGTTTTTTCATGGTGATGTCCCTGGCTAATAATCGCAGCCGGTGATTGGTGTCGGGCAGAACATAATTATTAAACCAGGCCAAAAAGAATGTGAGACCGATTGCAACGAGCAGCGCCGGGGCAATAACACGATAAAGACTGATGCCGGACGATTTAATGGCAGTTATTTCATAGTCAGCAGATAATTGACCAAATACCATTAAACATGCCATCAACACCCCCATGGGAACAGCAAGCGCAGTGATCCAGGCGAGGTTCAAAGCAAAAAATTCAAGGACAATCCAAAATTCAAGCCCTTTGCTCAAAATACGCGCCAGTTCTTTAAAAACAAGATTTAACATGAACATAAGCGTAACAACAAAGAATCCAAAAAAGAATGGCCCGATGAGTTGACGAATAATGTGTCGTGATAAAATGAGCATTTCTGGTTATTGGTTTCTGGTTATTGGTGAGTAGTGAGTTGTGAGTAGTAAATTGTTTGTAATTAATAGAATAATTGTAAAACAACTAACCACTCACCACTAACCACTCAGCAATAACCAAATATGAAATTGTTGGGAACTCAATGAATAAAAGAGCAGTTATAATATACGTAATTCAAAAAAAATTAGCAAGCAGTTTTCGCACTGCTCTTTCTATTAACAAGCAATTACTTTTCTTAACAAAAAAAATCCAAAAGATAAGGAGTGTTATAGTTAAACTTGTTAATGATTTAGATGTTTCTCTTTTCAAATTTTTTTGGGTGTAGGATTAAATAGTTTTCTGTTCCACGTTTGATTTTGTTACAAATTCAATTTGTGGAATCTTCCTTAGGCAAATTTCCATCCCGCATTAGCAGGGTAAATATTTGCCTGTGGAAACTTAATTAATCCGAGTCCCATAAGAACTTTCAGAACATTTATGATGTTCTCAAGTTTAACTAATTAATTCACCAAATCTTTCTGAACAAAGACAAGACGAAGTACATGGTATTTAGCAACAAAACCGGGTTGAAATTTTTTGCTGCCAATGTTGCAATGATTTTAATCTTATGTTTTTCTTTTGGAAAAGTAATTGCCTCCGAAACCTACAATTTAGGATTACAGGTACAACCAAAGCAAGGCTACGGTATTCCCCTGTTTCCCAAACAGCTTTCCCGAGGTCTTTCTCTGCTGGATTTTACTCAGCCTGTAGCAAGAAAAATTCCCCGAACAATTAAACGAGATGTGAAAATAGACAGCATTGGTACAGAGGTGGAAATTAATGAGACCACCTTTGATCTACCGCTGCATCTACCGGCAAATTATCCTCTGAAAGAATATACCCGCTATTGTTTGCATAAAAATAAAGCAATTATTTGGCAGACGTTTAAGATAAAAGAAATCACCGGGGAACGCGTCAAACAGCGCGGCTCAGGTGGTATTGAAATCGCTATCCCGGTAAAAATTAAAAGCCGGGCTTTTCAAACCATTTTTGGCGGTGACCAGGTTTCATTAACTGTCACCGGGCAGATAAATATTCGCGGCGGCTTCCGGCACGAAAAACGCAGCCAGGTAAAAACAGCTATCAACCGCGGCTCTGATTATAATTTTAAAATGGAACAGCAACAACAGTTTCGTGTCAAAGGAAACATTGGGGATAAAGTAACCGTCAGTGTTGACCAGGACAGCGAACGACCATTCGATTTTGAAAATACGGTTAAATTAAATTACAAGGGTTATGACGACGAAATACTTCAATCCATTCAAGCTGGTAATATTTCTCTTTCATTGCCGGGCACACGCTTCGTATCCTTTAGTGGTAAAAACAGTGGGCTTTTTGGAATAAAGGCGGAAGCCCAGATCGGCAATTTTCATCTCACGACAATCGCCAGCCAGGAAAAGGGTGAGAATAAAACGCTCAATATCAGCGGCGGCGCTGAAGAAGATGAATACACGATTAAAGATTATAACTACATGAGAGGCGTGTATTTCTTCCTGGATAAGAGTTACCGTGAAAATTATACCCAGTATGATAATGGTTCTCATATTTATGTTCAGGATAAGATTATCACAGCTTTAGAAATTTATAAATCAGGACCCGGGTATGAGCAAAAGCAGGGAAGAATTTATGGCTGGGCTGTTGAAGATGCAAATAATGCGGATACATCACACGTTAACCAGGAAAACACTTATGGTTATTGGATCAGGCTGGATCGCTCCGAATATTTTTTAGAGACAGCGCTTGGTTTTATCCGTTTGCGAAATGCAGTTTCTGATGATGAAATGCTGGCAATTGCTTACCGTGATAGTTCCGGAAAAGAAGTTGGCAAAGTGGTTTTTGACGCGCAAATAGATAGTGTTATTATGCTAAAAATGCTTAAGCCAAAATCGCCAAGACCCGCGGACTCGACATGGGATTTAATGTTCCGGCATGTTTACTACCTGGGTGGTAGAAATATAGATCCGGATGGTTTTGAAGTAAAAATCTATTTTGATCCACCTTCAGGAAATGACCAGGAAACTGTTCAAACAGCCCAGGGACCCAAATCATGGTTAAATGTTTTCGGGCTGGATGATGTGGATCAAAATGGTGATAATAATCCGGATAATATTATTGATAACAATTCCAATTTTCTCCGGCTGGGACAGGGTGAGCTGGAATTCCCCAGTTTGCGACCCTTCGCAGATGAAAACAATCCGTTATTACCCGGTGACAAATATGTCGAAGCCATGTACGATACTACCAACCAGAGTTACATCGCTAACGAGAGTAAATTTTTTGTTGAAGTCAAATCGAAAAACCGCAGCGCAAATTATGACCTGGGTTGGAACGTTATCGAAGGTTCTGAAGAGGTTACACTCAATGGCGCCCGGCTTATAAAAGATAAAGATTATATCATCGATTATTACTCCGGTAAGTTAACTGTTCTTCGCGAGGAGGCAAGCAGCCCCTCGGCAAATGTGGAGGTGAATTACCAGCGCAATGAAATGTTCCAGTTGGAAAAAAAGACGCTGTTGGGAATGCGCGGCGAATATAAATTCTGGGATAAATCATTCATCGGCGGTACTTTTCTTTACTTAAACCAGAGTACAATGGATCAGAAGGTCCGGGTTGGAAAAGGACCCATGCGTAATCTTATCTGGGATGTGAACACGTCGTTATCATTTGAACCTAATTTTCTGACCAAAGCCATCGACGCTTTTCCCATAATTGAAACTAAAGCGCCTTCAAAACTTAACTTTGAAGGGGAAATTGCCCAGATATTACCCAATCCCAATACATTAAATAATAATAATACCGGCGATAATAACGGTGTTGCTTATATCGATGATTTTGAAGCGGCAAAAAAAATTACCCCGCTTGGCGTTATAAAAAGCGGATGGCGTCCATCTTCTTCGCCGCTGGGGATTGGATTGATACCGGACCCGCCCTCTTTTTCTGAAACTCTAAAAATTTATAAAAAACGTGGTCACCTGATATGGTACAATCCCTACGAACAGGTTGCTATTAGTGAAATTTGGCCCAACCGTGATACGCATAATCCGAATACGCCGCAACGTGTACATGTTTTAACCATGGAATTTGATCCTGCTGAGGTAACTGATGATCCGACCTACGAAAAAACTCAATCTTGGAACGGTATCCAGCGCTGGCTTTCAGCCGGCTATGCCGATCAAACCGATAGCAAGTTTTTAGAAGTGTGGGTCAACGGAAGCCAGGGAAATTTACATATTGATTTAGGACAAATTTCCGAAGATATTATTCCCAATGGAAGGCTCAATACTGAAGACATTGCTGATAACGGTATTCGCAACAATCTTCTCGATGCAGGTGAAGATGTGGGGTTGGATGGCATGACAGGCGCTGATCCTGAGGATTATTGGGATATTAATAATGATGGAGAACAAAATCCTGGCGAACCGAACAGTTATGATGACTGGAATTACACAACAGGCGGATATGATTATTCTCTTATTAATGGTACAGAGGGTAATGAAAACGATCCTGGCGGTCGTTATCCCGATAGCGAAGATTTTAATGGCAATGGTTCGTTGGATATGCAGAATAATTTTTTCAGGGCAACATTCAGTTTGGCAAAAAATCATGCCGATACATCGTGGATTGCCGGGGGGCAGGAAAATGAATTTGGTTGGCGGATGTATCGAATTCCGTTGAACCTATTCGAAGCAATAGGTGTTCCTGATTGGTCGCGAATCGAATATGCCCGGGTCTGGATTGATAGCTGCGATGCTTTTACCAGGTTAAGAATCGCTGAAATAAATCTTGTTGGTAATGACTGGAAAGAGATGGGAGTCGCGCCGGATGAAATAACCCCGTTTGATCCTAAAAATGATACAACCGTTGTCGCTGCTGTTACCAATACCCATGACAATGATGATTATGTAGCGCCACCCGGTGTGAGCGGAGTGAAAGACCGCATCACCCGTGTGGAAGCGAAAGAGCAGGCGCTCATCGTTCGTATCAATGAATTGGAACCCGGCGCCAGTGGTATTCTCCGCAAAACATTTTTTCAGGCAGAAAATTACATTCATTATGATAACATGAAAATGTTCATTCACGGCGGCGATACTTACGGAACCGGTTTCACACAAGATAAAACCAGCATTGAATTGTTCCTGCGGTTTGGGTCTGATGATAACAATTATTACGAATACCGAGCCCCGGTCTTTGAGGGCTGGGAAGGTAATAATATGGAAATCCCGCTGAACAAAATGGCAATGTTAAAATTGCAGCCGCCTGATACCTTGACAGGTTTGAGAGTGGACAGTCTGGGAGATGGAAGGACGTATCAAATAAAGGGGGAGCCTTCATTAACAAATGTGCGCCAGTTTATTCTTGGTGTGAAAAATATCTCTAATTCTGAAGCAACGGAAAATCATATTGACACTTACCAGAGACCGTTCAATGGAGAAATATGGGTGAATGAATTGCGCCTTTCCGGTGTGAAAAAAGATAAAGGAATCGCATTGCGCGCCCGTGCACAGTTACAAGTAGCTGATGTATTTTCGATAAACGGAGAGATCAACAAAAAGGATGCGGATTTTCACAATGTCAACCAGCGATTTGGTTCAGGTAATAATGAAATAGGCGTTACTTTTTCAGGAAATTTCTCACTGCATAAATTTTTACCGCGGTCGTGGGGGCTTTCTATTCCCATTAATTTTAATTACTCCAGGCGGAAATCAACACCAAAATATTTGCCGGGCAGCGATATTTTAGTAACCAGTGAAATGCCTGATTCGGAAATGGTAAAAATTCAAAATGTCAGCGAGAATAAAGGATTTGGCGTTTCATTCAAAAAGAATACCCGTTCCAATAATTTTTTCATCAAACACTCCATTGACCGCATTTCACTGAGTTTTAATACTGCTGAATCGCGCAGCACAAGCTCAACCCATAAATATTCTGACCGGACAACATATACGGCTAATGTCAATTATAGCCTTGCTTTTCCGAAAGACAAATATTTGGAACCGTTTAAATGGCTGGCAAAAACGCCGCTGATGAAAAAATTGGCGGAAATAAAATTCTTTTACCTGCCCAGCAGTTTCAGTGTCAAGGCATCCGGTAACCGGTCAAATTCAAAAGCAGAAACCCGGTCCGGCGTTATCACGGATAATGAAACATTTCGTATTTCAAGGAGCTTCCAAACCGGTATTAATCCGTTCAAGAGTTTGAAATTCGATTTTTCCCGGAATTATAAAAACGATTTGAGAAATTCAGAAAAACCGTTAGAAGAACTCTCGAATTTCAAATTCGGTCAATTAACTGATATGAACCAGATGTTCAAAACCACTTATAATCCACAACTTGCCCGGTGGCTAAAAACGAATGTTACATATTCCACGAATTTCAAATTCTCAAATAATCTGCAGTTGAAAGACAGGGGACGCAATGCGTCAAATAATACTTCGCTGAATACTTCTCTGACTTTTGATCCGGATAACCTGGTTAAATCATTATTTAAAAAATCTTCTTCAACCAGGGGGAGAAGTACACGGGGGAGAAGACCGGCGTCCAATAGAAATAAAAGAACAGAAGAAAAACCCGAGCAGGAGAAAAAAGAAAAAGGAAAACAAAAAGACAAGAAAAAATCTTCCTTCAGTCCAAAAAAAATACTTGGCAGCGGGATTGGCTTCTTCACCAGCCGCATAAAACCGCTGACTATTAATATCAGGAAAAGTAATAATGTCAGCAATTATGGTTTAAATCCGTTAGGCGGCATGCCATCTTTCGACTATATGATGGGTATGAGCAATAATCCCGGCATGGAAAGTGTTGAAGGAGTCGGTACCAATACCGGGTCATTGAGATTTACAAATAGTATTTCACTGCAAAGTGGTTTGAAGATCATCAAACAAATGGATGTTTCTCTTAAATATAATCGGGATAATAATAAAAATGAAACCACAACAATCACCGGGGATGAATCCGAATCATGGTTTTATATGGAAGGAGATTCAGGTAAAAGTGGGATACCGATTCCAGAATGGAGCGTCCGCTGGTCCGGATTGGAGAAAATTGGTTTTTTGAAGAAATTTATCCAACGGCTGAGCCTTGATCACAATTTTTCAGGGAAACGGCAACAGTCATGGCAGAATAATCCAAACAACCCAACCAAGCTCTCTTATAACAAGGCATTTCGCCCAATGGCAGGATTAAACATGACCCTGAAAAAAAATATTACGGTGAACCTGCGCTACAATTGGTCGGAGAGTGTTAACATGACAGTTCAGGGCGGTTCCGGCGGACAAAAGTCAGTTCAATCCGACCTTTCGCTTACAGCTTCATGGTCTCACAGCGGCGGCTTAAGAATTCCGCTGCCATTTCTAAAGAATAAAGAGCTAAAAAATACCATGGATCTGCAACTCACCGTGAGCATGAACAACAACCAGAGTTTCCAGAATTTGAGAGGTCAGGATTGGGTTGAAACGGATATGCGCGAAAGCTGGTCCATTGAACCGCAATTGACCTACTCGTTCAGCCGAAATGTTCGCGGGGGAATGCACTTTAAATTAGGTAAAAACAGAAATAAACGGGTTGGTGATACATCGCTTCAGGAGTTGGGAATTAATGTCAATATTGCCATTCGAGGATCTTAATTTAATATCTAAAAAGTTCATTTCTTGTACAATGAGCAAAAAAATATTCTAAAAATTCAATGCAACCTAAAAGGAGTATTGGAGTAATGGATTGATGGAGTCTGGTTCCAACAATGCGACAAGTCGCATCTTCGCCAACCGGCGGATGATCCAACGCTCCTTATTAATTCACTTATTATTTCTGGCCTGTCCAGATTAGATTGTTAAAAAGTACGCTAATCCAGTTAACTCCGTAATCTGAAATTATTTACAAAATATGGTGTGCGTAATTCCCCCCTTTTTGAAGGGGGGGGATGTCAATAAATTACAAATAGTTACAAAAACATCCATCATTGGCATAATTCCAAATAATTTCACAGTATGTCTCGTTTGAAATCAACTAACAATATGACACAATGAAAAAAACTATATTAATAGCACTCATCCTAACAATCACCTTATTCCTCTCTTCCTGCCAAAGCCAGGTAGTTCCGAAATTCAACCAGGATAATGCTTTCGATTTTCTCAAAAAACAGTGCGACTTTGGACCAAGAGTCCCTGGTACTGAACCCCACATAAAATGTAAAAATTACCTGGTGCAAACACTGCGAAAGTACACTAACCAGGTTACTGAACACCCATTTCAAACAAGAATAAAGCTGAACGGACGTTCGGTTGCCTGCTACAATATTATTGCTAATTTTAATACTGAAAACAGCAAAAGGCTTTTACTATGCGCTCACTGGGATACGCGCCCCTGGGCTGACAGGGACCCGGATCCGGCTAATCATAAAAAACCGGTAATGGGCGCAAGTGACGGCGCATCAGGAGTCGCCGTGTTGCTGGAAATTGCGCGCATCATTCATATTCTAAAACCAAACTATGGTGTTGACATTGTTTTTTTTGATGCGGAAGATTTTGGCAGCTATGGCGATAATGATTCCTGGGCATTGGGTTCAAAACATTTTGCGCAAACGGTCTCATCACAATACCGCCCGGAATTTGGCATATTGCTCGACCTGATCGGGGATGCGGACCAGCAGTTATTCATCGAACTTAATTCCCATCGATACGCCCGTGAAATCGTTGATCGCATCTGGAATAAAGCGCAGGATTTGGGCATCACTGAATTTATCCCCGAAACCAAACACGATGTGTACGACGATCATCTTAATTTATTACAAGCAGGTATCCAATGCGTCGATATTATTGATTTTGATTATGAGTATTGGCACACAATAGAAGATACACCGGATAAATGCAGCCCGCGCAGCCTGGGCAATGTTGGCAGAGTTTTAGTTGAGCTTTTGTATGAATAAATGAAATAAAAACGGATGGATGGAGAATTGGAGTGTTGGAGTAAATAACCTGGAATTGTTTTGTTTATCTTTGTTCGATATTCGGTGTTCAATGTTCGTTATTCGATGTTGAAAAAACTGTTGAAATTGTTGACATCGCTAAAATTGTCGGAGCGGAAAGATTTTTGATTGCGACGCAGCCGGGGGAGTGATTGTAATTGAAAATAATATAAGGAGTGAAAAAAACCAGGCAGAGATTTTGTTTTTATATCATAAAAAGGTATCCATTCAATATTTATTGGTAATTTGTAAAACAGTCTTTTAATATAAGTTCGCTATATCGCAGAATAATTTGTAGCAGAATTATTCTGCTACAAATTATTCTGCGATAAAAATTTTTTAGCATGCAACAAAAAAAGATATAATGCACTTACCATGTTTTATTGTGCGGATACCTAAAAAGCTCCCTCGTTAACTCCCAAATTCTTCCTGTTACTGAATTTATTCCCTTAATTAGTGTCTGTCCGAGAAGTTAGTAATCACTTGAATTATAACAAGTTAATGGTGTTATTAAGAATTCATATTTAACTCATCCCCCCGGCCCTACCCTTCGGGCATTTTCAACCTTCTCTTAAAAAGAGAAGGGGGATGTCGACTATGCAATAGTTAACTAATTATAATTCAGGATGTTACTCCCCCTCTCTTT
>JACKQG010002931.1_pt2 | contig 14506 bp, 3 predicted proteins | sample 8237621 | NCBI WGS metagenome assembly JACKQG01 (sample SAMN15677084, study PRJNA649215) | marine metagenome | biome: marine; feature: Black Sea; material: saline water; isolation source: suspended particulate matter (SPM) from the Black Sea western gyre | collected 2013-06-09/2013-06-10 | depth...
TCGTCGCGGTGGCCGTGTTGGTCGGTGTCGGCGTGGGCGTTTGCGTGGGCGTGGGAGTGGTTGTGGGCGTGCGCGGCTCTCCGCCTGTGGCGATGTCCACGCCATACACGTACACGTACCCCGGCTGCCGGAACTCGCCCATCCACTTGGGGTTGGTGAGATTGGACAGGTCCACGATCTGCAGGCCGCCGCCTCGGTCGGCCACGTAGGCCAGGGCGCCGGTGATGACTACCCTACGGGCCAACCCCGGCGTGTCGTAAGCCCCCAGCTCACCTTGGAAAGCGCCCATGGGGACGTCGCATTCGGCGGTCAAGCCGTAGAGCCTGGGCAGATCGGTGAGGCCGGTGTACCACTCGGAGCGGTAGTACTCGCGCCCGCTGACCACGCCGGCGCCACAGGGAGAATTGAAGCCCTCTTCGGTCAGGTTGAAGTCTTGGGCCTCCACGCGGTAGCGATAGGTCGAGGCGTCCAGTTCGGCCCGGGTCAGGGTCAGGCGCGGGGCCAGGGTGTCCACTTCGCCGCGCCAGACGCCCTGGTTGATGCCGCTGTGTCCGCCAACGTCATACCCGCGCAGGTCTATCTGGTAGTCGCCTTCCAGCCCTTCCGGCACCTGGAAGCTCCAGCCCTTCCGATCCACGCCCGACCCGACATCAATCAGGGTTGCCTCCCGCCAGGCGCTGTCGTAGAGGGCCTGTACTTCCAGCTCCGAGAGAGAGCGCGGGTAGATGTGCACGTCGTCCATCAGCCCGTCAAAGCAGTGAGATAAGGGGCTCACTGCGCCAATTCTAAGCTTCTTATGGTACGGTATGCTGCCGGCCCCCTCGTACGTATGGACCAGCCTGCCGTTGGCGAATGTCTGTACCACGCCGGCATCGTAGACCACCGCAACGTGCGTCCATTGGTTCAGAGGGGCCGTGTAGCCTGTGTCCACATAACTATAGCCGGGATCGTCGTTGTTGAATTTCGACAAGATGCGCCCATCCTGGGCCCGGACGATCTGAAACTCGTCATCCTTGTAGAACAGGGTGCCGCCGTAATACCCCCCAGAACCTGTTCCGGTCGGGTATATCCAGGCCGCAATGGAGACCGTGTCGTACCGATCGAGATCATGAGATTGCATGACGGAGACATAGTCGTCCACACCGTCGAACTGCAAGGCGTACGCGCCCACCTTCCCCGGCACGGCCTTGTTGAAGGCATCGACGGTATTCAGGGTGCCATCATGCTCCCAGCCAGAGTCGTCGAGGACGGTGGCGCTGTCCGTGGCCCACGGTTCGTCGAAGGGCAGCGCCAGCACCGGCCCGGAGCCAAGGTAGAGGGAGCGGATTTCGTCGGCTGAGAGCACACGGTCGAAGACACGCACCTCGTCAATCAGTCCGTCGAAGTACTGTGATGTGTATTGCCGCCCACCGATTCTGAAGTCGTTATAGCCGGCGGGTCTGATGTTCCCTGAACCGTTGTAGGTGTGGACCAGCGTGCCGTTGGCGTATGTCTGTACGACGCCCGCATTGTAGACCACCACGATATGCGTCCACTGGTTCAGGGGAGCGACGTATCCCGTGTCAATCCACTGCCAGCCGGGGTCGTCATTGGCGAAAGCCCAGCGGATGGTCCCATCCGCATACCGGGCAACTTCATATTCCCCCTCTTTGTTGATGACAATGCCACCCGCTTTACCACCAGACCCGACGCCGGTCGGATAAACCCAGGCCGCCAGTGTTCCCTGGTCGGTCAATCGCAGATCGCCGGCTGGATCAATCTTGATGTAGTCATCCACCCCGTCAAAGCGGGCAGCGCTGCCGGTGTGACCGGGCGCCCCGACCGCCGGGCAGGAGTCCCCCTCACATTTACCGACGTGGGCCTGAGCGGAGATATCCCGGAAGGTCAGCGTGTCGGAGCTGGTCCTGGTATCCTCAAAGGGCAGGTGGAGGAGTTGCCCGTCCGGTGGTGTTCCGTTGTAGAAGGGCGAGCCTGCCAGGCTCGCCCGGAAGGCGACTTCCACCTTCTCCAGGCCGGCGACCGACAGGCTAGCACCACAGGACTGCGAATCCGCCGTGAAGGACACACCAGTGCCGCCATCCCAGTTCGCTACCTCGCTGCCACACACCTCGACGGCGCCGCTTACCACGCCGCCCGTCACGTTCACCTGGCAGTTGAGGCCCCGGTGCACGTCGCCGTCCCAGGTGTAGGTCGTCTGGGCGACAAATACGCCGGGCCAGGTGTAGGCCGTCTGGGCGTCAAATCCCCCCGGCTCGGCCAAGTAGAGGGTCAGGCCATCGCACTCGATGGCCAGTCCCACCTGATCGCCGTCGTCGCCCGTGGTCCAGGTCACCACGACCGGGACGGGATGCTCGGTGGCATCCCCTTCGAGCGTCACAGCGCTGGTTAAGATAGTGGGAAGGCCCGCCAGGTCCAGGTTCGCGGCGGGGGCGGTGGCATCTATGTAGAAGGTCACCAAGTCGGTGTCTGCGGGGACCTGCGTCTGGTTGCCAACTTGGTCGGTGGCCTCGACGCGGAGGGTGTACTGGCCACTGGGCTCCGCGTCGTCGAAGAGGTAATCCACGGCCCACTGGGTGCCATTCACCGTTGCTGCTTGCGTCCCCTCCCCACCGATGGTGCCATCGGCGGCGAACAAAGTCACCTTGACGCTGTCAGTGACCACGCCGCTGGCATCGTAGCCGCCGGGCAGTTGCGGGTCGCTGACCGTGCCGGAGAGGTGAACTGTCCAGCTTTTCTCCAGACTGAGGTGGGGCACCGGGTTGACCAGATCACCGTCCGCCAGGTCACTGGTCACCACAGGCGGGGTGCCATCCACGTAGATGGTCACAGGGCCAGAGGGTGGCAGCTCCTGGTTACCAACCTGGTCAATGGCACTGGTCTTGAATCTGTAGCGACCCTCGCCGGAAGGCACGAAGGTGGGGCACCAGGCGGCGTCGCTGGTAGCAGTAGCATCCATGCAGCGCGGGGCGCCGGCCCAGGTGTAGCTGCCCTGGCTGGGGCCCTGTACACCCAGCTTCACCAGCGACACGCTGGAGGTCGGGTCATGGGCCTCAATGTGCATCACCACGTCTTGCTGGGCCAGGTAGGGACCGTCCGAGCGCAGCTCGGAGGTGGGCTCGTCGGCGTCCACAGTGACATCGTGGCTCTGCCATTCCTCCACCCACTTGGCCTGGTACTGGAAGATATCGCGCACCTCTCGCGCCGTCAGCGCATGATCATAGATAGTGACCTCGTCAATGCGGCCCGCAAACCCCGTCCCCACATGTCCCCAACCAATCCGAAGCGGTTCGTCGTTCTGACACACACTGTCGTCCAAGGAAGTGGGCTCCCACTTACTATCAAAACTGCCATTCAGGTACAACGTGAGTTCATTGCCCTCGAAGGTCATCATAGCGTGGTTCCAGGTGTTCGGAATCACAGATCCCGCGCTCACGCCATAACGCGGCCAAGCTTTGCAGTTACCCCAGCCAACCCGATAATGAACCTTGTCGCCTTGGAGATACAGCTCATAATTGTCACCGCTGGACGAGCTTCCTTTTCGAACCAGAATTTGTGTACCAGGCTGCAGCCTTGTAGGCATGATCCATGCGCCGACGGTGAGCGCGGTCAAGTCCAGGTCCGAGTCATCGGGAACGGTTACGACGTCATCCACACCATCGAATTCCACCGCTGGGCCAATGCGGCCCTTCAAGCCTGCGTTTGGGCAGGTATCACCGCTGCATGCGCCGTCGTTGCCGTTGCCAGAGTTGTCGGCGAACTGGGTGGCACTCAGGGCCTCGTCGAAATGCATCTGGAAGCGCGGCGCCTCGCTGTAGAGTCTCTGGACTTGGTCGGTGGAGAGCGCCTGGTGGAAGACGTGCACGTCGTCAATGAGGCCGCCGAACTTCTCGATGGGGGAAGCGCTGCCCAATGCAGTGGTCGCCCCGATGAGGAGCAGGTCGTCGGTGTCAGCCACTGCCGGCGCGGTGTGGGCGAGGGTGGTGGCTAACTGGCCGTCCACGTAGAAGGCGACTCGGTTCTGAGCATCCATCACCGCCGCCACGTGGGTCCAGCGGCCGGGTCGCAGCCCGATCCCGGTAGCATCGTAGTCCTTGACGCCGTAGGTCGTGAAGCGCAGGTTGGCGTCATAGGTGCCAAAGCCCCAGCCGTTGTTGCTGTTCGTCCCGGCCGTGCTGACGATGCGTTGAACCCCGCTCACCGTGTCCGGTCGGATCCACGCCGCCACGGTGAAGTCGTTGACCAGGCGGTTGACCGGGCCGTTGGCGATGCTCAGGCGGTCGTTTTCGGCGGCCTCAAACCAGGCCGCCTGGTTCATGCGCCCGCCAACGCCGGCCGTGGGGCAGGCGGGGTCTAAACAAGAACCATCGCTTTGCCCACTTGGGTCCGCTGCGTTGTCGAAGGTTCTGCTGCCTGGGGCTTCGTCGAAGGGCAGGTGCAGACTGGTAGTACCGGCCCAGTACAGCTCCTCCACTTCCCCAGGGTCGAGCACCCGCTTGTAGACGCGCACCTCGTCCATCTTGCCGTGGAAGGGGATGGAGTGGTTAAAATAGGCGAAGTAGATGTTCCCCTCGCTGTCCGCACTGCTACCGGAGAAGCTGAAGCCCTTCGTGTAATGCGCGGGATCGTCCGACTGCAAGACCTTCCAGAAGAGAGTATAGTCATTGTCATCGGGACCGGAGCCGCAGACCGCTCCACCCTCATCCTCCCACAGCATCAACTCGCCGCTCTCATAGAACGTACGCCATTGGTCTACGCCCCAGACGGCCTCAGGCTGGTTGATCTGTATGGGCTCCTTCCTCCATATCTCCTCGCCTTCGAACGCGAGGCAGAGCGCCCTGCCATTGCCCGTCTTCGTGATCCCGACCGCATAGATGTAGATATCGAACTTGCTGTTCGAGCGGCCTATGAAGAACCCATTCGCGGAAGGCTGGGGTTTCTCAGTACCGACACTCCACTGGTCGTCATACTCGCCGTTGATGTAGTACGTGGCTACGTTACTCACAAAGCCGCCATTCTGATCATAAGTGGGTCCGAAAGTGACCACGACGTGGTTCCAGCGATTCGGGGTCAGTTGGCCGAAATAGTCTTCTTCCCAATCGCTGCCTGTGCCGAAGCCAAAGGAAACTGCGTTCGTGTCGCCATCCCGTCGCAGCGACGGGTAGCCGTCGGGGTGATCGCCGTTCAGGCCCAAGATGCCTTGCCAGGCATCGTTCCTGGCATCGCCAGCCGGGTAGTCCTCAGGATAGACCCAGGCCGAGATGGTGAACCGGCCGTCACTCACATCCAGGCTGGGATCCGGGGTTAGCTGAATCTTGTCCCTGCCAGAAAATTGCACGGCCTGGCCCGAGATGCCACTCACGGAGTTGGGGCAGGTGGGAGAGACACAACGGCAGTCGTTTTCGAAAGTCGAATCATCCGGCCAGTACATACCACTCCCCACAATGTTACTCGTGTCAAACTTCATGTCGAAAACGGGCTGTCCAAAGAGAGCCTGGACTTCCTCCGGGCCCAGCCCCTCGTCGAAGATGCGCAGGTCGTCAATCAGGCCGGTGAAGTGGCGGGTCGCACCCGAAGCAGAGAATCCGATCCTGACTCCGTTCTGCGACTGCCAATCGCAAGCACTCTTAGCGCCCGATGCCACCATGAGCCCATCTACATAGAGCTTTTGGCCGCCTGCGCCGCCGCCGAAGGTGTGCACCAGATGATGCCACTGACCGTCGGCATAGTCCAAGCCCGATGTGTGAATGCTTTCCTCTTTGTATACGCGCCCCCACACGTCGCCACTACTCAGGTAGATGTCCCGATCGTGCTGGTCGCCCTTTACGACGGAGAAAATGCCGCAGTCGGCGCAGGTCGTCTTGAACCACAGCGATACGGCGAAAGCGGTCTCGGACACGTCAACCAGCGCTTCCACGTAGGCGTTCCCATTCAGTACCAAGGCGTTGCCGTATTTGCCCTGCTGGCGACCCGGCGGACAACTGGCCCCAACGCACGTGCCGTGATGCGGCGGTTGGCTGCCCGACCGGTCCTCGAAGGTGTTGGAGTCGCTGGGGTCCTCAAAGGGCAGCCATACCTGGGCGCCGCCAGCTAACTCACCCCAGTCGGTGATCAGTGCTCCCGCCACCTGGGTCAGGCTGTAGACGCCGGTCGGGGCCACAGCGTCTACCTCCACGGTGCCAGACATCATTTGCTCCTCCAGCGGATACAGAATGAAGTCCTCAGGAGGCACAGCGCTGGAGACCGCGGCCGGGAAGTCGGTGCTCAACAGGCCCTGGGCATAGCGGTTGAATAGCTCGTTCTTGACGCTGGCCTGGTAGTCCAGGACGTCCTCGCGCTTGACGAGCAGGTCGTTGGGGTTGTAGCGACCCTCCACTAAGTCATTGATTTCCGCCGCCGAGAGCGCCCGGTCGAAGATGACAACTTCATCGAGCACACCATTCAAGAACTCACTGGCATTACCGATGCTCAATAGAACGCCATCTCCGATGCCAACTTGCCCTGTGACCGAGAGGCTAGCCACTTCCTGCCCGTCCAGGTACAGCCGCAGTTGGCTGCCATCGTACGTCCCAGCCACGTGATAGAAGGTGCCAGTTTGGAATGCGTCAGGGAGCTCGACATACTGTGACTGCCCGCCAATCATCACACGAAAACTAAGCTCCCCGCTACCATAAGCCAGGAGGGCCTTGTTGTTGCGCAGCGTCACAAAGCGCATCCACCGTGATGGCAGCGAATGGAGCTGGACCCACGCCGCAACCGTGAGTTCCTGCGCCTCATCTATGCCTTCTCCGGGAGCGGTCAGGTATTCGCTCCCATCATTGAACTGTATGGCGTAGCCATGCCTGCCATGCACTCCGGCAGTGGGGCAACTGTCGCCAGAACAGGTGCCGTGGTTGTCATAGCCGGAGGTATCGCTGAAGGTGGTAACGCCTTCCTCTTCCTTGAATTCCTCGAAGCGCAGTAAGAGCTTGGGCGCGGCGACTTCGCGCACCTCCGACTCGAAGGTCAATATGGTCGGATCGGAGAAGACCCGGGGATGGAAGCCGTAGGTTTTCTCCAGGAAGTCGGTCAGCGTGTCGCCGTCCTTGTCCGCCTCTGTGGGATCGGAGGTGACCCAGGTGCGGAGCGGCGCGCCGTCGTCGGCAAAGCCGTAGACGTATTCCCAGCCATCCAACTCCTCACCGTCGAGCAGCCCATCGCTGTCGGTGTCGAGGCGATTGGGATTGGTGTCCAGCACTGCTTCGTCGTAGTCGCTCAGGCCGTCGCTGTGATAGCCGTCGAAATCGCTGTCAGCGTTCAGGGGGTCGGTGCCGTTCTGGAACTCGTACAGGTCCGACAGGCCATCGTAGTCGCTGTCCCAGAGGCTGTCGTCGGGATCGGAACCGCCAGCGGCCTTGTTGAGCAACCCGTCGCCGTCGGCGTCCTTCAGAGGCGGGAAGACCACATCGCCGTCCTGACCCCAGGCCAAAGCCAAGCCGCCTTGCTTGAGTGTCAACTCGTAGAACCCGTCCAGCGTCTCTGGGAAGACGTCGAACCTGAGGTTCTTGCCCATCTCGATGTGGTTGGTGGCCTTTTCGGTGCGTATGTAGCAGACCGGGACAAGACAGACGTATGGGACCCCAGGAAAAAACGGGCAGGTAAAGGGATTGGGGACCACCCAGCACTCCTGGACCGGGATGGCATATCCCTCTGACACGTACATCGACCGCACCGGGCGGTTGATGCCAGCCTCGTCCAGGGGGAAGCCGTTGCTAGCGATGGATTTGGCGATGAAGAAGGGGCGTCCCCCATTGGTGGGCTGCCACTCAGCCATCATCTTCTTCCTGGGCAGATCCTCATGGAAGTCATCCTTGGCCGTCTGCCACTTATACTGGAAGGTGGAGCTTCTCAGTGTATTATCGCTGTACTGGTGCCAGTAGGACGCTGCCTTCCAGTCAAAGGGGATGCCGACCAGGTTGATGGTGTTGACGATAGAGGCGCTGTACACCATTGTGTTGCCCACAGAGAGCCCCTTCTCGCGCGTCACCAGATCCTGGTCGAAGTTTTTGATCTGGAGCCGGTTCTCGTCCGACATGTCCACCATGATGGTGGCGCTGTAGATGGTCCACTTGATGCCTTCTGCGAGCCAGCCAGAGATGCCTTTGCAGAAGTACTGGGCCCACTTCTGTTCTTCGTAGATCTTCAGCTCTCCACTGTCTTTGATGACAATGTACGTGCGATTGGCACCGTCATCTTTTATTCGCCACTGAGTCTCTGCCTGTTCCGTCGTTATCGTGAGATCATAAGAAAGCGTGATCCCGTGGTCTTTGAACTGATCCCGGAACTCTTCTGAAAGCTTACCGTTATCCAAATCACTTTGGAACTCCAACCCAACGCTAAACTTGAACCGTTTCTCCAAGTCAAATGCGCCACACAGCAAGTTAATCACGGCATCAATGGCAGTAATCACCGCAGAGATGATCTGCCCCACTACAGGGATAGCGGCAATGGCAAACATGATGACCAACACAACCGTGCTGGCAATGGCCGTGGCCAACGCTGCGTTAAAGGCCAGGCTTCCAAAATCGGTCTTCGTAAGCACCATTTCCGCGATGAAGCTGCCCCAGGTCGCCGTCACGGCGATGACCAACCCAATGACGGCCGCACTCTTGAAGGCCTTGGCAATCTCCTTGGTGGCCTTGGCGAACCCATCGGCTGCTGCCTTCGCAAAAGTACCCGCCTTTTGCACTGCTTCTATCACCTTTGTAGCAGTCTGTACCGCCCCGTGGATCGCCATGATCAAATTCAAGCCGTTGACGACGTTCACCGCAACATCCATCCCCGTGCTCGTCGAGGCGGCGTAGACGGTCAGGCCGACAGCGGTGACGGCGCCGGCAAGGGCCACGCCTGCTCCCACTGTCTTCTTCGCACCACCCTTGAACAGCTTCGCCCAATCTGACACAACATACTTCTTTATCCCCTGACCAAGTGACTTCCAGAAGCCGTCTCTCTTTTGATAGATGATAGCGGACAGCACCTCTTCATCCATGCTAACGATGTCAATATCCCCAGCGTGTGTAACCTTAGAGATGTACTTAGGGATAAAAAAGCCGCCGCTCTTCCGGAGGTGTTTGAGGGATGCATCAGTGACCTCGTTAACAACAGTCCAAACGATGCCGCCGCCTCCGGGTTGAATTCCAGTCCCGCCGATAAGCTCGGCCACCGTGTTTACCAGGTCAGCATCGGAGTCTCCTTGGCCAGACTCAGGCGTCCACAGCACTTCCGCGCCGCTTTGCACCTGAGCCGCAAGCCCCTGCAGGAGTGACACGTAGTATGACCTGGCGACAACCATCTTGCCCAGGTTGATGTCCTCCGAGTCGTCCGGGAAAAGCCGCGCGAAGAGGTCTTTCAACTCAACCTCCAACTGGTCCCAGTATTCCCTGATAGGGTAGGGCTCCCAGGCGCCCTCCCGGAAGCGATAGGGCGCCCAATTCAGCGAGGCGATCGTCTCCTCCTGAAAGCTGTCCGCAGCCAGATCCACCGTGAGCCCATCCCCGACCCAGCTTCCCATATCCAGGCTGGCGCTGCGGTAGTGCTCCTCGCGGGCGAACAGAAGGGTGGGGCTGGTCTCTGGCGCGAATTGCTCCAGGATCCTCTCCGTCTCCGTCATCATGATGTGGGCGATGTGGTCCTGGTGAGTGTAAGAGAAGGTCTCCACGAGCAGGGCATTCTGGGGGATATTCCAACGGGTGGGGCTGATGGGCACGGTGCTGGTGATGTCGAAGCGGCGTTTGATCTCGCTGACGGTGATGTCGCGTTGGCCGTCGCCGTCCTCATCACGCCCGGCAGCAAAAGTGACCCCCAGGCCTCGCGCCAGTTGCCAGAGCCAATCATCGGTTTGGGGGTCTTCTTCGTCGGTTGTGGGGTTTTCGTAAGCAATGGCCACGTCCAGGCCGTGGTCCTCGCGCACCGAGAGGCCGGTCAGGTACCAGTCGTCGTAGTAGGTGTGCACGATCTGCACCTGATCTGGCGTGCGGTGATCCGCACACCACGTCTTGAACTCTTTGCCGTACTGTTCTGCGTTGTCCTTGGCTTGGTCGGATGGCTGGAAGCCCTCATCATCGCACCAGTCGGTGAGCATCTGCACGACCCACACCACCCGCACCTGGTGGTTATTGCCCCATGTGCTCTCGCTGGGCCAGTAGAGCATGCGGGCCGAGAACGCCTCCTTGCCACCGCCCGTCTCGCCCTTGACCAGGTTCAAGGGCACGTAGGCCAGCAAGTTGCCATCATTGTCTTTCTTGCGGACGGAGATGCCATAGGACTGTAATTTGCCGGCATCCAGCCAGGCAGTGATTGGCGTGGTTTTGTCAATGGCAGGAGCGCCGTCCTCGACAGGCAAATTGCCAGACGGGTTTTGAACGTTGTAGGGCATGGTGATCTCCAGCATGGGGATGAGGCGCATGTCCCCGTTCTGGCTGCGCGGGTTGACGGTGTCTTTCGCATCTAGATTGTCAGTGGTGGCAAAGGTCGTGTCCTTCACGCGCTGGATCTGGCCTTCCGTGTCCCCGCTGGGCCAATCCAACACGTTGAGGGCGTAGGAGAGATGGTCGGTAACCACCGGGCGCAGTTGGAAGTCCACGAAGACCGGATAGGCCGTGTTCAGGTTTTGCACCTTGAGTTCGAAGGGTTGGTCACTGGTGAAGGGGTTATCGCCGTCGTACCGATGGCCCGTCCTGTCCATGCTGCGGTTCGGCGAGAGGTCCACCCGGTCGGAGACCTCGTCGCCATCGTTGTCATAGTCGAAGGGGTCGGGCACGCCATCACCGTCCGTGTCCCCGCAGGGATCAGTATCCTCCGTTATACACTCGTCTTCCTGGATTCCGTCGTTCGGGTCATCTTGGTCCTTACAAACGCGCACGCGCTCAGGGCACTCAACCGTGTCAATCAGGCCGTCGTTGTTCGTATCGGGATTGTTCGGGTCGGTGTACCACCATTCGCTACTGCCCAGTGGGTACTCAAACCCCCTTACCTCCACGTAATCGCTGATGCCGTCGCCGTCGCTGTCTTCAGTCTTGGGATCGGTGCTCAGACGGAGAACCTCCTGGCCATCGGTCAGTCCGTCGTCATCGGAGTCGGGATCCGTCGGATAGGTGTCCACCAGCGGATGCTGTTCTTGAGCTTTGGTCAGGCCGTCGTTGTCCTCGTCGTCTGTGGCGGAAAGGGGAGCGGATGTTGGATATTGGATATTGGGTATTGTGAATTGCGGATTGCGGATTTCGGATTGCGGACTGGACTGATCACTGATAACTGATAACTGATCACTGGTCACTGACCCTTCGACTGAGCTCAGGGCAGGTAACGGGTCACGATGCGGGTCCCAGTCGGAGATGAGAAATTCTTCTTCCAATTGGCGAGCAGCCTCTTGCTCTTTCTGGCGCTGCTCGTACTCCACCCGCTGGGCCTGTTGGCGCTGGAAGAAGGCATAGACCTGGTGGCTCTGCAACAGCGGGGTGATGACCATCGAGAGGATTACGAGCCCTACTATGGCTGCGTAGACCTTCTTCGACCTGCGATAGACGAGGAGCAACAGCAGCAGCCCAAGCATGCCCGTCACCAGTGCGGTCTGCCGCCCGACCCGCTGCCAATCACGCGGCGCGCGCGGCAGGCCCAGAGCGCCCGCCAGTCGGGTCACTGGGCTCCGGGCTTCCATCATCGGCGCAAAGTGCGAGAAATCGGTCTTGATGTCGGCTTCGATCCGCTCTCCGTTGCGCTGCTCCGGATAGTCCAGGTGGACGGTCAGACGCAAGGGCAGGCCATTGCCGTCAATCCACACCTCCGCCTGGCCAGTCATCGCCCGGAATTGGTTGGAAGCATCTAAGCTCAGTCCCAGGGGCAGTTCGCCCTGCTCACGCAGGTGGTGCTCCAGTTGATCGCGGAGATACTCCGCAAAGGCGGGGCCGTCTACCTGAAATCCGTAACGGGTGAAGGTAACGGCCCCCACCCCTAACCCCTCCCCCGAACCCAGGGGAGGGGAATTCTTCTCCCCCGTCCCAGGAGCCTGCCCTGAGCCTGTCGAAGGGTTGGGAGGGGGGCCGGGGGGGAGGGCTCGTGTCTCGGTGCCCAACTCGCGCACGTTCTTGGCTCCGGCCAGGTAAGCCATCAGGTCGTTGCCTGGGGCGAAGGCGCCTGAGAAGTCGTCCACCTCCTCCCACGTGCCGCCGATGGCGCGGCCGTAGGCGCGGTCGCCTTCGACACGCATCTCGACCCCGTCGCGGGGGTTCAGCAAACTGCCGCCGTCTTTCCACAGCGTCATCAGCAGGCTGCGTTCGGGCAGGTTGGTCTGCCCCTCGATGTGCAGCGTCTCTTTGCGGCTGCTGCGGCCCACGTTGACCAGGGCCGGTGCTGGATAGGTGGTCTGCACAATTTCTGTGCTGAAGCCGTAGACACCGGCCTCCTGGGCGCGTTGCCAGGCGCGCTGCACCATTTGCTCCGGTGACGGTGCTGGCGCGGTCCCTGAGGTCAAGGGTGCCATCACCATGCCGATCAAGAGCAACGCAACACCGATTGCTAAGGCAAGATACATCAACTGGCTAGAGCGTTTCATGGCCCTCCTCCTAACTACTACTACTACTACTACTTTCTGATCTCTACCGGCCCGAGTCCATGGTCCAACCTGCGACAGACCGTTTGGCTAAAGCCTGGGGAAAACAAACGAGCGGCAACCACCAGGGCATACTCTACCCTGGTCTGTTGCCGCTCTGAGCATTGTAGGATATCGTTCTAGCTTTGGAGCCAGTATTGCAGCGGCGGGTTACCATCTAGCCCTCCGAACCATGGATAAGCAAAGGACCGGCTGCAGAGATTCTATACCATCATATCACACTTCAGTCAGATGTCAAGCCTGTGTCTCCTAACCATCACTGCCGCAATCATCGCTACCATCAGCGCCGCCAGTCCTAACCACGGGGCCAGGATCTCCAGCCTGTTCACCGACATGATAACCCCGCCGATGGGCATTGGAGTAGGCGTCACCCTGCTTCCTACTTCCAAACCACAGGCAGTCATACTTGCCAAAGGCCCGCAGGCCCCAGCGGCACCCTCCACAGGTCACCGTGGGCCGTCCACACCGCCATCCCCAACACCTGGCCATCCACCACCAACTGGATGGTGTCTCCGGGCTGGGCGCCCTCGTCCTCAGGTGTGGTTGGGTCGTCACCGTAGCAGGCCAGCAAGCCATACTGCCCTTCATGCGTGACCACTGCAGCGCCGCCCACCACGCCGTCGGGGTCCAGCGCCAGGACTGTGGCTCCCACTGGCAGCGGTGTCCCGTCCTTTCCTAATTCGCTGTAGTGTTTGTGGGCGAAAACAGACTTTCCGAATAGCGCTGGTCGAGGCGCCAACCTGGCAATTGATAACCAGCTTGGCCATACTCATGGCAAGCCTGATCGGCAGTATCTGGCTCGTGGCGATGACCTGGCTGATGGCGCGCCTCTTCCGCGTGCAAACTCTACTGAGCGGCGAATCACTCTCCGTCCGTCGGGTGTGGTCGGCGCTGAAGGATTGAAGGTTGGTCGGGGGCAAGAGTTGACGGTACAGCCATAAAGTGGTATCATCTTCCTGATGAAAAAATTAAGGAGGACAAAGCGGAAGACGCTCCTGGGCATCAAGCAACAGGCAGAGGCCGCAGCCGAGCAGCTTCGCAATCAAACGAGATGAGCAAATCATTCACATTCACAGGTCGCATCCGCAGTTTTAAGTACGCCATCATTGGCATACTCACCATGTTGAAGTCCCAGCACAACGCCCGGATTCACGCAGTCGCCACAGTCGTTGTTTGTGGCCTCGGTTTGTTCTTCGGGTTCACTGCATCGGAGTGGTGCTGGATCATCCTGGCAGTCATGGCCGTCTGGACTGCCGAAGCACTCAACACGGCGTTCGAGTTCCTTGCCGATGTTGCCTCTCCCGAATTTCACCCCCTTGCCCGGAAAGCAAAGGACGTTGCAGCCGGGGCTGTGGTGATTTCAGCCATCGGCTCTGTTGTAATCGGTCTGTTGATCGTCGGCCCCCATGTTCTGGAACTGATCAATCAACCGAGGAATGATAGAGCTATGGAAATGGTCGTAGGAGGCTTGCTAATCTTCCTGGCCCGGCTGGTCAATGTCTCGATGGCCACGGTGCGCACCCTGATAGGGATGAGAGGACAGAAGCGCCTGGCTACAGCCATCGGCTTCTTCGAGTCCCTGATCTACATCCTGGCCATCAGCCGGGTGTTGCAGGACGTGGGCAACGTCTGGAACGTGCTGGGCTACTGCGGCGGATTCTCCGCCGGCACTCTGGTCGGGCTGGCCATCGAGGAAAAGCTGGCTATGGGCTACGCCATCGTGAGGGCCATCTCTCAGGGCGACGGCGAGGAGATCGCCTCGACCCTGCGCCAGGCAGGCTACGGGGTCACAGAAATGACCGGGGAAGGGCTGGCCGGCAAAGTGCATATGATCACCACCGTGGCCAAGCGACGGGACATCCCGGC
>JACKQG010005202.1_pt1 | contig 14506 bp, 12 predicted proteins | sample 8237621 | NCBI WGS metagenome assembly JACKQG01 (sample SAMN15677084, study PRJNA649215) | marine metagenome | biome: marine; feature: Black Sea; material: saline water; isolation source: suspended particulate matter (SPM) from the Black Sea western gyre | collected 2013-06-09/2013-06-10 | depth...
TTTTCGCTTTTCCACCCCCCCAAGGGGCACACGCTGGGTTCGCGGGGGCGTCCCCCCCCGCGCCGTCGGGGGGGCCCGCGCCCGCACCTCGGGCTCCGCCGCCGCAGGGGCGGGGGGCCCGAGGCATTTGCCCCCCCGCTTCAGGCGGGCGCGGATGCCCAGGCGGGTAACCGCCGTGGCCGCCATGATACTGGTCGAAGAAGGCCGCCTTTCTCTCAACGACCCGGTGTCGCTCTACCTGCCGGTAGCAGCGAGCCTGCGCGTAGCCAGCGACAGTTCGGCCGGTGAACCGCTTGCAACCGAGCCCTTGCAAGTACCGCTCAGCGTACGCCAGCTGCTTACCTTTTCAGCCGGCATCGGCCACGAACAAGACCCTTCACCCCTGGGCAGGCTGTGGGCTGAGCGCGATATCTATGCGGGCGCGGGGTCGCTGGAGCTGCGCGTAAACCGCGTACTCACCGCGCCGCTTTACGAACAGCCAGGCACGCGCTGGCGCTACGGTTGGACGGCCGACGTGCTGGCCCGCGTGGTCGAAGTAGCCGCCGGGCAACCCTTCGGTGAGTTCCTGGTCGAGCGCGTATTCGAACCCCTGGGCATGAATTCAACGGGCTTCCTGCCGCCGGTCGACGAGCAGGCCGACATGGCGCGCGTGTACACGAAAGACGAAGACGGCAACCTCCTGCTGGTGGAGCACCCTCACCACGACCCTGCCGACTGGACACCGGGCGGCAGCGGCCTGGTCTCAACGGCGAGCGACTACCTCAAGTTTGCGCTCATGCTGTGGAACCGCGGCAGCTACAACGGAGTGCGCCTGCTCCAACCGGAGACCGTTGGCCTGATGACGCGCGCTCACGTCGCATCGGGCGTCCTCGCCGAAGAAGACATCGAGGGGCTGGGCTGGGGCCTGGGAATGGCCGTGGTCGTTGACCCCGACGCCACCATCATGACCGACCGCAAGGGAGACTTCTGGTGGTCGGGATACTTCGGGACGACGTTCATAGTCAGCCCCACCACGGGGCTGGTGGGCGTGGTCTTAGCCCAGGACCAGCCGGGCCCGTACGGCGGCCGGCCCTACCCGGTTTATCTCGCCCAGTCTTTTGCCTTCTTCGGACTGTAACCCTGGCGGGCTTGCGTGCGCGCGGCCCGCGACTATCGTCGACCCTCTACTGGAGGTACCCGGATGCAACTGTCTGAACAACACCGTCGTTTTCTCCTGGTCGACCAGGGCATCGGCCCGACGATTTTCAACTTCCTCCTCAACGGGTTGATCGTGTGGGCATTGTTCAGGGGGGCGGAGAACGTACCGCTGTGGGGTGAACAGAGCGTTGGTGTTGACCTGCTGGCCACGGGATTCATCCTGCCCTTTCTGACCTGCGTCATAGTAAGCGCGCTGGTCTCGCGACAGCTGAAGTCGGGCAAGGTTTCCCCGCTACCAGGCCAACAGTTTCCCCACTCGCACTGGTTCGAGCGTTCTGTTCCAAGACGCGGCCTGTTTCTCGGTGTACTGGGGGTTGTCTTTGGCGCGGTGCCGGTAGTGTGGGCCCTCACCCTCGGCCAGGCTCAACCGTTCAGCGTGGACTCCTTCGTGCTGTTCAAGGCCGTGTGGGCGGCCATGCTTGCGGCCGTGGTTACTCCGATCATCGGCTGGTGGGCGCTGGCGAACGCTTCGCGCGAGGGGGTAACCTCCAAACCTCGTGCCCAGGATGCGCAGTAAGCAATGAAAATGTCGGTAGACGTCCGCACCCGGACAGACGGCGAGCCTGCCGCCTTTGATCCCGGGCGGTTTTTTTCCGACCAGCTTCCGGCCGCACTCGAAGCCAACCATGAACTGGTCATGCCCGGGGCTGCCCTGCTCGGTCTGCGACCGATCACCATCGAAAGCGGCGGCGATGCTTGGTCTCTTTCGTGGGACAGCGACCGGGTCGTAGTGCAGCAGGGCCTGGCACCGGGGGCCGCTCGCGTCAGGTTCAAAAACGATCAACTGGCCGGGCTTGTCCGCGACCAGTTCACGCCCGTAACCTTCATGGTCTCAGGCGCGCTCGACATGCCCGAGGGCAACATCGGGCACCTGCTGGACTGGTGGCTCGTGCTGCGCGGCGCGCTCGACTCACGAACCCTTCACACACCGGGAGCGGTCTCCTTCGTTGACCGGCGGGGAAAAGCACTGGACCTGCACCGAGCCTTCGGTCCCGACGATCCTGTTGACGAGATGTCATGGTTCCTTCACGAGGCCGGTTACCTGCACATCACGGGTATGTTCGGGGAAAAAGAAATGGCACGCATTGCCAGCGAGATGGACCTTGCCCGGCCTTCCTACGAGGAAGGCGACGGGCGAAGCTGGTGGGCCACCACCGGGGACGGCGAACGACGCGTGGTGCGCATGCAGGCTTTCGACGAACGGTCCGAGGGCGCGGCGGAACTGCTACAGAACGAGCGTTTTCTCAGTATAGGCGCTATTACCGGCGATGGTCACGTACACGCGGGGCTGGAAAACAACCGCATCGAGGCCCTGGTCAAACCCATTGGTGTCGTCGAGGGAATATCCGACGTTCCGTGGCACAAGGACTGCAGCCTGGGGCGGCACAGCTACGAGTGCTGCAGCCTGACGGTGGGGATCTCGGTCACCGGCGCCGACTCGGACTCGGGGCAACTGCGGGTCACCGCCGGTTCGCACCGGGCACTGTTGTGGCCTTCGCTCATCGGTCCCGGTTGCCACGATCTGCCTGAAATTGACCTGCCCACCCGTACCGGCGACATCACGGCCCACCTCAGCTGCACGTTGCACATGAGCCAGCCCCCGGCTGAGCGCGAACGGCGGGTGATGTATACGGGATTCCGCTTCCCCGAACCGGTATCTCCCCAAAAGGCCGCGGCCCGCGCGCGCCTGCGCGAAGTGCGCGAGGGGGCTTACACCACGGTCTCCCAGGAACCGGCCCCAGGGGAAACAACGGTCGAGGACTGACCCGGCCCGGTCGTTGCCTGGCCCCGGGCAAGCGTATAGCAATAAGCCATGCCTGCACACCCAATACGCTTTGGACTTCAGACCGGCCAGCAGAACGTTGAGTGGAAAGATCTCGTCGACTTATGGAAAGCGGCGGACGACTGGGGAAACGACCGCCTCGAGGACGCCCTCGACTGGGCGGCGGAACACCACCGCTGTTGAAGCCCGGCCCTTCGCGAATGTTTTCCCCGAGCACAAGGCAGCGCGCCGAGAGCCCGGTAAACCCTGGCCCCGGTGTTCAATCCTTGAGTACTACCCGCCGAGACGTCACTATCTCCACCGGGAGCCGACCGGCAACCCGGCAACAGTGAGCGACGATAACAAGAGCAAGACACCCGACGCATTGCTGGCGGCGTTGCGCAGGATCGTCGGCGTGGCCACCGAGCCGCGCGTGACCCGCGACGACGTCAACCAGGCCATGATACGGCACTGGTGCGACGCCATGGAAGACCACAACCCGGTGTACACGGACCCCGCGTTCGCGGCCGAGAGCGTGCACGGCGGCATAGTTGCGCCGCCGGCCATGCTCGACACCTGGTCCATGCCCGGCCTTGCGCCGCGGCCACGACAGGAATCATCCAGCGGCGAGGAAGCCGGCATGGTGCCGGTGCTCAACCAACTCGACGCCGCCGGTTTCACCTCGGTGGTCGCCGCCGGCATGAGCCACGAGTACCATCGCTACCTCAAGCCCGGCGACCGCTTGACCATCAGCCAGGTCATCACCAGCGTGTCGGACGAGAAGCAGACCGCGCTGGGCGTGGGCCACTTCTTTACCACCGAGAGCAACTTCGCCGACCAGCAGGGCAACAGCGTCGGGCGTATGGAGTTCAGCATACTCAAGTTCAAACCCGGCACCGGCACCGTTAACATGGACGCGTCGGCACTCGAGGGCCTCGAGAAGATGCCCAGGCCGCGGCCGGCCATCAGCCGCGACACGAAATTTTTCTGGGACGGGGTCGACCAGGGCGAACTCCGCATCCAGAAGTGCAACAGCTGCGACGGGCTTCACCACCCGCCCGTCGTGCGCTGCCCGGGTTGCGGAAGTTACGAGCTCGGTTACCTGGTCTCGCAGGGCCGAGGCACGGTCTACAGTTTCGTGGAGGTCCACCACCCGCAGTTTCCCATGTTCGACTACCCCCTGGTCGGCGTGCTGGTGGAACTCGAAGAGGGCACCCGTATCATCAGCAACCTCGTGGGAGTTAAACCCGAAGACGTGGAAACAGGCATGCCGGTAGAGCTGGCCATAGAGGCCACCGACCCCGGGCTCAGCCTGCCGCTGTTCAGGCGCGCGCGGCCCGCTCGCCGCGAGTCAACGCTGCTCTTTGCAGACCTTGAGCCGGGGCAGGAACTACCCCCCTGCCCTGTCGCTATTTCGCGTACGCTCATCGTTGCCGGCGCGATGGCAAGCCGCGACTTCCAGGACGTGCACCACGACCCCGACCTGGCAAAGAAGCGCGGCTCGCCCGACACCTTCATGAACATAATGACCACCTCCGGGCTCACCAACCGCTACGTCACCGACTGGGCCGGCCCCGAAGTGATTTTTCGCAAGCTGTCGCTTCGACTCGGGGTCCCCAACTTCCCCGGTGACACCCTGACTTATACCGGGCAGGTGCAGTCGACCGCGCTGCGCGACGGCAAGGGCGTGGTCGAGCTCCTGGTAACCGGCACCAACAAACTCGGCGACCACGTGACTGCCACCGTCGAACTGGAGTTGCCGACCCCGTGAGCATGTCGTTTGCAGGACAGACCGCCGTCGTGGGAATCGGCGCGACCGAGTTTTCTAAGAACTCAGGCCGCAGCACCCTGCGCCTGGCCGTCGAGTGCTGTGAAGCCGCCATCGCCGACGCCGGCCTGCTGCCCGAACAGATCGACGGCATGGTCGGCTTCACGGTCGAGGAAAACCACGAAATCGACGTCGCACGCAGCCTGGGCATCAAGGAGCTCACCCACTTCAGCCGCATACACCACAGCGGCGGCGCTGCCTGCGGCACCTTGCACCAGGCCGCCATGGCCGTGCACACCGGAGCGTGCAAGTACGCGCTCGTATACCGCGCCTTCAACGAACGCTCAGAGACCCGCTTCGGCGCCGGGGTGCAGGGTCTCGATAACGCGCCCACCCCCATCATGGTCGACTTCGGCTGGTGCCTGCCCTTCGGGCTGCTGACGCCGGCGTCGTGGGTGGCCATGTTCGCCACCCGTTACATGCACCAGTACGGCGCCACCAGCGAAGATTTCGGCAGGATATCGGTGGCCGACCGGCGTCACGCCGCCACCAACCCGGAGGCGTTTTTCTACCAGCAAGCCATCACCCTGGAAGACCACCAGGCCAGTCGCTGGATCGTAAAACCCCTTCACCTGCTCGACTGCTGCCAGGAGAGCGACGGCGGCCAGGCGCTGCTGGTAACCACGCTCGAGCGTGCCCGCGACCTGCCCAACGAGCCCGTGGTCATTGCCTCGGCGGCCCAAGGCAGCGCAGACGACCAGCAGATGATGAAGAGCTACTACCGCGACGATATAACCGGTATCCCCGAAATGGGACTGTGCGCGCGCCAGCTATGGAACGACACCGGCCTTGGCCCCGACGACATGCAGGCCGCCATCATCTACGATCACTTCACGCCGCTGGTGCTACCGCAACTCGAAGAGTTCGGCTTCTGCGCGGTCGGCGAGGCGAAGGACTTCATCAAGGACGGCAACCTCGAGCTGGGCGGCAGGCTGCCCATGAACACCAACGGTGGCCAACTGGGCGAAGCCTACATCCACGGCATGAACGGCGTCGCCGAGGCAGTGCGCCTGGTGCGCGGCACGTCGGTCAACCAGGTACCGGACGTGAGCAACGTACTCGTCACCGGTGGTACGGCCGTGCCCACGAGCGCTGCCATCCTATCTCGAGCCGGTTGAGCAGCGGGGATGCGCGACGGACAGCACATAGAGCCGGCCACTTCGGGCAGCTATCCGCTTCGCGAGGGTAACTTCGTGCGCCCGCTGGTCGACGGTGGACCGGCCTTCGAGCGCATATGCTCCGCGGTTGAAGCGGCGCAGCACAGCGCCTGGATAACGGTGGCCTTTCTCGAGCAGGCCGCGCGCATGCCCGGCGAACGCGGTAGCTTTTTTGACCTGCTCGACACTGCAGCCGCACGGGGAATCGAAATCCGCGTGCTGTTCTGGAGCGAGCCCGACATCGATAGCATGATAAAAGGCGCCGAGCACTTTGCCGGCGACACCGGCAACAGGGCACTGCTCGAGTCACGCAACACCGCCTGGCTGGCGCGCTGGGATCGTTTTGCCAAGCACTGCCACCACCAGAAGAGCTGGGTGGTCGACGCGGGCCGCGAGGGCGCGCTGGCCTTCGTGGGTGGCATAAACCTGGACAGTGGCTCCATCAGCTGGCCGGGACACAGCGCGCACGCGGGCACGGCGGACGCGAACAAACGCAACGACTCTCACAACATCCACGACGTCTACCTCGAAATCCAAGGCCCCGCGGTGGCCGACGTAGCCCACAACTTCGTACAGCGCTGGAACCAGGCCAGCGAGCGCCACGACAGCTGCGGCGCGTGGCCGGATATCTCGCTGGCCAACGACCTCGAGTTTCCAGTCGCGCTTCCAGCCGCCGCGGGAAACGTGCCGCTACAGGTCACGCGCAGCGTGCAGGCCTCGCTCTACGACAACGGCCACGCCGCGCCGGGTGCGCCGGGCTACGCCATCGAAAACGGCGAGACCAGCATTCGCGAGCAGTACACGCGTGCGATCGAGGGCGCGCGCGAAGCGATCTACATAGAAAACCAGATGCTGATCTGCCCCCAGGTCATAGAAGAACTGTCCGCGGCCATGCAGAGGGGCGTGCTGGTCGCCGCCCTGGTGCCCGGACTGCCCATGCCCGAGGTCGCCGCCGCTCGCGAAAACCCACTGGCCAAACCAGTGTTCGAGGCTCTCGGTCGTCTGGGCGAACACGAAAACTTTACGCTGGCCGCGCCCATGGTGGCCATTAACGGCAGCACGCCTGAACACGTGTACGTGCACTCCAAGATGATGCTGGTCGACGACTGCTTTACGACCATAGGCTCGTGCAACACCATGGCGCGATCGTTCCTGGGCGACACCGAGATAAACGCCAGCTTCTGGGACGAGAGCGTCACCCGCGCGCTCAGGTGCGAGTTATTGGGCGAGCAACTCGGCCTGGACACGACTGGGCTGGAAATGCCCGCGGCGCTGCAGCTGTTTGCCGAAACCGCGCGCGCCAACCGCCGGCGGCTCGAAGAAGGGAAGGCGCTGGGCGGCATGGCCGTGGCCCTGGACCCGGCCCGCTGGGGTCTCTAGGAACCTGGGCGCTTAGAAATCACGGTCCATCACCGTCTTGCGGCCCGCCTCGCCGGCGCGCAGGATAGCGTCGTCGGCCAGCCGCCGCATCTGCCTCGACAGGGCCTGCATGACCGAGTCCGAGGTTTTCATACCCGAGCGCGCCCGGATGTAGGCCTTGAGCTTGCTCGCCACCACCAGCACGTCCTGGGGAATGTCCTGCGAACTCAGCGACACCACGGCAGCCTCGGTTTCCCCGGCAGCCGGTGGCGTACTTTTATCGGCAGCAGGCGGCGCATTGCTCGCCGCGGCAGCGGCAGGCACGTCGGTCTCCCGTGCGACGGCCCGGCCCTGCTCCCAGGTACTGCGCGAAGGCGATCGATTTTCCTCCGCCCAGGCTTCGCGGTGGCGCATCACCGGCAGGTGCGCGCTAAAGCATTCCGGCGAGCAGAACACCAGCGACTTGTCCTTGCGGTTGCAGGTGCTCACGCTGCAGTTGTAGTAAGCCGAGTCGAAGCCCAGCGATTTTTTGCAGTTGCTGCAGCGGCGCCAGAATGTTTCCTGGGTCAACTATTCATCCTCCCTCTCCCGCGCGCGCTGCAAAGGGATACCCAAGCAACGCGCCCCGTTCGGCCAGCTTAACGCGCAACGCGCCGGTATCAACCGCCGAGGCGTCGCCCTGCTGCCCGCCGGTCGTCGAAGCGGCCGCGGCCATCGCCGCCGCCGTGCCGGCAGCCTGCCCGGTCGCCATGCAAGCCGGAATTTCCTTGGTGGCGTTGTGGGTGGGGTGGTCTACCGAGATGCAACGCCCCGCCACCAGCAGGTTGTCCAACTCGGCGGCCAGGAGGCAGCCGTAGGGAACCGCGTACACCAGGCCATGGCGAGTCCAGTGACCGGTCACGGCAATGGCGTCGGCGAAATCCCTGTCGGCCTGTTGCCGGGTGAGTGTCGCACGCCCTGCCACTCGCCGGCTCTCAGTGATTCCCAGCTGGCTGGCGATCCCGCAGAGGTGGGCGCCGGCAGCGCCCGGCGCCTCGACACGCAGCCGGCGAAACTCCTCGAGCGCCAGCCGGCGCGCGTCGAGTTCACCGCGGGTTCGTTCGCGCGGATCGGTGGCGTCTATCTTGCCCCCACCCCGTGCTGCCAGTCCCCAGGGCACCAGCACCTGGTCGGCTGCCGTGGTCCTGAAAAACGGTGCGCCCTGCTCCAGCGCGTCGCTGACGTCGGTGATTCCCCCGGCACGAAACCACATCCACGGGTGCACCCGCTCCAGTTCAAACGCGCAACCCGCCGCCGCAAACAACTCGCCGTCACCACTGGCGTCAATGTAAACGGGCGCAACAACTGCGCCGCGGCCGGCCTTCGACTGCACGGCCAAGGCCTCGATGCGACGGCCTTCTACCAGCGGGTCTGCACCCAGGCAGTGAAACAACAGGTCGACGCCAGCCTCCACTACCATATCGGCGAGCACCTGGGCGAGAATCTCCGGATCGTAGGCCACCGAGTAACGAACCGGCGCGTCCTTGCCCCACACGAGCCCCCAGCGACGATACTTCTCCACGAGAACGGCTTCGCTCGAAGCCCAGTGGCCCGCGGGAGGATGAAACTCGCCACCGGCCGCGCCAACGCGGTCTACTATTTCCTGGCACAGGCCGCCTATGACCTGGCGACCACGCCCGTCATCGAGCGTGAGCAGCAGGGCTATGAGTCCGCCCGTTGCCAGTCCGCCGAGTACGCCACCGCGCTCGAGCAGAACCACCTGCGCCCCCTCGCGGGCCGCGGCCACGGCGGCAGCCACGCCGGCCGTACCGCCGCCGGCAACAACGACGTCGGCTCGCGCGAGCACCGACAACTCGCGCCCCGGCTCAAACACGGTATCCATGAGCGGGTTATAGGAGGTCGGGCGAGGCGTTGCACAGGTGGCGCAACATTCGCACACCCAGCCCCGGCACTTTCAGCCCGAATGGGGCCCTCCGGAGAACCCGGGGCGATTCACCTATCCCCCTTTGTGGATGTTGGGGGCGCCGGGGGCGAAGCGCTCAAGCAGGAAACGTTCCTGGGGTTTTTCCGAAGCGGTCTTAGGTATCTCTTCTACCAGCTGCAGCCACGTGGGTACGAAGTTGGCCTCTAGCTTCTCGCGGCAGAAGGCGAACAAGCCCGGTGCATTGAAACCGTCAACTCCGCCCAACCCATCGGTGGGTACCACCACCGCCACGACGTCCTTCTCACCGGGCGAGCCCGACTCGGCCTTCACGCCGTAGACGAACACGTCGCTCACCTGCGGGTACTCTGCGACGGCTTTCTCCACGAAACCGGGGTTGATAAAATCCCCGTTGTGACGAATGCCGCCACCCTTGCGATAGTCGAAAAACATCCAGCCCTCTTCGTCGGTGTGCCCGATGTCGCCACTTCGCAACCAGCCGCCCTCGACCTTGGCAGCCGACGCTTTCTCGTTGCCGTAGTATTCCACCTCCGCCGTGGCCCCCTCGGGCCGTGACACGATTTCGCCCGGCACACCCGGCGGACATACTTCACCCCTCTCGTCAACGATTTTCATTTCCAGCCCGGGTGCCGGCCGACCGAAACTACCCACCGGCCCCTCGCCCAACGGCTTGAACGCCAGCCCGCCCTCGATGGCCCCGTACCACTCGAACAAGTCTACACCGAAACGCTTTTCAAAAGACTCCCATATAGCCGCCGGCATGCCGGCACTGATGACCATGCGCACCGGGTTGTCGGCGTCATCGCCGTGCTCCGGCTCAGCGTAGATCGCGGTAGCCATTCCACCCAGCAGTGAAAAGGTCGTGCACCCCAGGCGCCTGCAGACAGACCATAGCCGCGACTTGGTGAAACGCCGGCTGAACACCCCTCGCAGGCCCATGAACAACGACGGTCCGAGAGTCACCGCCTGGGCGTTGCCGTGCGTCAACGACAAGCCGGTGTACGGGCGGTCGCTCTCGTTGTAGCCCAGCATGGGGCCGAGAAAAGCAAAACCGGCAAAGCGCTCGTTTGAAAACACCACTCCCTTGGGGTCGCCGGTAGTGCCCGAAGTATAGATGATCTGCAACGGGTCGCGATCACTTTGCAGGCGTACGTCCAGCACGGGCCGATCCTGGCCCAACACCTCGGCGAACGAAGTCGCATCCTCGATGTCGGCCGCGATGGGCAAGGAGTCTCCCTCGCCACTTTCGAGCAACAGTATCCACTCGATCCCGGGGCACTGATCTCGTATCTTTTCCACCGACTCCACGCAGTAGTCGGCGCACACCACACCTCGACAGCCAGCGTCGCGCAGCGTGTAAGCCAGCTTATCACCACGTGTGCGGGGATCGATGGGCACCGAAACGCAGGCCGACTGCGAAGCGGCTGTCATGGTCTCGACGAACTCCGGGTGGTTGCGCAGCATGAGGCCGAAGCGCTCGCCGCGCTGCATGCCTCGCTCCACGAGCCACGCCGCCACCGCGTTGCCGTTTCTCGCCAGTTCAGAATAAGTCCGGACCTCATCGGCCGCACCCGGGCAACCGCTGTCGTTGCTCTCAAAGGTGAGCACCTCGAGATCCGGTAGTGCCCCCGCTCGTGCCTGCACGAGATCGCAGAGCAGTCCCTCGTTGCGCTCGCGGGCGGCCATCAACTGTTCTTCTCCAGCACGGTCACGCACATGGCAGCCGCGTCGTTGCCGATGTTGCCACCGCCGTTCTGCGCCAAGCCCACGAGGGCGCCCTCGACCTGCCGCTTGCCCGAACGGCCCTGTAGTTGCTCGGTGAGCTCGACCACCTGGGCAAGCCCGGTAGCTCCCACGGGATGACCCTTGCGCAGCAGGCCACCCGATGTGTTTACAGGTATTCGTCCGCCCAAGCGGGTTGCGCCTTCATCAACCATGCGCCCACCTTCGCCCGGCCCGCACAAGCCCAGGGCCTCGTAGTACATCAGCTCGGCGGGCGCCGAAGCGTCGTGGCATTCTATGACATCGATGTCCCCGGGTCCGTAGCCCGATTCCTCGTAGGCCGCCCTGGCAAAAACCTCCACGGTGCCGTCCTCGCCCAGGTCGTGGTCCCAGCCCGAACCGAGCACCGAGGAGGCGACCACCACGCTGGAGTCCAGGCCCAGTTCGCGAGCCTTGCGCGGACTGGCCAGCACCACGGCGGCGGCCCCGTCGCCTATGGGCGAACACATCGAACGCGTCAGGGGCTCGGCTATCATGCGGTCGGCCAGCACCTGCTCGACCGTGAGCGCCTCCTGGAACTGGGCGCGGGGGTTCATCGAACCGTGCCAGGAGGTCTTGGCCGATACGCCCGCGAACTGCTCGGCCGTGGTGCCGTACTGCTTCATATGCGAGCGCGCCGCCATGGCGTAGATGTCCATGAACATCGAGCGTTTCTCGCCCGCGCCCGATCCGGCTTCGCTTGAGTCGCTCTGCTTAGCGCGTTGCTCCAGCCCCGCCATGATCTCGGCCAGCTCCTCCACGTCGACGGCCCCGCTGAAAGCGGCGAAGCTCTTGCGCTTGTCTTCGTGGTAGAGTTTCTCAACTCCAAGGGCAAGCACGAGGTCGTACATGCCCGCGGTTATCATGGCGGCAGCCTGGTTGAGCGCCGTGGACGCGCTCGCACAGGCGTTCTCCACGTTGACGATCGGCACGCGGCCCATACCGATAGACCTCAGCACCACCTGGCCGCGTATGCTTTCCTGGCCGGTCACCAGGCCGGCGGCCGCGTTACCGACCCAGGCCGCCTGCATATCAGACACGCCGAGCCCGGCGTCGTCGAGCGCCGCGCGGGCGGCCTCGGCACCGAGACTCTTCAGTCCCCTGTCCATGTGTTTGCCGAAGCGGGTCATGCCCACCCCTGCCACCACGGCGTTGGTCTTCATATCAGCCCCGAGCCCGGCACGTCGAGCGCCCTGTGCAACCACTCAAGCTCATCTTCGCGACCCTTGAGCGGGGCAGGTTGCTGCAGCATGCCGTCGCGCTTGAGTTCCTCTATCACCTCTTCCGACCGCGGAAAGGGGTTGCCGTAACCGTTCAGGTGAAACAGTTCGGCAAATGGCCGCCGCGGTCGCTGCCCGCCCGCCTCTGCGCTCTCGGCCGGGTAACCCACGGTCTGCAGCAGCAGCGTCCGGCAGGTACCGGGAAGGCCGAGCTTGTGCCCGACCTCTTCGAGCGACGGCGAACCCAGCAGGCAGGTCCCCAGGCCCTGTTCGAAGGCTACCAGGGTAGCCTGGGCTATGCCCTGGCCACAATCGACCTCGTTGATGCCCGGCTCCTTGAGTATGTCTCGTATGCTCTCGAAGATCGGCAGCAGCTGGTTTTCGAGATCATCCGACTTGTTCTCGCCCACACCGAGCGCCCCCACGGCCAGTAACTCGCGCAGCTGATCGGCCTGGCTGTCAATGGCAGCCGTGTCGAGAAACCAGACGATGATGACCGGTGCGAGACGAACCTGGTATCCCGCTATGGGCGCAGTTATGGCGTCCATGATCTCGACGGGAGCGCTGTCGCGCATCACGACCACGGCCCTGAGCGTGCCAACGTTGCCCCAGTGACTGGCGATGCGAGCTGCCTCGAGCATGCGCTGTATTTTTTCCGGCTCCACGGGCTGGTACGGCCTTAGAAACCTCATCGAGCGGCGGTTGCCTATTACCTGTCTGAGTTCCATAGAGTTTCTCCTCTTCGCTATCGAGCGCTCACAAGCTGTCGGCTCCTACCAGGCTGAGCACTTCGTTGCAGCCGTCCTCTATCATCGAAGCGCGTGCGTCACGCAGAAGCTTCTCGACCGGGTACTCCCTCGAAAGACCGTTGCCGCCGAAGATCTGCACCGCATCGCTGGCGTTCTCGAAAGCGCTCGTCGTGCAGAACACCTTCGACGCTATCGAATACTGGAGCAGCGGCTCGGGGCTGGTGCCGTTGTAAGTAATCACCCTCCGAGACAAGGCACGGGAGGCCTCGTAGCGGGTAAACATTCGAAACAAACGGGCCTTTACGCTCTGGTGCTCGAAGATCGGCCGGCCACCCTGCACGCGCTCGTGGGCGTATTCCACCGCGTGGTCAAGGGCCGCGCGGGCCAGGCCCGTAAACATGGCGCCCATCGACATGTTGGCCATCACCAGTGTGTTCTCCAGCGCGAAATCGTACTCCCCGGGGCCCGCCACCACGTAGTCGGCGGGCAGCCTTACCTCGTCGAAGAATATTTCACCCTGGTTCAGCGCTCTTTGGCCGAGCTTGTCCAGCGGGGCGCCACGGCTCACCCCGGGAGAATTGAGCGGCACCAGCACGACTCCGCCACCGACCACCCCCCCACCCTCGCCGGCCGCGCCGTTGCCCTTGCCCTCGCCATCGAGCATAGCGCAGAACAGAACGGCCACGTCGGCTATGCTGCCATTGCTCACCCACGCAGCCTTCTGGCCACTTATGACGTAGTCGTCGCCATCGCGCCTGGCGGTGCAGTTAGGCTTCATACTGGAGTCCTTGAAGACCCCTTGGGTCACGGCGAGTTGATCGCTACCGTGATCGGGTTCGGTAATCGCCCAGCAGCCGGTGTCTTGACTGCCGCTGCAGTATCGTTCGAGCAGCACCTGGTTGCCGCTCACCTGGGCAAACATCTTGTGGAAGCCGGCAACGCCCAGGCTTATGGCCAGGCCAGCGTCACCCCAACCCATTTCTTCCCAGACCAGGTAACGCAGCTTGGCCACGTTGAGAAGCTCGTCGGGGTCCTCGGGGATTTCGCTTTCGAACAGGTCCAGGCCCATCTCGCGAAAACGGTCTCTTGTCTTCCACAACACCGACCCGTCGGCTATGACGTCGGCGGGGTCAGTGAGCGCGTCGAGCTGGCGACCGGCCGGTCGAAGGACCTCGCTCGCAAAACGATGAGCTGTGAGCTGGGCCGCCCGTTGCTCGTCGGTCAGACCGACTTCTATATCTACTATGGCCACTGCGTCTCCTTTGCGGCGGCAAGGCGGCAAAAGTTTCGCTCTGGCAGCGTTCCCCGGGCGGGAGGCGCGTCACACGGCTATTGACAACAAGGTCAATAGTGGGAGGATTATAGTCCGCCGGTCGGCGGGGAGTCAAGGCGCAACGCACGCAGGCGGGCGGAGGCCGCGCGCGCGTGGGGCAGGAAACCGGCCCGGAGGTGGCAGACGCCCCATTGTCAGCCCCGCGGGGGGCCCTGCGCCGCCAGCGGGTTGAACTCGCTGCTCGGCGTGCCTCACCAC
>JACKQG010005203.1_pt1 | contig 14505 bp, 9 predicted proteins | sample 8237621 | NCBI WGS metagenome assembly JACKQG01 (sample SAMN15677084, study PRJNA649215) | marine metagenome | biome: marine; feature: Black Sea; material: saline water; isolation source: suspended particulate matter (SPM) from the Black Sea western gyre | collected 2013-06-09/2013-06-10 | depth...
TTAGTAATAATATTGGCATTGGTATTAACCCTTCGGAAAAACTGGAGGTTGATGGAGGTATTAAAATCGGTAATACATCAAATATGAATACAGGTACAATCCGATGGACAGGAACCGATTTTGAAGGCTATTTCGAAAGTAAAAAAGATAATCTGAAGAATGTTAAGGATAGTGATAGCCAGGAGCCGACTGAAAAAGGGAAAGGCTTATGGAAATCTCTTTCAGACGATTCAGACTGGTTCATTACAGGAATGGATATGTATGCAAACATTGCGGGAAATGTCGGAATAGGAACTATGACACCATTTGCTAAGGCTCATATTGTCCAGGAAGAACCTATGGATGTTTTAAGGGTGGATGATATGTTTGATGACGCGACTCCTTTTGTTATTGACAGCGATGGTAAAGTGGGGATAGGAACTCTGTTTCCAACAACAAAAACTCATATAATAAATGAATTTGACGGAATAGATGCCTTTAGAGTAGATAATGATTTTGGCGATGTTACTCCTTTTATGATCACATATCATGGTACTGTTGGAATTGGTACAGGTTCCCCCGGTAATGTACTGGATATCGAACATTCTTATGCAGGAGGCGGAGGAATAGATATAAATAATACCGTTGGTGGTGATACCGAAATCAGGTTTCAGAAATTTGGTAATACATCATTTACCGTAGGTGTTGATTGTGCCGATGGGGATAAGTTTAAAATCGGTACAACTTCACATGTTACAAATACACGATTAACAATTGACGGAACAGGAAATGTGGGTATTGGTAAGACTATACCAACTACAAAGCTCGATGTTGCAGGTACTGTTACAGCAACGGCATTTCTTGGAGATGGTTCAGGCTTAACAGGTATCGGAACAGGAACCGGTGGGGTTATCAATACAGGTTCTACAACTATCGGAGCTGACAGCGATGCTAATGGTACGGGGGAAATAGCACTTCAAACAAGGGGTATAACAAGGATGACAATTACAAATGGCGGTATTGTTGAATGCACTGTATTAAAGCTAACAGGCGGGGGAGATATAGCAGAGCCATTTGATATTAATGAAAATGGATTGGTTGAGCCAGGGATGGTATTATCAATTGACCCTGAAAATCCAGGAAAACTTAAAGTCTCTGACAAGGCTTATGACAGGTGTGTTGCCGGTGTTATAAGTGGTGCCGGCAATGTTAATCCCGGACTGATTTTAAAGCAGGAAGGAACAATGGCATGTGGAGATCATCCTGTGGCGCTGGCTGGTCGGGTTTATTGCCTGGCTGAAACATCTAACGGGCAAATTAAGCCGGGAGACCTTTTGACTACTTCTGAAATTCCGGGTTATGCAATGAAGGTTAAAGATTATGATAAAGCCAAAGGAGCCATTATTGGAAAGGCAATGAGCGCTCTGCATAAAGGAAGCGGATTAGTATTTATTTTAGTAACACTACAATAACAAGGAGGTCGCTATGAAAAGGAAACTTAAATATATCAAGAGGGTTTTTGAGGTCTGTTTGATTTTGAGTATATTGACTTTATCAAATAATGTCAATGCTGAAAAATTGACTGAGGCACAAGTTCGCAATGCTGTGCAGACCTGGGTAAGGTTAGTTACTGCCGATGCCAAACCAAATGCTATTGTTGAAAGCATGGAACCTTATACAGTGAATGGTGAAGTGTTCGCCTACGTTGCTCATCTAAGGAATGACGGCTTTTGTATTTGCGGTGCTGATGACCTGGTTCTGCCTGTTTATATCTATAATCCAAAAGCTGATTTTAACAATTCGTGGTCAGTTTATGAATATTTTTTCTCGGAAATTTATGCCAGAACAATGAGTCTGAGAACAGGAATAAGAGAAAATGATCCCAAATTAAGAGATATCCGGGAAATTTTGTCTGAAAGATTTTTATTCTGGAAAGACCTTATTAATGGGAATGTCCCACTAAGAATAAAAAACTTAAAATATCAGCCGGCATTGGATTCTCTGAACTTTTCTGCCAAATGGCGTCAGAGCGCTCCGTATAATGCAAATTGTCCGGTTTTGACCCCACCAAATGAACGTGTTTTAGTTGGTTGTGGTGCTATTGCTTTGTCGCAGATCCTGTATCATTGGCAATGGCCCAGCACAGGTGAGGGAACAGGTAGTACTGTTTATTATTATCGTAACAGAACTAATTGGGACAAAGAATATTTAGATGATGATCCGGGTATTCCCGACGATGACTGGGATGACCGTTTGAAGTACGAAGATGATTCATTGAGGATGAATGGTTATTGGGATGAGACCCTATATGAGGAAGCACAAGAAATTGATACAAGTAGCTTATATAAAGCAGCTCTAACAGCTCTGTATAACAGACTTACCAGCGCTACAACGACTTGCTCAGTTAATTTTGGCAACACTAATTATGACTGGAGTGAAATATTAGATGAACATACAGGTTCAACTCCTACACAAGGTAATGATGAAGTTGCTAAAATTTGTTTTCATGCGGGGGTTTCAGTTGGAATGGATTACGGGATAAAAGGTTCGGGTTCAAGTTATAATAATATTGCTCCTGCCTTTGAAGATCATTGGCAGTACGATACAGATGCAGTTCTGAATGACAGGGATACAAGTATTATGACAGAGGAATTACGATGGTTGAGGCCGGTTTTCTTCCGGGGAAGAACTGACAGTGATGCCTCCAAAGGTTCCGGGCATTTCTGGAATGTTTATGGCTATAATACAGGTACAGATCCCGACAGGCAGTATTTGATGAATATGGGCTGGGGACCTGGTCAATCGCACGTATGGCATACAATTGATAATATTACATATACTTCCGGGAATTTCAAATATCATCAAAAGCATGTAACTTATGTCGCTCCAAAAGATATCGTTAAGTTTATAGGAAATACTTCTTCGGGCGACGGTTCACCTGATAATCCATACAACGATATTGAAGCAGCTATTGCTGATACGGCAAATATTCCTGATGCTGCTACATTGATATTTAAGACCGGCTCTGAGAATACTTTTAGCGCCGAGTCAATTATATTAGATTTTCCTGTTACACTAAAAGGGAGAGATGTAATCATTAAAAAAGAGTAGGATTATTCGTCTGACCACTGCCGGAGCGTATGCCCGTGCGAAGTGGTCAGACGAATACCAAGGGGAATAGGATTTTAGATTTGGTTGGTTGAGAATCCGTTTGTTCCTCATCTTGAAACTCATAAGTTCAAAGACAACAATTTGATTTTATTTTTAATAATTTCCAGAGCTAACTCAATTGTATTTAAATGAACCCTGAAATTCAATACGGCAAGACGAATGAAAAAAGTATTATTTATCCGGGTTGATGTTAAAAATATCCTGCCGTCTTTTTGGATTTCCTGCACTAATTTTTCATTGAACTTATCAGGGTCTGCATTTTTAGGGATATACCTGAAAATCATTATTGACAAATCGGGATATGGGCCAACTTCAATGCCTTTTATTTTTTGTATTTGTTCATAAAAATATCTTGTCAGTAAAATTTTTTCACTGAGTGATGCTTTAAAAGGTACAAGTCCAAAAAGCTTCAATGGCAGCCACATCCGTAACCCCCTGAAATGTTTGCTCAATTCAAGTGACAGGTCCGCCGGTGAATATTCTTCAATAAACTTATCTGCATCCTGCAAATAGCTTGCATTGTAATGCTGTGAATTAAATAACTTTTTCCCGTCTTTTACCAGAATTGCTCCCGAACCGTAAGGCAGGAACAAACCTTTATGTGGGTCCATAATAAGTGAATCTGCTTTTTCAGTTCCTTTGATAACTTTTTTACCTTCGTCAACCAAAAGGAAAAAACCTCCGTAAGCTGCATCAATATGAAACCAGACATTATGCTTTTTTGCTATATCTCCGATTTCTTCCAAAGGGTCAACAGCTCCAACATCAGTAGTACCGGCAGTAGCATAAATAAAAAATGGCAGCAATCCGTTTTTTTTATCTGATTGTATCTGCTTGTCAAGAGCCTCAGCTTTCATTTTGAAATTCAAATCCACCGGTATTTTCTGATTACTGCCTCATCCAAACCTGCAATTTTTAACGCCTTAAAAGCAGAATGATGTGCTTGTTCCGTAAAATAAAACACGACTTTTTCAAAGTCTCTTGATTTAAGATTTGCAGTATCTCTTGCAGTAACTATTCCCACAAGGTTGGCAATCGACCCGCCTGAAGTTAGATTTCCTGCTGATGTTTCGGCAGGAAAACCTATCATTACGCACATCCACCTTATCAGCATATTTTCCATCCTTACAGCTCCGGGCGAGGCATAAAACATACCTGCATATTTATTGGTAATATCTGCAAGATAATCTCCTAACGCCGAAGGGAAAATCCCTCCGCCGGGCACATACCCCAAATGCCCTCCTGATGCAGGATTTATTCCGGAAGTATCAACATGCTTTTTAATAATATCTAATATTTTATCAATACTTACCGGGATATCTGATATCGGTGAATCGTAAATTCCTTTTCCGTTATCCTCTGTTGTTTGATATGCTTTTAAGCTGGTAATATTTTCTAAAAAACTCCTGCTATAGCTTATTACTTTATCAAGATATTCATCTCTTTCATGCGATGCCGGTTCAAGCTCTCTTGATTTGTGTTCTAACAATTTTATTTTTTCTATCATTACAATACCATTATTTTCTTAACCACATTTAAATCGCTAATTCTGACACGAAGGTAATAAACTCCGGTTAATGGGATTATTCGTCTGACCACTGCCGGAGCGTATGCCCGTGCGAAGTGGTCTGACGAATACCAAGGGGAATAGGATTTTAGATTTTAGATAAACACAAAACAGTATTATTAAAACAATAAACACACTCATCCTGATTGCCTTTGTTTTTCAAAAAAAAACGATTGGAAATTTTATCTTATATTTGACACTGATTAGTTACAAAATTTGTATATTTGTAGGATTCTAATACTTAAGAGAAAAACCATTCATACTAATAACAATTACAGGAAAAATAAACGATTCTTAAAACATATTTTTTAATAATTAAAATTAACCACTATGAAAAAAGTTTTACTTATCATGCTGGCAAGTCTTACAGGACTTGTTACAGCCTTAGCACAACCTCCGCAGGCATTCAAGTACCAGTCTGTGGTAAGAGACAACACAGGTGAAATTTTAGCTAATCAATCTGTTTCATTTCAAATTTCCATTCACGAAGGAACAGCAGGCGGGCCGGTAGTTTACCAGGAAACACATTCAACTACGACCAATGACTTTGGCGTTGCAAATTTGAACATCGGAGAAGGCGTTATAGTATCGGGTGTTTTCGAAGACATTAACTGGGCTGATTCGGATATATTTATGGAAGTTGAACTCGATCCGGCAGGCGGATCATCTTATGTGGTTATGGGAACATCTCAGTTGCTTTCGGTTCCGTATGCTTTGTATTCGGAAAAAGCACATAGCTCCTCTGTTGTAAAGGATACTGATGGAGATACTTACATTGAAGTGGAAGCAACACCCGATGATGACATCATTCGGTTTTATAATGGGGGTACGCCAACCTATAGATTCAATGGAAAAAATATTCAGACATTTGATCCTGACTTTAATGTACTTGTAGGGCAGGGAACGGGTGGCCTTTTAACCGCCGGAGTAGGTGTACGAAATACAATTATTGGTCATCAGGCCGGTTTATTCACAACAGAGGGTGAACACAATTCTTTTCTTGGCTATAAGTCAGGTTATACAAACTCCACCGGCAAATGGAATACATTTATAGGTTATATGACCGGTTTTGATAATACAACAGGGGAGAATAATACATTTATCGGATATCAAGCCGGGTATAACAATGAAGAAGCTAATTTCAATACTTTCGTTGGGTATAAGGCAGGGAATCACAACACTACCGGTGAATTAAATACATTTATTGGCGACAGAGCCGGACACTCAAATACCGAAGGAAAACAAAATACTTTTACGGGATTCATGACTGGCTATACAAATACTACCGGAGAACACAATACTTATTATGGTTATAGAGCAGGAGGAGCAAACCAGACTGCATCAAGAAATACATTTATAGGCCATCTGGCCGGAGAAGCAAATCAAATCGGAAACAATAATATTTGTATCGGTTATCAATCGGGCCGTAATAATATCATATCCGATAATCATTTTGTAGGTTATAAAGCCGGTTTTAGCAATACAAATGGTGAACAAAATACATTTATAGGCCATTCGACCGGACTTGCAAATCAAGCAGGAAGTCACAACTTATTTATCGGATACTTTGCGGGTCGGTATAATAACGCTTCAAACAATGCATTTATAGGATACCAGGCCGGATTTAACAATATCTCAGGTATAGAAAATACTTTTATTGGGAACGAAGCTGGACGAAATAACCAAACCGGATCCAACAACGTAATTATCGGTTCCAGTGCGGGATACAATAATACAGCAGCAAATAATACAATAATCGGAAACAATGCCGGAAGGACCAATACAACCGGAGAGGCGAATATTTTTATCGGCAAAGATGCCGGATACAGCAACCTGGACCAGGCCTTTAACACATTTGTGGGATTTGGGGCAGGGTACAATAACACTGCAGGAAGCAATACCTTTATTGGTTCTTCCGCAGGTTCACAAAATACCTCTGGTGGTGCAAATGTTTTTATCGGAAAAGATGCCGGATTTAGTAATTCAGACCAGCCCAATAATACATTTGTTGGTTTCGGAACAGGATACAATAACATTGCAGGAAGCAATACCTTTATTGGTTCTACCGCAGGCTCACAAAATACCTCTGGTGCTGGAAATGTTTTTATTGGCCATAATTCAGGCTTTTCCAACCAGGATCAGGGATTCAATACTTTTATAGGATTTGAATCTGGTTTCAACAATATCGCCGGATTAAATACTTTTATCGGTTATGATGCAGGATATCAAAACTCTACGGGTACAGAAAATGTCTTTATTGGCCACCAGGCCGGTTATTCAAACACAGATGCGCACAATAATATTTTTATCGGCCATCAGGCAGGATGGAACACCAGCACCGGTTGGGATAATCATTTTGTCGGTTATCATGCAGGATTTAATAATACAATATCCGGGCAGAATACTTTCATTGGTTACGAAGCAGGATATTCCAACACAAACGCATCCCAAAGTTTATTTATCGGTTTTAAAGCCGGATGGAACAGTATTGTTTCTAACAATCATTTTGTCGGATGGAATGCAGGATACAACAATACTACAGGCGGGGAAAATACCTTTATTGGCAACGAAGCTGGTTATTCGAATGAAACAGGAAGTAATAATTTATTTATTGGCTTCAAAGCTGGCTATAATGAAACCGGATCGAACAGACTATACATCTCAAATTCCGATACCAGCACACCTTTAATATATGGAGAGTTTAACAATGGGAAAGTAACCATTAATGATGTGCTGAAACTTGCTCCGAGGTCGTTAGCGCCAAGCCCTGAAGAGGAAGGTATGATATATTATAATAACTCAACCAAACAACTGTATTATTATAACGGAACATCATGGGTTCCCTTATAAAATCCAGCTTATAAAAAAGGAGGTTATCATGTATTACAATTGCCACATTCACATTTTTAAGGATACGGATGTACCGAATCGGTTCCTGCCATTGGCACTCGTCAATATCCTCAGATCGACAGTTGGGTATGGTGTCATTACAAAAATTTTAAAGAACATAATCCCGTTTACGGATAAAGACATGTTCGACCGTTATGTTAAGTTTATTACAACCGGTAAACTTGGTTCACAGCAAAAGATCTTTGAAAAATGCAGAGATTTTTACCCGGACGACACGAAGTTCATCGTCCTGCCTATGGACATGGCTTATATGCACGCCGGTAAAGTTCCCAGGCCTTATAAACAACAACTGGAAGAGCTTTACAATGTATCCCAAACATATCCGCAAGTTATCCCTTTTGTCCATGTCGATCCCAGGCGTGAAGGGATTCTTGACCTGTTAAAGGAATGCGTTGAGGATTGGAATTTTAAAGGGGTGAAACTTTATCCGCCTTTGGGCTACTTTCCGTATGATCCTGACCTGGACCCGATTTACGAGTATTGCCAGGAGAAAAACCTGCCTCTGCTGACACACTGCAGCCCGTTTAACCCTGTCCATTTTAAAGGAAGGAAAAGAGACCTGAAGAAGCTCCTGAAAAAATCAATAGACCACATTGATACTAGAAAGAAAAGCAAGAAGGAGTTATGTTCCCGGTTTACCTATCCCGGTAATTTCAAACATGTGGTAAAAAAGTTCCCCAAACTCAGGATTTGTTTTGGCCATTTTGGTTCGCAATATTACTGGGATAAATTTATTCATCATCCCGGGGAAAAAGACAACTGGATGAGGGTTATCAGGGATATGTGCATTAAATATGATAATTTTTATACCGATATCTCCTTCACGATGGCCGATATGAAATATTTCTCCTTGCTGAAGGTTTTGCTTGCTGATCAGAAACTGAGGAAAAAGATACTGTTCGGTTCCGATTATTACATGGTAGAGGTGGAGTCGAACGAAAGAAGGTTCGGCCTCGACCTGCGCGCCTATTTAGGAGAAGACTATTTCAATTCCATCGCTATTGAGAACCCGAAAGTGTTTTTGGGCTAATCACTGAAGGTGTAGCGAAGAAGTCTTTTTGTTAAATATCGAACTAATCTCCATAGCTAACTGTTGCTGAAAATACAGGCATTCTCAGCAAAGCACTTGAATACTCCAATGGAAAAGAAATTATAAAGGTTTTGTAAATTGTAAATAACCCCCCTCTCGCCCTCCGGACACTTCCCCGAAGGGGGAGAAATTTCCCCTCTTGGAGTGGGTAGCGGGGAGAAAAAATACTACTTCATGAAAAAACTTAAATAAAAATTTGACATTAGCCATTATTTTGTGTACATTGCGCACCTCTAATTTTAAACTGAACTAAAACGGGAATGCAAATTTCTTCAATTATAGTTTATTTAAAACCACGCAGTTAAATTATTAGAAAATTGTAAAGTTTATGCGTTTCAGTATAAATCAAACACTCAATTATCATTATTAATAATTATTTTATAAACAAATGAAAAAATTTAGCATAATTATGATTGGGGGGCTGTTATCATTCGCGGTTGCAGCCCAATCCCTGTCGCCGGAAGTTATAGCTTCATCAGGCGATTACTATGAAAACGCAAACGCAAGCCTTAGCTGGACACTCGGCGAAATTGCAACAGAAACTTATTCTAATGCATCTAATATCTTAACACAGGGTTTTCAGCAACCTGTATCTGTAACAATTCACGGTATTGATATTGACCTTCTCGTTTTTCTCGAGGGCCCTTATTCTGGCTCTGAAATGACAACCGGCCTTAATTCCGGAAATCAGATTCCATTATCACAACCTTATAACGTACCACCCTGGAATTACGCAGGAACAGAAAACGTAGGCTCCATTCCAAACTCAGATGTAGTTGACTGGGTTTTAATTGAACTTCGCGATGCTGCAAGTCCGGATGCTGCTATTCCATCCACAACAATTGCAACACAAGCGGCTTTTATATTAGATAACGGTTCTGTTGTGGGGCTCAATGGTTCATCGGTTCTGCAATTCCCGGCAGCTTCTTTTTCACAAAACCTTTATGCTATTGTTTGGCACAGGAATCATTTGGGAATTTTATCGGCAAATGGTATTACCGAATCAGGTGGAGTTTACGATTATAATTTTTCTACGGCAATTACTCAGGTTTACAATGGCGGTCTCGGATATAAAGAGATTGCAACAAGTGTTTATGGCATGGTGGGAGGAGATTCAAATGCTGACGGCGATATTAACGCTGCCGATAAAATACTGTGGACTAACGATGCCGGAACGAAAGGCTATAAAGCCACCGACAACAATATGGATGTGCAGGTAAGCAACCAGGATAAAAATGATACCTGGTCCGAAAACGGTTCATACAGCAGCCAGGTGCCGGAGTAGGATTTTAGATTTTCCCGCTATTATTTGTCTAACCACTGCCTGTGCGTTTGCCCGTGCGAAGTGGTCTGACGAATACCAATAAACAACGATTTTCGCAAGAGCCTAAAAAGTCATAGTTTATACCTAAAATAAACTACCGGTTTTCTTGTATTGATTTACGGCTTGTGAATTTTTGTGCTTCAGTACTTTCCTTTGTATCATTTTCAGTTAAATCCTGATAGCCTTCTCTTTTGGATACTTCACCAAATACAGCAGCTTCTTCGTCTCTCACTTCTACATTAGCATCTTCGGACTGAACAGAGATAGTTTGTTCTGTGTTGGTCTTATTAGAGGTTTCATTGTCAATTTTATTGTTGTCAATAACAGCAATACTTGGAGCAATAACAAGAGCTACAACTGCCATTAACTTGATTAGTATATTCAATGACGGGCCTGATGTATCTTTAAAAGGGTCACCGACAGTATCGCCAACAACAGCAGCTTTGTGAGGGTCAGAGCCTTTTGTGTAGTTAATACCGTCAAATTCAACTCCTTCTTCTATCATTTTTTTTGCATTATCCCATGCTCCACCTGCATTCGACTGAAAAACTGCCATTAAAACACCAACTACTGTCACACCTGCAAGCAAACCTCCAAGCATTTCCGGTCCACCGAAAAATCCAAACAACGCAGGAACAGCTATTGCTAAAGTACCCGGTAATATCATTTTCTTAATTGATGCCTGAGTTGATATAGCAACACATTTCTGGTACTCAGCAACACCATAAGCCGCATCAAATGTTTTCTTTTCTTCTTCAGTAGCTTTACTAACATCAGAATCATATTTCTTCATAATTTCAAGTGCAGCTTTTAAGGCGGGTATTTCTTTAAATTGTCTTCTAACTTCTTCTATCATTGCCATAGCAGCTTTACCAACTGCCTGCATTGCCATTGCAGAAAAAACAAAAGGAAGCATACCTCCGATAAATAAACCTGCCATGACTTTTGGAGTAGTAATATCAATAGTATAAATTCCGGCTTGTTGCATAAATGCAGAAAATAAAGCCAAAGCTGTTAAGGCAGCAGAAGCAATAGCAAAACCTTTTCCGATCGCTGCTGTTGTATTGCCTACTGCATCCAGTTTATCAGTTCTTTGGCGGACTTCTTTTGGTAATTCTGCCATCTCGGCAATACCACCTGCATTATCAGAAATAGGCCCATAAGCATCAACTGCAAGCTGTATTCCTGTATTTGCAAGCATACCAACCGCTGCAATAGCAATTCCGTATAATCCTGCAAAATGGTAAGAACCTAAAATAGCAAGAGCAATTAATAATATTGGTACTGCTGTTGACATCATACCGGTAGCCAGTCCTGAAATAATATTAGTGGCTGCACCCGTAAGAGATTGTCTCGCTATTTTTCTAACCGGAGGGCTTCCCATACCTGTATAATATTCAGTGATCTTACCAACTCCGAGACCGGCAATAAGACCAATAATAGTTGCAATAAATACTCCTAATGAACTATAATCAAAATTATTAACAGTCCAGTTGGAAGGTAAAAACCATTTGATAATAAAATAAGAGGCAATAACCATAATCCCGGCAGAAACGAATTGTCCTGTATTTAAAGCTTTTTGTGGATCTTGACCTTCTTTAACTCTTACGAAGAATGTACCAATGATTGATACTATTATTCCTGTTCCTGCTAACACTAAGGGCAAAATTACAGCTCCGAGACTGAAAAAACCCATAGCCTCAAAGCCGGTAACAAAGATTGCTCCTAAAACCATAGTTGCAATAATTGAGCCTACAAACGATTCAAATAAGTCAGCGCCCATACCTGCAACATCTCCAACATTATCTCCAACATTGTCAGCAATTGTAGCAGGATTTAAGGGATGATCCTCAGGGATACCGGCTTCTACTTTCCCAACCAGGTCAGCACCAACATCAGCAGCTTTGGTATATATGCCACCGCCGACACGGGCAAATAATGCAATAGAAGAAGCTCCCAATGAAAAGCCTGAAATAACATTAATAACAGTACCTAATCCCCACTCAACACCTATCACATAATTATACAGGAGGAAAAGCAGACTTAAGCCTAAAACTCCAAGGGCAACAACACCCAAACCCATTACAGAACCTCCTGAAAAAGCCACTTCCAGGGCTTTGTTTAATGAGGTCCGTGCAGCATTTGTTGTTCTTACATTTGCTTTTGTAGCAACACGCATACCTAAAAACCCCGCCAATCCTGATGATAATGCACCAATCAGAAAGGAAAGTGCAACAAATGCATTTGATTCTTTGTCGCTACTGCCTTTATAAATGAGCAACAATCCAATAGCAACGACAAAAATTGCTAATACTTTATATTCAGCTTTTAAAAAAGCCATTGCTCCATCGGAGATATTTTTGGCAATTGATGCCATTTTTTCACCACCAACTTCTTTCTTTTTTATCCAGTTTGTTTTCCAAAATGTAAATAATAATCCAATTATCGCTGCAGCCGGTAAATAATAAATTAAATTTTCCATTTATTAAATAATTGATTAATACTTTGTTAATACTTTGATTCAGATAATTTTTAATGACCGCAATAGTAGAAATAAATAATCTAATTACCAACATGTTTTTTAATTAAATATTTTCCATAAGTTCATAAAAAACAATTCCATCAAAAATAAAAAGTATTTTGTTATATACAATAGCTAATCGTGTAACATTGGAATCGTTATAACAACTACCATTTTCCCCGTAAGTGCTGAAATTCTGTCACTTATCGTAAAACCAGATATTTTGGATGTTAATAATTTTTTATTTTTCTTTGCAAAAACCATTTTTAAATACAAAATAATTAATACTTTTATCTTTTTTATTTCTTAAACACGCGAGATATTTTACCGGATGCATAAAATTAAACTTGAAATAATAGGAATGTCATACAGCCAATCGCAAAGCGGGGCTTATGCTTTGATTCTGGGCGAGATTGGAGGAAAGCGCAGATTACCAATTATTATCGGAGGGTTTGAAGCTCAGGCTATTGCCATTGAACTTGAAAAAATGAAGCCCTCACGTCCTCTCACACATGATTTATTTAAAAGCTTTTCAGAAACTTTTAATATAACTTTTAGAGAGGTTGTTATTAATAAGTTTATCGAGGGCGTGTTTCATGCTGAATTAGTGTGCCTCGACGGACAAAAGGAATACAGGATTGATGCAAGGACATCGGATGCTGTTGCATTAGCTTTGCGATTTCATTGCCCGATTTATACTTATGAAAAAATAATGGCTACTGCCGGAATTGTTGTCGAAGAAAAGAAAACCGGAGCAGGTAAAGCCAAACCAATGGGCGGAGAAAAATCAAAAAACGTTTACGAACAATATACTACCTCTGAATTGAAAGAACTTTTACAGAAAACCGTAGAAAAAGAAGAGTATGAAAAAGCATCTAAAATAAGGGATGAAATTAATCAAAGAAAGAAGGAGAAGAAATAAGGAATATGAAATTTAAAATAATCTTTTTTTTACTGTTTATATCTATTATCATCTCAGGAATTTTTGCTTTTAATAGTGATAATGTTTCTGATTCTGCATCAAAATTAAGTGATACAACAAATCAGGAAATTGTAACCTTACCTGATTCGAACACCGAGATAACTCAACTGGATACCGAACAACAAAATCAACAAACAGACAGGTCAAAATCGAATATACTTATTTTATCTGATTATAAAAAGGGAGGGTTCTCAATAATAACAATTTTAAGAGGATTGTTGGGAATGCTCGTGCTAATAGGTATTTCTTATATTTTCTACTTGAGCATTATTGGGTTCTTCTCCCCCTTCATTAACTACTTCTTCCCTGTTTGCTAGTTCTCCTATTCTGTCCACTCTTAATTCGGCATATCTTGCAGTTTCTCCTTCATCGTAATTTACAGACAGAATACTTATTGTATATGTAACATCAAAATCTGCATTAATTATATCACCTTCTATATGTCTTTCAGGATTTAAACCTATCCTCTCATCATTATCTTCATCCTCAAAAAGAACCATCCAATCAAGATTTATTCCGGCAGGCATCATTCTCCCCTCACCAAGATTCATCTCATCAGTTATATTTTCTGAATTTATGATTAAAAACCTTATATCATTTAAATCATCGTCTCCTGGATTTACATCCATTAACACTACTCTTTGATTTTCTCCTAAATGAAAAGATTCTCCTAATTGTATTTCATTATCTGCAGAAACTAAATTTAAGTTAGGCAACATACTCATTAAAAAAATTCCTATAACAAAAATATTTAATATTTTCTTCATTTTATAACCTCCAAATTATTTTAACAAATTATTTTAAGATTGTAAGATTCAATTTGTTTATAAATATACTTTTCGATTAATACTTAAGAATACTTTACAAAGCTTGATAACACTTTAAAATTTCTTAAACAGAATGAAATCAAGTTCTTTTTACCTATGGAAAATATTATTATTTTAATAATAAGATTTATAAA
>JACKQG010005204.1_pt1 | contig 14502 bp, 3 predicted proteins | sample 8237621 | NCBI WGS metagenome assembly JACKQG01 (sample SAMN15677084, study PRJNA649215) | marine metagenome | biome: marine; feature: Black Sea; material: saline water; isolation source: suspended particulate matter (SPM) from the Black Sea western gyre | collected 2013-06-09/2013-06-10 | depth...
CGCGCGTTTGGCTTGGCTCCAGCGCGGACGACACCGTCCGTTGTCTCGACGCTCAAACCGGCAAACTGCAGTGGTCGTTCGTGGCTGATGGGCCGGTGCGCTACGCGCCGGTGCTCGCGGACGGACGGCTTTTTTTTGGGAGCGACGACGGCAGCGTTTACTGTGTTGAGGCCGCTACAGGCCGCTTGGCTTGGCGCGAGCGGCTTGGTTCGCGCGACTGGCGCATCCCCGGCAACGGCCGGATGATTTCGCTCTGGCCGGTGCGCACCGGACTCGTCGTCGATGCCGGTGTCGTGTACGCGGCGGCCGGACTGTACCCGTCGCAGGGCGTGCACGCCGCCGCGCTCAGCGCGACCGACGGCTCGACGGTTTGGCGGCAGAAACTCAACGTCTCGCCGCAGGGCTATCTGCTCGCGTCGCCGTCGATGCTCTTCGTCCCGACCGGCCGCGGCAACCCCATTGGGCTGGATCGCAAAACTGGCCGCCTGGCCAAGTCGTTCGGCGGCGCGGGCGGCGCGTTCGCGGTGCTGCTCGGGGATGAGCTGATTTCCGGCACCGGCAACGACGGCACGCTGACGGCCAACCCGGTGACGTCGTCGGGCCGCCTTGCCACGTTCAAGGGCAACGCCCTCGCTGCGTCGCCTCGTCACAGTTTTTTGCTGGATGAAAACGGCGTCCGCGCCATTGACCGGCTGGCGTATCGCCAAGCCGCCGCTGACGCTGCGCGCGCCACCACGCGCATCGAGTTGCTCAAGGAGGAACTTAAAAAACCGGGCTTGTCGCGCAAGCAGCGTGCCGGGCTGCAACGCGAGTTGGGCCAACTCGGCGAGGCGTTGGACACCGCCAAGCGGGCGGGAGCGGCGACGGAACGGTGGGCGATCAGCGCGCCGGGCCGGCGCACGATCATCGCCCTGGCCAACTGCGTTGTGCTGGGCGGCGACGGCCTCGTCGAGGCGCGCTCGCTGGCGGACGGCGCGGTGCAATGGTCGGCCAAGGTTGATGGCACGGCGCGCGGTTTGGCGTTCGCCGACGGGCGTCTGCTCGTCAGCACTGACACCGGCGCGCTGCACTGTTTCTCCACCGCGGCCAAGCCGGCAAAAACGATTTCCAGGATCGTTGGGCCGGAGACGTTGCCGACCGCCTTGGCCAAGCGCTTGGCCAAGGCGGCGCGCACGCCCCGCGGCTGGGCGTTGGTTACCGACGTGGTCGACGGCCGCCTGTGCGCGGCGCTGGCGGAGCAGACCCCGTTGAGCGTTATCGGCGTGAGTGCGGACGCCGGAAGTGTCGCTGCGGCGCGGGCGCTCTTGGCCAAGCGCGGGTTGTACGGCCATCGGGTGAGCGTGCATCTCGCCGGGGGAACCGCGCTGCCGTTCACCGATTATTTTGCGAACCTGATCGTCTCCGAGGTGGCGTGGCTTGGGCAGGCACCGAGCCGCTTGGCCAAGGGCGAGCGGGATCGTTTGCTGCAGCCGCACAACGGCGTCGCGTGGCTCGCGCCGGACGCCGAGCCGCGCCTGGCCACCGGCCTGCCCGGCGCGGGTGAGTGGACGCACCAGTACGGCAATCCGGCCAACACCAGCAACAGCGGCGACGCGCTCGTGCACAGCGACCTCGTGCTGCAATGGTTCGGCGGCCCCGGCGCGGCCCCGATGGTGGATCGGCATTTGCGCGCCCCCGCACCGCTCGCTGCGGAGGGCAAGCTGCTCATCCCCGGCGAGAATCTCGTCATCGCGGTGGACGCCTACAACGGCACGGAGCTGTGGCGGCTGCCGCTGCCCGGCTCGCAGCGTTACTCGATGCCGTATGACGCCGGCTACATGTCGGTGAACAACGGCCGGCTGTGCGTCGCCGTGGCGGACGAGGCGCGGTTGATCCACTTGGCCAGCGGCGAGGTGGAGCGGACATTTCCCGTGTCGGCGTTCGTGCCGGGGGAGCGGCGGCATTGGGGGCACGTGGTGCTGACCGCCAAGCGCCTTTTCGGCACGGCGCAGCGCACGACCGCGTCGCGCACCAAGCCAAGCCGCGCCTTGATCAGCGCCGACTACAACAACAACCAGGCGATGGTGACCGGCACGCACCTGTTCTCCGCGCCGCTCAACGGTGGGCGGCTTGGCCAAGGCCAATGGACGCACGACGGCGGCACGATCCTGAACCCGACCCTCACGCTGAGCGGCGGCCGCCTGTTTTTTGTCGAGACCACCCGGCCGGTGAGCGGCAGCGGCCGGCACACGCTCGACACGCTCCGGAAAGCCGGTCTCCAAATCGTCTGTCTCGACGCGGAAACCGGCGGGCGACTCTGGGCGCGGCCGGTGGACAACGGACTGGAGCAGAGCCGCAACATCCTGTTCCTCGCCGCGTCGGGGGCGCAGTTGATCGCGACTGGCAGCCATCTCGGCGCGGGCAACGACACGGTGTATCGCGTGCATTGTTACGCGGCCAAGTCGGGCCGCGAGATTTGGTCGGCGAGCCATTTGAAGGGGTTGCCCGGCGCGTTCACGCACGGCGAGCAGGTGCATCATCCGGTGATTCTTGGTGACCGATTGATCGCTGAGCCGGCGATTTACGAGCTGGCCACCGGCAAACGGCTCGGCCCGCTGGACACGTCGGCGAACTGGAACCTGAAACGGCCGGGGCACAGTTGCGGCACGCTCACCGGCGCGGGCGACTGCCTGTTTTTCCGGGCGGCCAACCCGACCGTGCTCGACCTCGGCAAGTCGGCGACCGGCCGGTTTCAGGCCCTCGCGCCGACGCGGCCCGGCTGCTGGATCAACATCCTCCCGGCGCAGGGGTTGGTGCTGATCCCGGAAGCCAGTTCCGGCTGCGTCTGCCATTTCTCCCTGCAAACTTCCATGGCCTTCCGTCCAAGGAGGCCAAGCGAGCGGTAAGCGGTGGGAAAGTCGAATATCGAACAAGGAATGTCCAAATCCGAACTGGAACAACAGGGAACGTGCCAGCGTCGTGGAGTGCGGCTCTCCGCGACGCATTGGAACCGTGAAAAGTTTGCCCGAGTCAAAAGCCATCCTGTCCATCCATGTTTCAACACCGGAAAAAATGAACATGGATGGACAGGATGAACAGGATATTGGAATCAGGAACGGATGAGCTTGGGTAAGCGACCGCAACAAAGAACCTTCAGGTCACATCACTTGGGAATGCGGTACTGAAACAGCGTCTCGTAAAGCCCGGCTTCCTTGTACAGCGCCTTGCACTCCTCGAGCTCGTAGACCTCCGAAAACCAAGGATGGCGATGCATTGCCATGAAGGCCATCTCTTTTCGTTCCTTCATTTTTCCGATCCAATCGATCGCCTTGTCGTGCTTTCCAATGGCGGAATAAAAACGAGCAATGATATCGGCCTTGATGTATTCGTAATGACTGCGATGCAGCAGGTCAGACAATCGCTCGTATGCCTTTTCTTTTTTCCCCCACTTGTAGTAGACCACTCCAAGCGACATGACCGTGACCGGGTTGTCAGGGTCGTCCTCGATGCCCCGCAACAATAATTTTTCGGCTTCTTCATACTTGTTGGAATCCAACAGGATGACCGACCGTTCATGGATGGCCCATTGAAATGTTGGCTTTAAGGACAGGGCAACCAGGTTGTGTTTTTCAGCGTTCGTCATGTCACCCTGATCGTAGGATGCTTTGAAATAGAGTTGATGCAACAACGCTGACTTGGGGTCGTTCTCAATCCCTGCCAATGCCATTGCAGCCATCCTTTTCGAGTCACCAACGACCATGTAATAAATGCAGTGGCTTATTATAACGTTCGGGTCGTTCGGGTTTCGTTGTGCCGCTTGATCGAGCAACTGTCTTGCCTTGTTGATGTTCCAGTCGAAGAGCATCGCCAATTCACCCAGGCCCGCGAGGGCGTGGGGATGATTCGGGTCTATCTCCAAACATTTTTCGTATGCTAGTTTCGCATTGTGAAATGCCTCTTTTGGATAGGCGATGCTCAGTCCTGTGCTGTCCGAATGGGCAATCCCCAGAACCGCATGGGCGTCCGCATAATTCGGGTCGATCTGGATAGCTTGCCCTAGTAGGTCAATCGCCTTTTTCGCGGAAACCTTGGAACTTCCGTCCAACAACACCCTTGCCCGCTGCACCAGTTCGTAAGCCTTTGGATTGCTCGTCCCACTTTTCTTCAGTTCGTTGAGTTTGGCTTCGTCGATGACGATGCCGTCGAGGTTTTCGCCGACTGACTTGACGATTTGGCTTTGCAGGGTGAACAGGTCGGTGTCGGTACCCTCGAAATTTTTCGCCCAGTTGATTTCTCCGCTTATTGTGTCGATGACCTGAACGTTGATCTTCAATTGAGGGCCGGCTTTTTGGATGCTGCCTTGGATCAAGGTGCCGGTGTTCAGTTCCTGCCCGATCTCGGTTGGAGATTTTTCCGTGTCTTTAAATGTCTTGGCTGAGATGGAGCCGATCACGGTCAATCCATCCACGTTGGTCAACATCGTGTTCAGGTCGTTGACGATGCCCACGACGATGTAGTCGTTCTCGCCGGCGGTGCCGATGTTTTTGAACGGCAACACCACGATCCTGTTTTTGTCCAGCGGCTTGGCCGGGGTTTGGGTGGTTGTGCTTGGCTCTGTCGTCGTCGGGGCGCTTGGTTTGTTGGTTGGCGGTTCGTTGCTTGGCTTGAACAGGAACACGGCCGCGAGCAGGGCGATCACGGCCACGGCCGCGATGGCCAAGGTGGGCGGCTTGGCCTTGGCTTGGGACGGTGCGGGTGGCGCTTGGCCAAGCGCTTGGTTTGTGTCGCTCTCCTCGGCTGAGATGCCCAAGCGGGAGAGGGCGCGGAGCACGCTGCCGATGGCTTCCTCCTCGTTGCCGGCGAAATAGTCGACGCGCTGGATGCCGGCCAACTGGTATTTCATCGACTCCGGAATGTCGGTGGGCGCGATGAAAACGGGGAGGATGGTCTTTTCCTCCTCGCTGGCGAGGGCCAGTTCGCGGACGACGTTTTTGGATTTGGTGGAGTTGGGAGAAATGGCGAGGATGAGCACTTTGCAGTGGTTGATGGCGCCGACGATTTCCTCGCTCCACATGGCGGCGCCCTCGATGCCAGCCTCGTCGATCCAGACGGTGACCCCGGCCTGCCGAAGCCGTGAGACGAGATCCTGAATCCGATCCCGGTCAGGTGAGCCGTAGCTGATGAAAACTTCCTCTGCCATGTGATCCGTTGCGGTGCGAAAGCTATGAGTCTTTTACAGGGAGGGCAATCTTGGAATACATGGGATGGGGTGTTTTAAAATGAAGAGGGGAGTGAGCGAAGCGGCGATGGCGCTTTGGGATACACCGGTGCCCGGTTTTGCGGTGCCCGGTGCGCGGTTTGCGTGAATTGTCGAAACCGGGAACCGCAACACCGTGAACCATCGAAAAGCGGTGGCGCGCTCCGCTCGCCACCGCACTCCAAAGAGCGCTTGGCCAAACGCGGGTCAGTGCGGGGCGGGGTGGTAATGTTTTCGGTAGTCCTTCGGCGCGAAGCCGGTTTCGCGCTTGAAGAAGCGGGTCAGCTCCTCCGGGCTCTCGAAGCGCATCTCGCGGGCGACCTGGCCGATCTTGTTGCCGGTGTTCTTGAGCAGCGCCTGCAGGCGGGCCAGGCGGACGCGCTTGATTTCCTCCTTCGGCGTGTGGCCCATCTCCCTCAGGAAATTCTTGTTGAACCCGGAGTGGGACAGGCGGCTGCGCTCGACGATCTCGGAGACATGGATGGGGTAGGACGGTGCCTGCCGCCGGATGTAATGCACCGCCTCGGCCACGACCGGGTCGTCCACGGCGAGGGTGTTGGTCGATTCGCGGGCAACAAGCTCGTGGATGGGCACCGGCATCACATGGTCGTCGGCAACCCGGGCGCCGCGCATCATCGTGGAGAGCAGGGTCGCCGCCTGGTAGCCGACGCGCTTGCCGGGGTAGGCCACGCTGGTGAGCGGCGGGGTGCAGATCTGGCAGAACACCTCGTCGGCGTTGGTGCCGATCACCGCGACCTCGTCCGGCACGAGGATGTCGAGCGCGTTGCAGTTGCGGATGATGTTGCTGCCGAGCATGTCGTCCTTGGCGAAGATGCCGATCGGCTTGGGCAGGCGCCGGAGCTCGGTGGCGATGTGCTCGTGCATGTTCACCCACCGCCCCTCCCACGGGAAACGGTCCGGCTCGAACTGCACGTTGGTGCAGGAGAATCCGGCCTTGGCGATTCGCTGCTCGAACGCGTCGCCGCGCTCGCGCGAATAGGTGCGCGACGGGTCGCCCCAGTAGGAGAACCGTTTCAGGCCCAGCGTGAGCAGGTGTTGCGCGGCCATCCGGCCGATCTCGGGGTTGTCCGGGATGACCGAGGGGAAGCCCCGCCCGCAGCATTCGGCGCTGAGGTTGACGACCGGGATCCTGCGGCGCTTGAACGCCGCGGCCTCCTCCGCCGAGTGGCGAAACAGGATCAGTCCGTCGCCCCGCCATTTCTCGTCGATCACGACTGGGGCCATCTCGTTGGTGGAGTCGACCAGCGTGTGGATCTGCCACTGCTCGTGGTTGCGGATGAACTCGACAATGCCACGAAAAATCGGGCGCGTGAACGACGCCCACGACGGCACGCGGATGCCCACGACCGGCATCCCGTTCCGGGCGGCGGGCTTTCCGTTGGTGTTGCGGGGTTTTGGCATGGCCAGACGGGTCACTCCTTGATGGTGAACGGGCGGTTGTCGCGGCGCTTGAGCAGCGCCTGGATGGCGGTCTCCATCAGCCGCCGGTCGGGGTCGATCAGGATGGCTGCGCCGCTGGCCTCGCCTGGCTGTTCGCTCCATTGCGCGATGGCGCGCTTGGCCAAGCGGGCGCGCTCCGGTGCGTCGGCGAGAAAGTCGAACTCGAACCCCTCGAAGCCGGGCTGTTTCCCGAGGCTCTCCTTGGCGATGTGGCGCACGACGCCGTACGGGTCGTCGAGCAGCCGGGCCAAGTGCGGCGCGAGCCAGTCTTTGCCGGACACCTCCCGGGCCGGCTCCCAGCCGGCGTGCCAGGCGGTGATGGCGCGCTGGGCCGCGTGGCCCTTGAGCAGCCACAGCAGCGCGGCGGAGGTGTTCCGTTGCTCGGCGCTCAGCGGCAGCGGCTCGTGGCCGTAGCGCTTGGCCAACTGCTGCTGCGTCCAGTCCAGCGTCTGGTCGAGGTGGCACAGGTTGCAGGCGTTGGGCACGCCGTGTCGGATGCTGCGCTCGGCCGACGGGGATTGAATCTGGTGGTTTCGGATCGCGCCGAGCAGCGCGTAGGTCGTGTGCGGCATGTGGCAGTTGAGGCAGTTGCTTCCGGTGGAGCTTGGCTTGTGAAAGGTGTGCCGCTCGATCGCGGTGGTGTACTCCGGCTTGGCGTGGCACTCGACGCAGGCGGCGTTGCCGCGCATGTCCGGCTTGAGCTGGTCTTTCCGCCAGGAATCGGGTTCGACCCCGTCGCTGTGGTGCATCGAGTGGCAGCTCAGGCACGACATCGTGCCCTTGGTGTAGCAGGCGCTCACGCGCATGGCGGTGAACTCGCGGCCACCGGCCAGAACCGTGCCGTCGTCCCACCACCGTTCGCGGAAGAATTCCCGGTTTTTCTCCAGTTCCTCCTGCCGCTCCGGCGTGGGCGCGGGGCCGGGATGCTGGATGTAGTAGCGGATGGAGTGGATGTTGTCGCCGGGCCGGTACGCCGGCCCGCTGCGGGCGAACTGCTGGCCGCGCTCGGCGTCGTTGTAAATGTAAACGCCGTGGCATTGGCCGCAGACCTGGCTCGAGCGCCGGTGGTCGAGCTTGGCCGGGTTGACGACCTTGGCGGCCTGGGCGTCGCGGAACTGTTCCGCGTACCGGGCGAGCGGCGAGCGGTAATGCTCGGCGTGTCCGGCGGCGGGGCCGTGGCAGGCTTCGCAGGAAATGCCCAACTCGGCGGTGCGCGTGTCGAAGGAGTGCTGGATCTTGCTGAGCTTGAGTTCCTGGCCCGGCTGGATGTCGTTGGGGTTTTTGATGTCATTGGCCTCGGTGATCGCCGCTTTGGTGGTTTTGTGTCTTTTGGCGATGGCACTCAGCGTGTCGCCCTTGCGGATGGTGTAAGGGATGGTGATCTTGTTGCTGACGAGGCCGGGGTTGCCGGCGGTGCTGTGGCACTTGATGCAGTGGTGGTTCCATTGCGAGATCATGCGCTTGCTCGACGGTGCCATCATGAAGGCGTTCTCGCGCGGGATCCATTGCTGCTCCCTCGGCAGGTAAACCAGCGGCAGCGTCTGAAGCAGGTTGCCGTACTTGGCCTCGTTGATCTGGTTCGTGGGATTGAGCACGCTGCCTTCCACCCAGTAGGTCTGGTAATGGTGCGAGCCGGTGGTCATGACGACGCGCTTGTCGACGCGCGGCACCGTTCGCAGGTCGAGCATCGACAGCACGCCGTTGGTGCGGATCTGGTAGGTGTGGTCGTTAACGCGCTGCCCGGTCTCGACCGCCTGCATAATGATCTCCGGGTCGGGCATCGTGGCCCAGTACTGCCCGTTGGTTTGAAAGACGCGATACAGCAGGCCGCCGGACTCCACCTCGGTGCCGTCGAATCGTCCCATGACCGAGTGCGGCCCGGCGAGCTGGGTCATCGTGCGGTGGTAGCTTTTGTGCCAGCTCGCGTATTGCGACGGGTGGCAGGCGCGGCAACTGGCCGAGGAGGTGTAGCCGTTGGTCCGGACTTGCGTGGGGGTCAGCACCCGCAATGCCTGCCGCTTGGCCTGCCGGGCCTGGCTGCCTTTCCCGTGGGCCAAGCCGAAGAGAATGGCGACCCCGATGGCAAGCGCCAAGGCACCCCAGCCGAAGCGCTTGGCCAAGCGGGACGGGTATTTTGCACCGTTACTGCCCGTTTTTTTTTGCATTGTGAACGTCTGCAAAAAGTAACGTTTGCGGGCCAAGCGTAGCGAGTGCCCGGCTGGAAAGTGCGAAAAATGCCAGATTTTGTGGACAAAATGCAAGGAGAAAAAAACTCGAATGTGGCCAACCCACGTTTATTATCCATCCTCCGTTTGCCCCACGGGATGAATATCGATGTTGTTTCCAGCAAGGTGTTGCTATCATCGTCTGATTTTTGCTCCTCCGTTTGCGCCATCATCGATGCGCTCGCGGGATTGATTTCCAATATACAAACGTACTCCACATGAAAAACCAGAACTCGTTCAAAACATTGGTCGGTGCGGTACTCTTCGCGCTGCTGTCTCAGTCCGCCCTTTTGGCGCAGGACGCCCATGTCAGTCTCTGGAACTTCGATGCCGGCGACCTTGCCGCCACCGCCGGTTCTGACATGGAGTACATGGATGACACCGGGGATCTGGTGGCATTCGGTACCACCGAGGCACTTGGGCTCCCCGCCATCAACGGTGAGGTGGCCAACGTCATCAAGATTCCCAAGCTCGCTCCCGAGCAGGGCTTGACGGCACCGCTGCCAGAGGACGCCAACGGCGGAGGGGATCTGGTCAACAACTGGACTGCCATCATGGACCTCTACTATCCCGCCGCGTCGGCCGGGAAGAAACGGGGCATCATGGACATCGTCACCGCGGATTGGGTGGCCGGGGCGGCGGATGCTGAGTTTTATGTCAGCGCCGGAAATGGAATTGGCACGGCCGGGCTGGAGTTCGGCTCGTTGACTCCCGACGCCTGGCACCGCATCGCCATCGTGGTCAACATCGAGGGGTTGTGGGGCAAGATTTACATCGACGGACAACAGATCGGGAGCGTGACGGTGCCGGAAGGCAATCTCGATGGCCGCTGGTCGCTCGACACGGCTTTCGAGTTGTTCGTGAACCTGTTCACCGACGACAACAACGAGACGGAGGAGGTGTTCGTCAACAGCATCCAGATTCGCTTTGAGAGCCTCAACTCCGGGCAGATTCTGGCCTTGGGCGGCGCGGCGGCGGCCGGCGTGCCGGAGGATCTCCCGCCGGTTCCCTCATTTGTCGATCGATGGAGCCCGTCCGGCAAATACGCCAAGGCGGACACCGCCTTGGGCGCGGTGATCCACCCGGGCGACACCACCATCAGCAGCGACTCCATGTCGCTGACGCTGAACGGCGAGGCGATTGCCAGTGACGTTGCCAGCGCGGACGGCATTCTCACGGTGACGGCCTCCGGCGCGGCCGCCTTGGCCAAGGGCGTCAAGTACGAGCTGACGCTGACCTACACCGACAGCGTGGCGGGGGAGCAGAGCCAGTCGCGCAAGTTCGAGGTGCCGGTCTATTTCGAGGACTTTGACAGCGTGGAGCTTGGCCCGCCGGTGGACGAGTTGGCGGTCGATACCGAGACCGCCTGGACCCGGACCGGCCCGGAAGGCTGGACGGTGGACGCCTCCGGCGTGCCGGGCAACAGCGAGGATCACGTGGGGTATCTGCCGGATGAAAATGACGACGGTTTTCCGGACAACGACGGGGTCTCCGAGTGGGCCGGCTGGAGTTTTGCCGACTACAACTGGTGGGTGCAGGTGGCCGGCGACCAGTCGCGTTCCCAGTTCAGCCTCGCCAGCAACGTGGTGGCGGTGGCCGACCCCGACGAGTGGGATGACCAGGCGCATGCCGATGGGGCGGCCAACGGTTGGTACAAGACTTTTATGACCACGCCGGAGATCGACGTCTCTGGCATCGCCGCTGGGACGCTGTTTGCAAACTTCCACTCGAGCTGGCGTCCGGAGTTCGATAGCAACTACCATCAGGAAGGCTACATCCTGGCGAGCTACGACGGGGCTGAGGCGGTCGAAATCTTGACGTGGGTGTCGGACCAGGCGTCCGCCAACTACCACGGCCACAACCAGAACGAGGTCGTGACGCTGCCGCTGAACAATCCGGATGGCGCACAAAAGCTCCAGTTGACCTTCGGCATGCGCGAGGCCGGCAATGACTGGTGGTGGGCCATCGACAATCTGGTCGTCAATGCCGGCGTTGTGCCGCCGCTAATCGCGACGCAGCCAAGCGGCACCGAGGTCAGCGAGGGTGAGGCCTTCGCGCTTTCAGTGGTTGCCGAGGGCGGCGAGCCGCTGAGCTACCAGTGGTACAAGGACGGCGTGGCGATCGACGGCGCGACCAGCGCGGACTTTGCGGTTGGCCAAGCGAGCGTGGCGGACGCCGGCAAGTACAGCGTCAAGATCACCAACGAGGGCGGCGACATCACCAGTGGTGATGCGCTCGTCGGGGTGCAGGCCAGCTTGGGCATCACCATTTGGAGTGAGGACTTTGAAGGGCTAACGCTTGGCCCGAACGTGGACGAAGGCCTGGCCGGCGATGCGGTCTGGACCAAGACCGCGCCCGAGGGCTGGGTCATCAACGACGACGAAGTTCCCGGCACATGGGCTTGGCAGGGCATCGATGACGAGGCAGGCCATCCGGAGAATGACGGCGTCACCGAGTGGGCCGGCTGGAGTTTTGCCAACGCCAAGTGGTGGATACAAACCGCCGGGGATCAACGGCGTTCGGAGTTCAAAAAAGCCGTTGGTACTGCCGCAGTGGCCGACGGTGACGAGTGGGACGATCTACCCCGTGAGGGCGGCAACATGTCCACCTTCATGACCACCGGGGATATCGCCATTGACGGTATCATGGAGAACTCGCTTGTTTTCCGTTTCCATTCCAGTTGGCGTCCCGAGGTGGTCCAAACAGCCACCATCGAGGCGACCTTCGATGATGGCGATGCGATCGAGATACTGCGCTGGGAGTCCGAGGGCGGTGACGCCGAGTTTTATCACGGCCACGAAGTTAACGAGACCGTTAACATTTCGATCAACAACCCCGCCGGTGCCAAGTCGGTGAAACTGACAATCGCTTACCTCGATGCGGGTAACAACTGGTGGTGGGCCATTGATAATCTCATACTCGCCGGCGAGCCGGAGCCGATCTTTGCGGAGAATTTTGACAGCCTTGAGCTGGGCCCGTTCGAGTCCTCCAGTGAGTCGGGCGGCGACGGCACTGACTGGACTGCGACCGCTCCAAGTGGCTGGGTGCAGGCCACCGGCGACGGCCACGGCCCGACCGCCGGCGGCGACGCCGTGACGGAGTTCGATGGCTGGACCTTCCTTGACCCGGTATCGTGGAACGCCACGGCGGGCCAGGATCGTGCTGAGTTTACCAAGGGCACCGGTGTGGTAGCCGTGGGCGACTCGGACGAGTACGACGACTTGGCCGACGCCAAGTTCAACGCCTCGCTCTCCACCCCGGCCTTCAGCCTTGATGGCGTGGCCGCAGGCACAGCGATTCTTGTTTATGACTCGAGTTGGAGACAGGAGCCGCAGAGCGGAACTGTCTCGGTCTCCTTTGACGGCGGCGACCCGGTCACGCTGCTGACCCTGACCCCGGACACGCCGACCGCCTACAACGAGACCGTCACTTTGCCGCTTGGCAACCCCGAGGGGGCCAAGGAGGCGGTCATCACGTGGGATCATCAGGGCCACAACAACTGGTGGTGGGCCATCGACAACATCAAGGTCACTGTCGGCAAAGCCCCTGCGGGGATCGTCTCGCAGTTGACCAGTGTCGAGGCGACCGAGGGAGATGGCGTCAGTTTCAAGGTTGAGGCCAACGGCGACGAGCCGATTTTCTACAAATGGTTCAAGGGCGACATGGAGATCGCCGGGGCCGAGGGGCCGGTGCTGGAGTTGTCCAACGTCTCCGAGGCGGACGCCGGATTCTACACCGTGGAGGTCAGCAACTCCGCCGGCTCGGCCACCAGCAACGCGGCGCGCTTGGCCGTGATGCTTAAGCCGGGCTCGACCCTGGTTTTCGCCGAGAACTTTGACAGCCTTGAGCTGGGCCCGTTTGTCTCCGACAGTGAGTCAGGCGGCGACGGCACCGACTGGACCGCCACGGCACCCGAGGGCTGGGCCGCAAACCAAGCGGATGACCACGGGCCAACCGCCGGGGGCGACGACGTCGTCGAGTTTGACGGCTGGACCTTCCTCGACCCGGTGTCGTGGAATGCCACGGCTGGCCAAGCGCGTGGGGAGTTCACCAAGGGCACCGGCGTGGTGGCCGTGGGCGACTCGGACGAGTACGACGACAAGGCCGACGCCAAGTTCAACGCCTCGCTGGCCACCCCGGCGATCAGCATCGCCGGCATCGATCCCGAGTCGCTCATCCTGAAATACGACTCGAGCTGGCGCAAGGAGCCGCAGAACGGCACGGTGAGCGTGGCGTACGACGGCGGTGATGCCGTCACGCTGGTGACACTCACCCCCGACACGCCGACCGGCTACAACGACACTGTGACCGTTCGGCTGAATAACCCCGAGGGCGCCTCGAGCATGGTCATCACGTGGGATCATCAGGGGCACAACAACTGGTGGTGGGCCATCGACAACATTGAAATCACCGGCGAGTTGCAGCCGCTCTTTGCCGAGAACTTCGACAGCCTCGAGCTGGGCCCGTTTGTCTCCGACAGCGAGTCGGGTGGCGATGGCACCGACTGGACCGCCACCGCGCCCGAGGGCTGGGTGCAGGCCAAGGGCGACGACCACGGCCCGACCGCAGGCGGCGATGTGGCTGTCGAGTTTGACGGCTGGACCTTCCTCGACCCGGTGTCGTGGAATGCCACGGCTGGCCAAGCGCGCGCCGAGTTCACCAAGGGCACCGGCGTGATCGCGGTGGGCGACTCGGATGAGTACGACGACAAGGCCGACGCCAAGTTCAACGCCTCGCTCTCCACGCCGGCAATCAGCCTCAACGGCGTGCAGGCCGGGACGCTCGTGGTTCGTTACGACTCAAGCTGGCGGAAGGAACCGCAAAGCGGCACGGTCAGCATCTCCTACGACGGCGGCGACCCGGTGACGCTGGTCACGCTGACGCCGGACAGCCCGACCGCCTACAACGAGACGGTCATCCTGAACGTGGACAACCCGGCGGGGGCCAACTCGGCGGTCATCACTTGGGATCATCAGGGCCACAACAACTGGTGGTGGGCCATCGACAACCTCGTGGTCTACTCCACCGCCCCGGTGGAACCGGCTCTCCCGGCGGATCATTATCTCGTGGAAAGCTTCGACAGCCTGAAACTTGGCCCGTTTGAGAGCGGCACTGAGTCGGGCGGCGACGGCACCGACTGGACCGCCACCACCCCGAGTGGCTGGGTGATGGTGCTTGGCCCGAACCACGGCCCGACGGCCGGCGGCGATGCCGTCAAGGAGTTCAACGGCTGGACCTTTGTGGATCCGGTGTCGTGGAACGCCACGGCAGGTCAGGATCGCTCACAGTTCACCAAGGGCACCGGCGTGGTCGCCGTTGCCGACTCGGATGAGTACGACGACGCAGCCGACGCCAAGTTCGATGCCGCCCTGTCCACCCCGGCGCTGAACATCGCCGGCGCGGCGGCCGGTTCTCTGCATGTCACCTACGACTCGAGTTGGCGCAAGGAGCCGCAGCAGGGCAAGGTGTGGGTCGCCTTCGATGGCGGCGACCCGGTCGTGTTGCTGGAGCTGACGCCCGACACGCCGACCGCCTACAACGAGACGGTCACCCTCGCGCTTGGCAATCCCGACGGGGCCA
>JACKQG010005205.1_pt1 | contig 14501 bp, 14 predicted proteins | sample 8237621 | NCBI WGS metagenome assembly JACKQG01 (sample SAMN15677084, study PRJNA649215) | marine metagenome | biome: marine; feature: Black Sea; material: saline water; isolation source: suspended particulate matter (SPM) from the Black Sea western gyre | collected 2013-06-09/2013-06-10 | depth...
TTATATTAATATTAAACATAGACTCAATGGAAAAAGCAAAATGAAACGGAAAAAACGACAAAGTGTTGCAGATGCCTGGCGGGCGACGTTCTCCTCTACGGATAGAACGAAGGAACAAAAAGATATTTCTTGGATTGTCTGGTTGTTTGAAAACCCGGAAAGCCCCCTTGCCCTTCACGGAGCCGCGAGCCTGTATACCCACGACCACATCCATCTATTGTTGGATCGCTGTATTGACAAGGAAGATGAAGCCTTTGTGATCGGGTATTCAATGGGAAATGATGAAAAAACCACCCGATTCGATGTCGGACTGTTTAAATTTATTTCAAGATTTCTTTATCCGAAAGACTACCGATTTGACGCCCAACATATGAAAATATTTAAAATGGGATTCAACTTCGGGCAGACCCGGAAATTTAAAAATATCACTTCCGTTGATTTTTCAAAACTCGACCCCAATATGGATCTTTCACGGGTAAGAAAAATTTTTGATATCAATGAAAAGGAACTGGAAAAATTCGACAAGGAAATTAAGCAGACTCAGCTTGAAGATAAAAACACGTCTACCTTGGAAAGCTCTTTACGTTAAGCAACGAAAAAAACCACTCTAGAAGCTTTCAAAGGATAGTTGGCCCTTGGGGTTTCGACCTTTTACCAGAGGCGGTACGCCTCAGATATGCATCATAAAAAGAATCATACCGCCGAGGCAAAGTCCGGTTCCTATCAGAGTCATCAGGGTGCCTCGGAGGGTTTTGGGTTTGACCACATCTGACTTTCTTTTGCCATAGCGGTTTTTTGGGTCTTTATAAAACTCGTGTTCTTTTCTTTCCAAATTACTACAGGTGTTGAGCACAAAAGCCCCCAATAAAAATAAAACGATAGCCCAAACCTGTTCGATATCCAGAATATCCATCAGTCACTCCAATCCATTTTATTCCATTATCGGAACAATACACCCGCTCTTAAGTGAGGAACCGCAGTATAGCAATTAACTCTTAATAAACAAATAGTTCTAACCTACAAAAAGTTGATGCCCTCTATGCGATGCGCTAAAATCATAGACGAAACATACTGTCAAACCGCCTTTTTCTCATGACCCCTGTTAAACCGGTTAAAAATCAGATCATCGTTCAGAATGACGCCGGTTATCGTTATTCTATTGAGCCTTTTTTGTTGGCCGATTTTGCCCCCCTGCTTCCAGGACACGAAGTTCTCGATATTGGCACAGGTTGCGGCATCATTCCCCTACTCATGATCCATCGCGAACCGGAACTCCAAATCACCGGAGTTGAAATTCAAGATTCGGCTGTCGCCATTGCAAAACAAAATGTTTCAAACAACAAAATGGAAATTAAAATTGTGAGTGGCGATTTCCTGGATAAAGACGTACCTTTTACTGCGGAACAGTTCGATTTAATCGTATCCAATCCACCCTACCGCAAGGTAAACTCAGGCCGCATGAATCCGGATCAAGGAAAAGCCATCGCGAGACATGAGTTAAAACTTAACTTGCCTAACATGCTCGAAAAAGCAAAGACTATTTTAAAAAATGGCGGCCATATCACTCTTAGCTATCCCCCCATTCGATTACAAGAAACATTGCGCGAACTTGAAAACCGGGAACTATTCCCAAGTCGGATTCGCTTCATTCACGGAAACAATAATGCAGAAGCTAAAATTTTTCTCATTGACGCTATTAAGGGAAAGAAGAGCGATTTAATAGTCGATTCGCCGCTCTATGTTTATAATAGAGATGGAAGCTATACTAAGGAGATGCAAGAGATTTATGATTCCTTTAATTGTGTTGACGGGACCGACCACATCGGGAAAAAGTAAAACCGCCCTTGCCTTGGCACGGAAACTGAACACAGAAATCATCAGTGCCGATTCCATGCAGGTATACAAATATTTTAACATCGGCACCGCCAAGCCGTCGGCAAGGGAACGGCAGGACATTCCGCATCACTTGATTGACATAATGGAACCCGATGAAGAGTTCAATGCTTTCGATTTTAAAACCCGCGCACTAAAATCCATCCACGACTTGATGAATCGCAATAAAATCCCCATTCTGGTGGGAGGCACTGCGCTCTACCTAAAAGTCTTAATCCAGGATTATGACTGTGCCGTGGAAATTTCAGAAGGAACCAGAAAAAAAATACAACAGGATATTCTTGAACAAGGCGTAGAACGGGTTTACATAAAATTGCAAACTATTGACCCTGACTTCGCTGAAAAAATTTCTGAAACAGATTCACTGAGAATCGAAAGAGCTTTAGGTGTTTATATGGAAACGGGCAAACCGTTTTCAGCGTTCCACAAAGAGGATACTGCTTCGAATACACAATTCCCTATCCATACTTTCATCTTAGAGTGGGACCGCTCCGAGCTCTATGAAAAAATTGACCAACGAGTCGATGACATGATTGAGGATGGGCTTGAAAGCGAAGTAAAAAATATATTAGACCGTGGTTTCTCTGCCAATTTGAAACCATTTAAAAGCATCGGCTATTCTCAGATGACACGCTACCACCAAGGAGATTTAACTCTGGAGAGAGCGGTTTATGAAATAAAACGGGAAACCCGGCACTATGCCAAACGCCAACTCACCTGGTTTAGAAAAATGTCGGAAGCACAGATTATTGCTACAGACAAAAAGGATACACCCGAAACTCTCAGTGAAAAATTACTTTCTCGTCTACCAAATGTAGCGGCCTGCCTTTTCGCCGTTTTTCTTGTATTAGGTTTTGGAAATTCCTCGGCGGCCAAAAATACAACTCAAGAATTTGAGCAAGCTAAAAAACTTTTTCTAAAAAAAGAATGGGCCAAAGCTAAAAACCAATTTCTCGCTATTCAAAACGCCGCCCCTGATTCGATGGAAAGCAAACGTTCCAGGTTTTTACTGGGGTTGGTCCACATACAAACCAATAAAAACGAACAAGCTATTGAGGCACTAACCCCTCTAACTAACAATTATCCAGAAATCCAAGATTATATTTTACTAAACCTTGCCAGAGCAGAATTGCAAAACAAAAACTTTAAAAAAGCACAAGACCATGCCCTTCAGCTTCTTAAAAAGTTCCCTGAAACACAGCTCTACCCTGAGGCTCAAATCCTTCTCGCTGAGAATTACACTCAAACCAATGCCGAGGGAAAAGCTGCCAAAATCTTGCAGGAGGCAATTGCAACATTAGAAAACTCTTTCCACCACAAAGACTTTCGACCTTATCTACCAGAACTAATCTTCAAATTGGCCGTGCATCAGGAAAAACTTGGAAAGAAATCAGAGGCCTATTTGAACTACCGACAACTTCATATTAAATATCCCAATCATGAACTAACCCCTGATGCAGAAGCAGCGATAAAAAAACTTACAGAATCTCCAGACGTAAAGGAAATTCCTTTAAATTTGCGAGAGCATACGGAACGAATTGAAGAATTATTCAAAGGAGTTCAATATAAAGAAATCATAGCGGAGATCGGTGAGATTAAAAAAAACAACACTCCGATACCCGGAAGGTTTTATTTTTTCCTATCTAACGCCCACCGTGGATTACGTGACAGAAAAAAAGCAAACATAGCCCTGCACGAATTTTCTAAACTATATCCTCAACACGCACAAATCTACAAAGCCAAGTTTAATATTGGAAGAAACCTTTGGAACCTTGGCAAACCCCTGGCTGGCGCAAAATATTTCAAGGAAGTGGCTGAAAATAATCCTTCCTCAGAGCAGGCCATTAAAGCTTTATTTTTTCTTGGGAAAATTTATGAAGAGCGGAAAAATTATTCTGAGTCGCTCAAGCTTTATCAAAACACTCTAGACAAACATCCTGAAAATTATTACGGACAGTGGGCAGGGTGGCGACTCGGATGGATAAATTATATCGATGGAAAATTTGATAAAGCCTTTGAACGGTTTCAAGATGTTGCGAAACGTTTCCCGGATAGCCCTTTCATCGAATACAATTTGTACTGGAGCGCCAAATCCGCTGAGAAATTGAAAGACAAGAAAAGAGCCAGAGAAATTTTTATATCCGTCGCAAATTTATATCCCTACACCTTTCACGGGATTCGAGCGAAAGAACAAATGATAAAAGAGGGTGTTTCTTTCCCTGAAAACCACCTTGAAAACCCCAATTTAAATTCCCCCGTTAAGTTGGGCCGTGCCTTGGACCCGCGGGAAAAGTTTCATCATATCAGGGCAAAGGAGTTATCCACGATTGGACTGACAGCAGAGGCGCGGAATGAGCTAAAGCAACTTGAGAAATCTATCCGGAAAAATTTAACCGGAGTATTGTGGCTTTCCAACCTTTACCATAATGCCGATGGTTATTCTGAATCTCTGAAACTTTTACATTTATATAAAGACTTTGCCACAAAATCGGGGGAACGTACTTTATCTCCTCGCTTCTGGAAATATTTTTTTCCCCTGGCTTACCGAGATGCCGTAGCCTCAAGCTCCAAATACCGAAATGTAGACCCCAATTTTGTAAATGGAATAATCCGGCAAGAAAGTCTGTTTGATAGTAATGCGCTCTCTCCTGCAGGAGCGCGTGGTCTCATGCAAATCATGCCAGCTACCGGCAAAAAGCTTTATCCAAAAACCAAACTGAAAAAACCCTTTGAGGCCGATGCTCTATTTGAACCCGACCTGAATATCCGGCTGGGTGTAAAATATGTCAGCCAGTTGAACAAACGCTTTGGGGAAAACGGAACGCATATTCTGATCTCTTATAATGCCGGGCCCCATGTTCTTAAAAAATGGCTGAAACGATTTGGCCATTTAAATGATCTGGATGTATTCATCGAATCTATCCCCTACCCCGAAACAAGGCGTTACGTGAAACATGTATTGAGAAACCGGGGCATTTACAAGGCTCTCTATTCTCCTTCTTAAAAATATCCCTGTATTTATTTTTAAAATCCATTCTCTAAATAGCTATAATGGGCACCATGAAATCTAAAGTCCATATTCAAAAAATTGAAAGCTACTCACTGGATAAAGTTGAATCTTTTGTCCGTGAGGCATTATCCGTCATAGATGAAAAGGGAACCCTTTTTTCAACCGGCCAAAAGGTTTTATTGAAACCTAATCTTCTGAGAGGGTTCAGCCCTGAACACTGCGTGACCACTCACCCGAAAGTTGTTGAAGCTATGTGCCGAGTACTCAGGGATTATTCAGTCGGGCAAATCACCATCAGCGATAGCCCGGCTCTGGGCAGTCTACAAGCGGTTGCAAGCAAAGCAGGCTACGACCCGCTAAAAAAACTATATGGTGTTAAAATTGTTCCGCTGACCGACCCTGTTCCCTTTGAAAATGAAGAGGGTGTTCCCCATTTGAAAATTGCAGGTTGTCTGGAAGAGTTTGATCGCATTATCAATTTGCCGAAAGTTAAATCGCATTGCCAAATGGCAATGACTCTAGCCATCAAAAACTTATTTGGACTGGTTATTGGCAAACGCAAACCGGTTCTGCATTGCCTGGTCAAAAACGACAAAATTAAATTTGGGAAAATGTTGATAGACATAGCCCGCCATGTAAACCCTTGTCTTACCTTGGCAGACGGAATCGAAGCCATGCAGGGTCAGGGGCCAATTAATGGCAGTCCCTATCCACTAGGGGTACTTATCGCGTCTAAGGATATGACGGCTCTGGATCGCGTCGCCGCAGAGATTCTAATGTTTCCCAAGGTATATGCGCTGGAAGCTGCACGGTTAAAAGGATATGGAAATTATGACTTGGATAAAATAGAAATCTCGGGTGAGACGGATCTTTCAAAGCTGACCGTTTCAGATTTCGAATCGGCCCGCCCCATGGATATTTCTTTCAATCCTTACCGGGTAATGAAATCGTTTTTAAAACAAATTTATGAAATCGGAATCAAAGAAAAACGAGGCGCTACTAACTAGAAGACGGCTCGCCGCAGGGGTAACTCAAGGCCTTGGTAGACAACCTGTTTTAAAGGCCTCTTTCATTTGAGGATTTGTCAAAATTCACGGAGCAGCAACCCAAGTCGAGGCCCGTTTCATTTTTGGTTAAAAAATATTTTTCGGGATGGATGAAATTTATAATTTTATTTCCTTCTCTACGGGTTCCGACCAAACCCGATGATCGTAAAATGGATAAATGATGCGAGGCTTGAGGTTGACCCATTTTCAAAGCTTTTACGATATCGGAAACACTTTTTTCACCTTTGAGCAATAACTGGACAATTTTCAACCGGGTTTCATCCCCCAGGGCCTTTAATATGCGGGCACATTCTCCAGAATCTGTGGTTGCGTTACTCATAAATTGCAGTATATTGACTCATTCAAGAACCTTCAAGCTAAAACCAGATATCCCAAAGTGATGAGCGAAAAGGAGATATGAGCGAAGAGAAACTCGATCCAGAAAAATGGGTGGATAATTATGCCGACATACTCTATCGGTACACGCTGGTTCGTGTTAAAGACCCTGATATTGCTGAAGAATTGGTTCAATCCACCTTATTTGCAGCCCTAAAATCACAGCATACCTTCGCCGGCAAATCGACGGAAAAAACATGGTTGTTTGGAATTTTAAAACATAAAACCATGGATCACTTCAGGGCAGCTAAAAAAAATATTACCATAGATATTTCCGACTCTGATGCGGACCCCGTCCAGTTTGACTCATCCGGACACATGCTCCCTCTGCCAAATAATTGGAATATGGATCCAGAAAAAGCCACTGAAAATAAGGAACTCGCGCGGGTTCTCGCAGAATGCATGAAAGGATTGTCTGAAAAATTTCACCGGCTGTTTGTTTTAAAAGAAATAGAGGGTTTGAGTTCAGAGGAAATTTGTAAAGAACTTGGAGTTAAACCGACCAACTTATGGGTAATGTTGCACCGAACAAGAAACCAACTTAAACTTTGTCTGGAATCAAACTGGTTTAATAAAGAGCAAGGTTAACAAGAATAGTATGAAATTTCTGATGTCCATTTTTAAAATGACCTGCAAAGATGTCTATCCTTTGATCTCCGAAGAAATGGATCATCCTCTATCTTTTGGCGGACGGATTCGTTTAAAAATACATTTGGGGATCTGCCATTTATGTGTAATTTATAGAAAGCAACTTCAAGTATTGCGAAACCTAGCTAAGAACATAGGAAAAGGAGACTCTGAGGTCAACGAAAACGCAACGCTTAATCCTGATACTAAAGAAAAAATCAGAAAATACATTAAGGAAAAAATTTAAAAGAGGACTCCTGTCTTGATGGAAAAAATACAAAAATCGGAAAGTGAATGGCGAGAGAAACTGACGGAAGAACAATTTAAGGTTTGCCGTAAAAAGGGAACCGAGCGGGCCTTTTCAGGGAAATATTGGGACTGCCATGATCGAGGCACCTACCACTGCACCTGCTGTGGGGAACCTCTTTTTTCTTCTATGACAAAATTCGATTCGGGAACCGGCTGGCCAAGTTTTTACCAATCGACCGATCCGAACTCCGTCATTACAAAAGAAGACTCCACATTTTTTATGCGCAGAGTTGAAGTCCTTTGCAGCAAATGCGATTCGCATCTCGGCCACGTGTTTGAAGACGGTCCCGAACCTACTGGCCTGCGCTATTGCATCAATTCCGCTTCCTTGGAATTAAAAAAATCTGAAAACCCCTAGTTTTCCAGCCCAAATTATTTGTTTTTCGCGGTAAAGATTTTAGTTTCAGGGTGAAACGCATACCAGGCAAACCAGAACCCTACTACCGAAGGCAGTTCTTTATTTTTGCTGTTTCTGATAACAGCCGTTTTGATGTTTCTGTCGTAAAATATTTGCAGGGAAGTCTTGTTGAAAGTATCCTTTATTGGCGAACGGACTTTACTCAATTCTGAATAAGGGTAAGCCTTTGCCCTTCCATCAACTTCGACTCCAATCACCATTTCTTTAGGATGGTATTTAGAATTCCTGGTACTGACATCAAACATCAACCGAGAATTGGACTCATACCCCTGATAAGGATCACGGTCATAAGGACGCCGAAATCCGGTGTTGTCGGACATTACCAGGGTTTTAGGATGTTTCTTCTTCCAGGCACCCCAGTCCGTATGAGTCGAGGCGAGCAATTTCAAACGCGTTCCTGTCATGGGCCCCGTTACCGCCTCCGACTTTATTTGCGACCATAAACTTTCCGTCTGATGATCGTAAAGAAGCATATCGCTTTGGTATAACAACCCAGAAACACCAAACTTCAGGTTTTGGGTTTTTATATGCGCATCGAATACCATGCCGGTTCCACACAAAGGACAAAAGGTGACTACGACATTTTTTCCTCCCACTTGATCATTTACTATTTCATGCCAGTTTAAAATTTTAATGGGATAAGCGCGGGCTTGATCGTTGTGAATAAATCCAAGAATACGATCCGTATTTTGCATTAGCGAAGAGTCCGCCTCTTCAACCGTCAGGAAGCGGGGATTATCTATAGATGGAATACCATCCTTACCCGGTCCGCCATCAGAAATTTCATCAATAGGAATGCTGTGTTTGGAATAATCAAACCCGGAAATAGCAAAAAAAGCCACACCAGCAAACACAATGGCAAAAATAGATTTTACTGTTTTCTTTATGGACATTAGTCGACTCTCACTCTTTTGACTTAGTCGACAAAGGCCTACTTACCTTACAACTGGACCACTCTCGTTTAGGGGATTAGCAGTGCATTTTGGTGGTCAATTGCTGGAGGGCTTCGGAGAATACCGCATGCAATTCGCTACGGATTTTTTTGGAGTCATATTCAACCATGGAACCACCGCTGTTTAGGAAATCAATCTGCTCTTGAACTTTTACACAACTGGTAGTCGAGTTATTCTGTTTTTCCCACAGCATCAGGTCACAAAACTTGATTCCCGCCTCAACAGAGCTTGTGAGTTGAGGATTAATTTTGAATCCCCTTGTTTTCAGATGTTCACTAATTTCCAATACTTTTTTAAACTCGACTCCGGCCTCGATGTACTTTTTATCTAAAACATATTGCAAGGCCTTCATCATAGCAATTTCTTTATTCCCTTTGAAATGAGGATGTGGTGCAGGATCTTTGAAATATCGGTTTTCAATCTCTATTAACAATGCCCATGCGTTTTGTCTTGTTTTGCTTTGAGACAATGGATGCTCAGAAGGAAGATCCTTATTTTTTGGATTAATTTGTTCGGAAATATAAAACCAGGCCAGGGTTTTCATTGCCAGAGGTAGAGCCGATGCACCTTTGAGAATAGAATGTTCAATATGATTGAGGCCCACTTGCCTTAAATCCTTACCCCCCTGCATGATAAAGTTTCCGATTCCACCCAGGCGGCTGTTTCCATAACGATACATCCCCAAACCAAAATATCCATCCACAAGCTCTGGATTAAGCTGTAGCGCTTCTTCGAGATGGTTGTCTGCCTGAAAGCCATTCACCAAGGCCTCAAACAAGTTGCCTTGACCGTATTCAAAAATCCCAATATAGCCTTCTGCAGCACCTAAAAAAAGATTGGCTTGAGCTTCCTGATCCGTAGATTTGGAATCGTCATTCTTGATCTCATGAGCCAGATCCTTCACACGATTGCTATAGACTAGAAAGTCATTGGAAACCTTTTCAATTTTATATTTACTGGTAAAAGCCAATGCGTGAGTCAATTCCCCCAGCAAGCCAGTATAATTAAAATAATATTTCATCAATTCAACACGGTTTTCCAGCGACGGAGGGGCCGACTCCAGTCGATTGATTTCACCCTGAAATCGCGCGAACCATTCGTCAAAATGGTAATACATAGAATCCTTCAAAGCCAGGGGTGCCATTTCGTCGGCGGTCAGTTTATCGAGCTCCGCTGGCAAGGGTCGACTCGCAACCTCCCCGACAAGCAACAGGATAAAAACAATACAAAGAACTAAATATTTTTTTTTCATAATTCTCTTCGGCTCATGAGTTTGAGCCATAACGTAACAGTAACTGTCGGATGTATCCGACTCGCTGAAAGTCTTCCATTTTCATAAATAACTTTTCTGCCCTTTTTAGATGATAAACTGCCTTATCAGGTTCTGGAATATTTTCGCGGTATAAATTTCCAAGCATCATATGGCCATCCGCAAAGTCTGGTTTAATTCTTATGACTTCGCGAAATGCCAAACAGGCCTCATCGTATAGTTCTGCATCATTAAGAGACAGTCCTAGATAAAATTGAACCTGAACAGAATCGGGTTTCAAAACCACAGCCTTTTTTAAATATTCTACCGCTTCTTTAAACCGAGAATTGATACGGCTGGCAATTCCCAGATAAAAATAGACATTGGAGTCTTTTGGGCAAACTTCTTCCGCGCGATTGAGGACCTTTATGGCTTCCTCCGTTTCACCCTGCTTGATATAGGAAGCACCTAAAGCCGTGTAGGCATGAATAAATTCTGGATTAAGGTCTATTGATTTTTTAAAAACCCACACCGCCTTATGCAAGGCGTCAATACCATTTTCTTCCATACAACCATAAGCAACCCCCATATTGTAATAAGCATCTAAAAAATCCGGTTTGAATCCACGTGCCATTTGATATGCGTCTACAGCCGCTTGATACCAGGTCAGGTTCTGCAAACGCAATCCCTCCTTCAACCATTCTTCAGCAGCTTTATTTTTTTCCTGCACCTCATCTTTCGGGCGATAAAGCTGATGAACCAAAGCGGCTCGCTGAAAATCGTTTTGTCGGATATATAGCTGCTCAGCCGTTTCCAAATATTTCACCGCACGTTTAGGATTGCGTAATTTTTTGATATGCAAACAACCCAGCAAATAATGTCCCTCGGTAAATTCTGGCCAGACCCGAACAGCCCTTTTAAATGCCTGTCGAGCTGCCGCATGATACCCAAACTCCAAATAAGCCTGCCCTATCAAAGCACATATCCCCGCAAAAACCTTTAGAGGAGCTTCCGTATTTTTTTCATTCATCTCATAGACATCACGGTTTCGCCCCAACCGGTCAAAAATAAAAGTCAGCCAATAATCTGCAATTGCAAAGTCGGGTGCCATCGGGACAATTTTTTTAAATGCCGCGTAAGACTTTTTTTCCTTTCCCTGCATCCAGTAGGCAGTTCCCAGATCAATATAAATTTGTGGATAATTGGGTTTCAGGCGTGCGGCTCTGCGGTAATTTTCAATTTCTTCTTTGCGATTCCCCAAAGCCATATAGACATGGCCCATTAAATGGTAGGCTGGATAAGCATTGGGACTGAGCCGCAAAACATCGCGAAGTACGGCAATCGCTTCGTTATAAAATCCTTGCGCGGTTAGTTTAACCCCTTCCTCGAATAGTGCCGGATCTTCCCAAGGGTAGGGTAAAAGATCTTCAACAACCTGCACCAGACGGGGAACAGAAAGCTCCATACTCTTAATAGCTTCAAAATGTTCCGCCAGTTCCGGATTGCTGCTTTTAAGTTTTTCTCCCAACGTGGAAAGAGCAACGCCTCCCTCCGCCTCCGGTTCCTTCTTTTTTCTTACCTTTTTTTTGGTCAAACCCAACCTCAAAAGTTATATATGGATTTATTTTAGTATATTGCAAAAAATCATACTATCAGAAACCTTTTCAGCCTGGTCATGCATATGCGTTACCAAAAGAACGGTATGACGATCTTTCAGCGATTGAATTAGGGATTCGATGATGTCGGTAGATTCAGGGTCCAACGAGGAAGTGGGCTCATCCATCAATAAAATCTCTGGTTCCACGGCAAGAGTACGAGCCATTGCCAACCGTTGTTGTTGCCCTATGGAAAGTGTCGTAGCGAGATTATTCAACCTGTCTTTAACTTCATTCCATAAGTTCACTTCCATCAAAACACGTTCCGCAAGGGCCCCGTAATTTTTTTTTTCTATTCCATTTAAATACTTCGCACCAAACAAAACATTTTCCAAAATACTTTTCGGAAAAACGCAGGGATTTTGAAATATCATTCCAACCCTTCTACGTAATTTATACACATCCACTTTAGGTTCATAAATATTCTCATCCTTTATCAAGATCTGACCTGTGAGCTGAAAGCCTTCGATACGATCATTCATTCGGCACAAACATCGAAGTAAAGTAGATTTTCCACATCCAGAAGGACCGATGATTGAAGTCACAGAATTTTGCTTAACTTCACAGCTAAAATCATCAATCACTTTTAGGGGCCCGTAATTTACAGCCAGGTTTTCTATTTTAATAACAGGACTCATAAATCCGCTTCCATTTTCAGCCGACTCCGCAATACCCCTGCTGCCAAAGTCAGAAAAAACACTATTGATAACAAAACCCATCCTGCACCCCAGGCCTGAGCAACAGCCTGAGGGTTTGCCGCTTCCTGGGTCAACACCAGCATATGGGTCTGCAAGGTGGGGACTGGATCAGAAAAAGTTACTGGAAGGTCGATTCCTGAAAAAGTGGTCGCCGTAAACATGATCGCCGCAGTTTCTCCAGCTGCACGCGCCAGCCCCAGAAAAACCCCTGTGATTATTCCATAATAACAATGCGGAATTATTATGGTCTTAACTTGATGCCATTGCGACAGGCCTAATGCCATTCCGGCATCCTTGTATTGCTCGGGTATGGCTTCAACTGCTTCACGAATACTGATTTGCAAGGTTGGCAATATCATTACGGAGAGAATCAACACTCCCGTCATCCAAGAAACTCCCGTGTCCAAATAAACTCCAAAAAACAAATATCCCACCAGGCCAAACAATATAGTCGGCGTTGCGTTTAACATCTGTGCAGACTGGCGACAAATCTCCTTGAATCTTTTAGATTTCAAGTATTGCGTCTGATAAATAACAGAGCCTAAAGCCACTGGCAAACTGATTAGAACGGCACCTGTCATTAAAATCAGAGTGCCTAGAATTTGATAAAAAATCCCCCCGGATCGACCAAAATCTTTTGACGCTTCGATGAAAAAACCTGTATGCAAAGCGGGCAAACCTTTAACAAATACCGTTATGAGAATCACCAGGAGTAGACAAGAAATGAGTAAAGTCAAAATGGAAAGAAAAATGACAACACCTTTTTCTATCGTGGCAGGGCTCATGTCAAACTCTCCCGCTTAAGAAAACGGTTTCCCGTATAGGTAATTAAAAAAACCATGAAGAACAACGTCAACCCCAGAGCCATCAACGCACTCCAATGCATCCCCTCCCCAATAGATTCCGCGGCCTCACGGCCTAATTTGGATGGGATGGTTTGCGCAGAAGAAAAAATATTGAACCAGGGATGAGGTATTCGATCCAGACCCCCCACTACCAGCATCACGGCAATGGTTTCTCCCATTGCCCTCCCTATTCCCAACAAAACCGCACCCATAATGCCGGGCAATGCCTGTGGCAAAACCACGGCTATTGCCGTTTGCCATTTGCTCAGACCTAATGCCAAAGCGTTTTCACGATATTTTGCTGGCACAGCTCGCAAAGCATCTTCCGACAAAGTCAAAACGGTGGGCAAAATCATTATGGAAAGCAGACAACCTGCGGTAGCCAGAGTATTGCCATCCGACAATGCAAAAATATTTTTCACCCAAAGGGAAAGGAAGGAAACACCTAACAGGCCATACACAATTCCAGGCACTCCGGCAAGAAGCTCTAAAATACCTTTGACAATTCGCCGGATGGGGGAACTTAAAAATTCAGAAGTGAACAGGGCAATTGCAAGGGCGGGAGGTAAAACCAGAAAACATGCCAGGGCGGTGACAAAAATGGAACCGTAAAGCATGGGCAAAGCACCATAAGTTTCTCCCACCCACCAATCTTGCCCCAACCAGAAATCAAAACCTTGATGCTGGATAACCGGATATGATTCCACGAAAAGAAAAAAAAACAATCCCCCCGTACAGCATAAAAAAATAAAGTTCAGTCCTGCAAAAAACCATTTCATGCCGTACGATTCTTTATCCATAAACAGGTGAGGATGCCACTCACCCTCTTTTAGTTAAAAGGAAGGTAACCACTATCTTCAACCATCTGCTGACCCTCCGGACCTTTTACAAAATCCAAAAACGCCTTGACCTCCTTTTTTGGTTCCCCGGCTGTTATAAAATCCAGGTTTCTTACGATGGGATAATCTCCTTTTAGAATGGCTTCCCGTGTCGGAGAAATAATGAGTTTATTATCCCTGATAGCTATAGCCTTCACCTCTTCATTGACCCAGGCATAGGAAAGCATTCCAATAGCCGAATCACTTTGCGAAATTTTTGCCTGCTCCTCATTGTTAGACCCAGTTACTAAAAGTGTCCCAGGAGTTTTTGGAGTAGGATTGCCAAAAATAAAATTCATAAAAACATGTCGAGTCCCCCGATGTCTTTCTTTATCGTCCACTACAATTTTTTTATCTGGGCCTCCCACCTCTCTCCAATTTCTGATTTTCCCAAGATAAATAACGCGGATTTCCCTGCGTGTGGGAACACGGATTCCTGCTTCGTAAATTTCTTCAGTGATTACACCTGCCACTGCATCTACACCCACCGTAATAACCCTCAGACGCGAAGCCTCCAAACCTTT
>JACKQG010005206.1_pt1 | contig 14497 bp, 16 predicted proteins | sample 8237621 | NCBI WGS metagenome assembly JACKQG01 (sample SAMN15677084, study PRJNA649215) | marine metagenome | biome: marine; feature: Black Sea; material: saline water; isolation source: suspended particulate matter (SPM) from the Black Sea western gyre | collected 2013-06-09/2013-06-10 | depth...
GGCTGGTTGAAATGACAAAACGCCGCTTTACCAATCACGAACTGCATACTCTGCGCAATGACATTCCTGTTGACGCATTGATTGATAAGGCACTTTGCATTCCTTCCCGGGTTGCGGAGGGTCATTTTCGTTTTCTTTGCCCCTTGTGCCAAGAATTTAGCACCGCCGTAAATCCTGAGACAAATCTGGCCAGATGCTTCCGTTGTGAGGAAAATTTCAATACCATAGATCTGGTGATGATAATCAGGGAGTTGGACTTTGTTGAAAGCGTCAGGTTCCTGCAAGACTATCATAAGAGTGCTTCTGTCAGTCGAAGCAAGGACTACCGGGTGGCTACCACCGGCAGTGACACTCATGATGGCTCTCAGATGAAATGTGCAGACCGATCAGAACACTCAAATAACAGCATGGTTCATATCGGCCATATTCTTGATCGTATAGTGCCCTCAAAATGTGAGAGAACCCCTTCTGTTTACAATCGGCCTGCTCAACAGAATATGGCCAATTGTCGCATACTAAGACTGGAACAGAAAGTAGATCGTTTATCCCATCAAATCGAGAATATACTAAAAGCAATCCATATCGATAATCCTTCCCACCAGTGAGCACCTACTGTATTATCAACGCTGATAGAACAGTGTCTTCATTAAGCATCATCCTGCAAACAGTGCTACGTGGCAGCCGGCGGGGTATCATTCATTAATGCCAGGGCGGGATCGGCTTATCTCTGCGGAGTATCGCTATTGGCCTTCGCGTGAATCAACGGCCTGGTTTAGCTCAGCATGGGTGGCTTGATTTATCTCAGCGCTATAGTCGATATAAGATCGTCTGCCGACCAACTGTTTTTGCCTGTGAAAAGCTCTCCGCCATGATGGGGATACCTGAAAACATCTGCTTTGAGTACTGTCTGGTCAACAAGAGGCCAAACATCTCCTCCAGCATCACCACTGAGAAGCAAGCTGAAATCTCCGACTTCAAAGCGAAGAATTAAAGACCCAAAATTTCGGTCTTCAGGATGTGTTATAACTATGGCATGGGGAGGCCATAATATCAAAAATTTGCCATTGATTATTCCAGTTGGATCCTTTGAATCGTTACAAGCAGGTTTAATGATAATTGTTCCATCATTATATGCTTGATCCAATGTCCGCATAAATCTTTTTGCACTGTTAGTGGAGGTATCTTGAAGATTTATGAAAACATTAATGGCTTTCTGATATTTATTCGATAGCCAGTTAATAACAGCCGACATACCACCGATATGATCTTTATCCCAATGGGTAACGAAAATCGCTTTAAGTTGAGTGCTCTGTTTCAGGGCGGTTAAGACCGGAGTTGCAATTCCTGCATCAACTAAAACAGAATGCATATTTGATAATTGATGTATAAGTGTGGCATCTCCCTGGCCTACATCGATAAATATGACTTCATAATCATATTGTATCTTACCCATTGGTCTCCGCCTTTTTCATTTCCGCATTAGGGGCAAGGAGCAAACCTTTGTCAATCTCATCTTGTGTCTTGTAGGCGTTCTTGTGAAGGCAAAATCCAAGGACGTATTTTTCAGGGGATCGGTTTAATTTTTTGGCGCTATCCGTAGTAATTTCAACCCAGCCCACAGCCCCTTTCTCCAACAGCCATCCCGGCATGGCAGGAATTATTTTCAGCCAAATCCCGTCTTCGGCAGATCCGAGACCTTCAGAATAATCTGTCAATCCGTCAATAGTGAGCCTTATACGGTTTTTTTCAAAGTGGAGTTCTAAGGTTTCGCAAGTAGTTTCCCATTCCGGTTCGTCATAAATGATACCAGAACCAATGTTTGACTTTGGGGCAGCTTTTTTTGTTTGCTCAATGTCTACAAGTAATGGACGCTGTTCTTCGCCAAACCACTCTTCGATCCGTCGTCTTTCTCCTTCCTTGATTTCATACATCTGGTAAATAATATCATCAATTATCTTAACCATTTCTTTGATCTTTGGACTATCTTGAGGGTCAAGTAACGGTTTTGAATCGTTTTTTCTTTTTTTCCTAATGAGTTCTTTTGCTATTGAAGCTAATAACTTTATATCCTTTATGTTCCAAACTTTCGGCAATGGGAAACCCTTGTAATTTTTGGTAGGAATTGTCTGGACCCTCTGGCGTTCATGAAACCATAGGCTGGCAAGAAAATGGTTCAAAATAGCCCATAATGCATAGACATTATTCGTTTTATCAATATTATTATTGCTTTTAGAAAATGTCACATGATAACTTGCCGAGGGTGCCACTACTTTTCGTGAATTATCTGTTATATCGATCAGTGCCACTGAGCTCCATTTATAGTTCCAGGGAGCTTTTCGATTTGCTCGAAGCATAACCATGGGTTCGTTATTCTCAAGGTGTTTTCGCAAGTCCGGCCTTTTTCTTCCTTTCCTTAGATTATCATCTATCAGCTCCAACCATCCCCTCCTACCATCACTGAAATCCGAATGCGGATCAGTACCTTTAGCATTACCGCTCCATGGATATGTTGTATTAGATTTTTCATCCTTTATCTTAGCTTTGAGAGCTTGAAGTCCATTTTTCACAACATAATAATCCTCAATACAATTTGGACTCGTTTCTATTTTCGATAAAATATCATCAAAAACTGTTGGAACAAGGTGTTCAGGCGGATTGGCAAAATCAATTTGGATAGTCCCATGTAATTTCGCCTCCCTTCCTAAGGATGGTACATCAGAAAGAGAACGGATATAAACCGTTTTGGACGATGGAGCGGTCTTGCGTAAGACCCACGCCATGGCAGGACGCGTTACATTGTCAAACCATCCCACCGGTATGTCCCACTGTTCTATGATTTGGCATTCCTTTAAAACCCGATGTCTGGTTGTTTTCACTAACTGCTGATCTAATACTGTTTCGGTAAGAATGATGCCTAACAAACCGTTTTCAGGAAGAATATTCAGACAGTGATTTAGTATTAAAGCAGATCTATCAAGCTGGTGTCTTGTTCTTGGTTTGACTGAGGTAGATGCACCTCCACCTTTTCCTCCAAAGGGCGGATTTGCTACGATGATAGTTGGTGTCACTTTAATTTCCTTTGTCCATTTACGTCCAAAGCTATCCTTTTCTGCGTCAAACTGAGTCACTTTCCAATTATTCTTGTGGGGCGGATGAAACAGCATCAAAGTCATGCGCGTTATTTCGGCGGCAAATTGATCTCTGTCATTACCGAAAATGGTGCCAACAAGTCGCTGATGCCTTTCATTCTGAGGGATTCTAAGATAAGTAGCATCGGCAAGTCGTTCGTACCCTGCTGTTAAAAGGCTTCCTGAACCACAAGTAGGATCCGCAAGAATACGCTTGTCAGGAGGAAGCTCTTCAATAGGCATCCGCCTCAAAAGTGTTCTCGCTAAAAAAGATTTGGTGTAGTGAATGCCCCATTTGTCCCGAAGTTCTTTTGTAACAAAAGCTGAAGCATAAAATTTTCCAACCATATCCAAACTTACCTGGGAAAAATCAAAAGCAGAATGTAATCGATTAAGAAGAGGATCGAGCCTTTCAGCAATTTTATTGGATATATCAAAGTAGCCGGGTAAAAAATTCTTAGCAAAAGATAAGAATTCTATCGTGCCGGAAGAGAGTGGCCAATTTTCCTTCAATCTGTCACGAAGGATTCGGGCACCAAGTACTGAAATAGCTGCATTTATAACTCGTTGCTTATATTCGTCACTTGTGAATTCTATAACTTCCCCAACACCTTTTTCAAATCGATCGACCAGTTCTTTATCAGCGATTTGCAATGCTTTCTTAATGAGGTTGGGCGCTACATCAAACAGTGTAAGTTGTTCGGGAACCAACTTCGCCTTTTCTAAACGACGTGGCGTGAAAAATTGTTGATTATTTCTAAGGTATTCTTCAAATCTGGAAAAGGGAATAATTTTGCTTTTTGCTTTTTCCCGGTCAAATGTAGCTGCATCTTTACACAGGCCTACTACTATCACTCTGGGTTCGTCCATACCGCGAATAGCTCTGTATTCTGCAAGTACGATAATTGGAGTCGCCAATGCACGGAATGGGGAAATTTCCGAATCGAATTGGATTTCTTCCGTGTTTTCAGTCCCTTTTACAGATATTACAGCCGTATCTGCATCTTGACGCAGAGAACTTGAATAGGCCACCATATCTGCTTTGTGAGGGTGCCCACCTTCCCCAACAAAGCCAACATCATACAAAATCATTCTTTCGGAGTATCCAACCTGTAGAAAAGCCGAACTTATTACATTTCGAATGGAATCATTAATAGGTTTTTCATGCCCAGTTTTATTTTCTGGTAATTCTTGCATGGGATGAGCCTCTCTTTGTGAAAAGCATGGTTTTCTATGTGTTTAACACATTCATTGCTATTATGTACTTTCATCCATCCTGCAACAGCTTAACTCTATGGGAACGACATTACTTTTTTATTCCTAAAAACATTCCTTGCTTTTGGGAAAAACTATTCGTTTTTTGTAATTTAATTATCTCAGCCCTGATCTGTTCCGTGTCGAATCGGAAATACTGTTGTCTTGTTATGGCGCTAAAGTATTTCCCTTTTTCAACAACAATCATGTCCATTCCATCGGTATAGATAACCAGCCGAGAAAGGGGCTCTTCGTCTGGTAACATCTTGGTTAAGTTTCTTATACCTTCTCTCACCTTTTGGAGACTTAGCCCTTTTTTCCTTAATGCAACCAACACTCGTAACTTAACGATATCCTTAAAAGAATAAAAAGAAAACTTGCCATCTCTTCCTGGAGAAACAAGATTAATTCGTACCCAATATTTTAACTGGTTAAGAGTTACTCCGGTCAAATTTCGAACTAAATTAGTTGGATAGATTTTATTCATTTTTATTTTCGGTTGAAAAATGTGGTTTATTTGTCCATTTTTCAACCAATATAAGCATATTAAAGGTAAGAGGTCAAGTTAAAGTCGATTTTTCGAGCAGAACATGCAGAAATTGCAAATGTCTTTTTGTTTCAAGCACTTTTACTGATAAAGCAATGCATATGGATGATACTTTAGCCATCAAAGGCATTGAGGAAAAAGTTCATCTTGCCGGGGTATTCCGGTATAAAATTGTCCCGCTTCAGACTGAATGAGACGGGTATTATGTCCCTAAGGCAATTGAGCAACAAGCTGTTGCAAATTTGCCTGCTCCGGTTTCGAACATTGTGCCGCTGATTACGGTATCATTTCACTGGGACTAAGAAGATAGCCCTTGCTCCTTATTGTCATCAAATCCAGGTCTTATAAAATTTGTTGCATTTGGGAACTGGGTTTCGAGCCCCTTTTTAATATGTTCCAAAATCTTAATAAAACTCAGAATTGATTCTGCCTGCCTGGGGAAAGCAGTCAACAACACTTTCCAGGCAGACATTGAGCGATCTGTGCCGATCAATGCTACCTTGGCAGACCCATCGGAATCTTTTGGAAACTCGCCAAAATCCAGTGGTTTTTCCGTTGAAGCGCTACCAATGGCCCTTTCGAGCTTTACGTGAATTTGCCATTGATACCATCTAAGGATTTCAACGGCATCATTTATGCCTTCCGCTTCCTGGATCGGATTTCTTTGCGAGGAGATAATGCGGATTCGATTTACCTCCGCTTCTTTTTCAAAAAATAAATATTCATTTGAATCGAACCATTGGTCAACAGATTTCGCATAATTTTTGGAAGTATGTGATATCAGATATGCCAAGGAATTTTCTTCTTTATTGTTTTTATTATTAGATTCTTTCTCCATATCGATTGAATCAAGATCAATGCCTTGTTCTTTAGCCATTTCTTTAATCATGGCCAGGGTACTGTGGAGCATCTCGGAAAATTTTTCCCAAAAGGCCTCGTTGAGTTCGTCAATTTTTTCAAGATCGCCAAACTGCTCTCTGACAAGAGTGCAATTCAAACATCTTGAAGTAAACGGGCATCGTTCGCACCATCGGTCACAATAATTATAAATGCCCGGAATATATTTTGGATCTTTGGCAAGTTTCTTTAAATCATTTTTGTCCATATGATAAACATTCCAAAACCTTCTTTTAATGAATTATTCTTCAAACGGACCAAAATATCCGCATACGCCGGTTCTGGGCGAATTAACGATCGGCATCACATAGTCTTCATCATTTTCCTCAAAAGGGAGAGTGTTTGTTAGAACACACAATAAAACAGCAATGGTGTCAACCGTTTTCCGTTACAGGTATTCTTTGACACCCTTGAAGCTGCGGCGGTGGATGGGGCAGCAGCCGTATTCTCGGATCGCCGCTTTATGGGCTTTGGTGGGATAGCCCTTGTGCTTGGAAAATCCGAACTGGGGATACTCCTGGTGGTATTTTACCATCATTCGGTCCCGGGTTACTTTGGCAACGATAGATGCTGCTGCAATAGATATGCTCAAGCTGTCACCCTTGCGAATCGGTTCTTGGGGCAGGTCGGATGCGATGCGGAAGGTGCCGTCGATCAACAGATAATCAGGCGGAGCATTAAGATCTTTAACCGCGAAAACCATGGAAAGGCGGGCGGCTTCCAGGATATTGATACGATCGATTTCCAAAGGACCCACAATGCCTGTGCCCACAGCAACAGCGTGCTCGAAAATTTTATCGAAAAGATAATCTCGTTTTTTGGGGGTTAATATTTTGGAATCGGCGATACCGAGAGGCGGCAAGGAATCGGGGAGAATCACCGCTGCAGAGACAACCGGACCGGCCAGAGGGCCCCGGCCGGCTTCATCAATGCCCGCAATTTGTGAAAAACCTTTTTTAGAGGCCTTTTTTTCGAAAAACCACAGATCCGGTTTCATTGCATTCTGAGAAGACCTGGCTCATAGCCAGCATATCAGAGAAGATTACCTCTTCAGAGATAATGAGTTAAAAATTCGAAGCACGAAACCCGAAATCCGAAACAATATCAAAACCCGAATGTTCCAAATGCAAAACAAATACAGCTAACAACCTCGATTTTAAATTAATTTGAGGATTTGATATTAGGATTTGCTTCGAATTTCGATATTCGAATTTCGGATTTCCCCGTCTCTAACAGGTGGATTAAATTAACCCTTTTGGCGGCATTTCATTTAGCCAAACTGGAATCCGGACTTGATGAGACGGGGAGCTAGGTGTAGCGGCGCTCTTTTATTCTCGCAGCTTTGCCTCTGAGTTTGCGCAGGTAATAGATTTTAGCCCGGCGAACCCGGCCGCGAGTAACGATTTCGACTTTGTCGATGACGGGAGAATGAAGCGGGAAAATACGCTCAACCCCAATACCGTATGAAACTTTCCGTACGGTAAATGTAGCGTTCATTCGGCCGCCGCGTTTGCTGATACAAACACCCTGAAAGGCCTGAATACGCTCCTTTTCACCTTCTTTGATTTTCACATGCACTATAACCGTATCGCCTGCGACAAAATTGGGCAGGTCAAGCCGCATATTCTCTCTTTCCAGTTGATCTATTGTTTCCATATTAATCCCTCACAAAATAAAATCGCTTGCGCGATTTTATATAACGCGACTTCGTCGCTAAAATTAGTAATTAAGGTATTCATTTATAAAATCGCGTCAGCGATTTTATTTGTATGTTCCAAACAACCGGTCCAGGATGACGGCTGTTGCCGAGCGCACCGAAAGATGATTATAGTCTGTGTTTCCTATTACCGGATCAAGAATATAATCGGCACCGGAAATAAAATCGTTCGTCAATCCCCAGGCCGTCCCAAAGATCAAAAGATAAAGGTTGTCGTTGCCGAGCATCCGGCGAAACCTGTCAAAACTAATGTTTCCGGGGCTGCGCTTGGCGCTGGTTACAACCGTTTTTGGAGCATATCCAGCGCTGTCGCGGATATGATCGGCAACCTCATCCAGCGAATTTTTAATACAAATCAACTCCAAGGCTTCGCACCGTTTCGGATTGTACGTTGCGCCCACTCCTTTTACCCAATGGTCGACGATTCTTTCAACAAGTTCCCGCTGATCCGCAAGTGGTGTAACTACATAAAATGATCGCACTCCGTAAGTCTTTGCAGCTCTTGACATATCGTGCAGATCGAGGTTTGTCACAGCGGAAGCTATGATGTTACCGTTTTTGTTGATCACCGGGTAATGCGTCAGAGCTATGTAAAGATTGGTCGGATATGAGTTTTTCAATATCGCGGCACCACTTTTGCAAAATTTCTATTTCAGGCCCGCTCATATGACGGGCTTTCAAAAGATCCTTTCTTTTTAGAAAGGTTCGTATCAGCGATGTCTTAAGCCTCCATTTTTCAATTTCTTTATGGTTGCCCGACAACAATACTTCGGGAACCTCCATGCCTTCGAAAACCCGGGGCCTCGTATATTGAGGGTGCTTCAATACACCGTCTGAAAAAGAGTCTTTTTCCGCCGAATCTTCACCGCCGAGGGTGCCTGGAATCATACGGGTGACGGCATCGATGATGACCATGGCCGCCAGTTCACCTCCTGTCAGCACATAATCCCCTATGGAAATTTCATCATCGATAAATTCGTGACAAATGCGCTCGTCCACACCTTCATAACGACCGCAAACCAGAATAAGTCCTTCAGATGATGCTAATTCTCGTGCCACCTTCTGGTTAAAGCAACGGCCCTGAGGTGTCAGCAGGACTGTTCTGGAAGACGGCGCTCTCTCTGCAGCCGCCCGTATGGCAGCAGTCAACGGTTCGGGCTTCATCACCATCCCACTGCCGCCGCCGTATGGTCTGTCATCGGTTTCACGATGCCGGCCTTGGGCATAATCTCTGATATTGATGGCCGCTGCGCAAATTTTGTTTTGCTCTATCGCCCTTTTGATAATCCCGTGTTCCCAAAATGGTATAAACATTTCCGGAAAGATGGTCAGGGCAATGAAGTTCATCGAAACACAACCATTATGTAAAAAATTATAAACGTCGTTTTATGCAGGATAATGCATTAAAAGTCAAACCTTATTTGGAAACTGCTTAGTGCTCCAATTTATTTATGGATGGGCACTAAATAAAATCGTGAAACGATTTTATAATTTTAAAATCCCGCCAGTCTTGCCTGGCAAGAACGATGGCGGGAACAAATGAACAACAGTCATCGGATGATTTTTAGGAGACATTTGCAAAACGCCCCCCGACACTTCATTTAAATTTATAAAATCGCGAAGCGATTTTATTTTTATAATCCTTCCGGCAAATCGACCCGCATCGTTTTTTTAGTAATATCTATTTCCAAAACCACCGATGCGAGCGCCGGAATCAGAATTTCATGATCATTATCTTTGTTAGGGTTTTTTACAACATAAACGTCGTTGCTCCCCGTGGGAAGGATCGATGCAATGCTGCCGATATATTCGTCGTCGGTTGTGAAAACGGAAAGCCCTATAAGATCAAACCAGTAATAGGTTCCATCCTCGAGCTCGGGAAGTATGGATTTTTCAACATAAAGCTTTGAGCCTCTTAAGGTTTCTGCCAGGTGCTTACTGTCTATCCCATCCAGGGACAGAAGAATGACCCTGTTGTGGGGTTTGACCCAGTTTACCTTATAGGTTGTCTCCAAGCCTTTTTCATCGACGGCCAGGATGGGGCTGCCCGGCTCAAAAACGGACAGAGACTCGGCATAGGAATAAGCCTTGATGTTGCCCTTAACACCATGAACGCCAATGATCTTTCCTATGAGAAGAAAGCCATTCTTTTCCACGATATTATTCGATAATCTCCAGGACAGTCCGTTTTTTTATTTTTGCGGATGCAGCACCCAAAATGGTCCGCATTGCCCGCGCCGTTCTGCCCTGTTTACCAATTACCTTCCCTAGATCCTCTTTGGCCACTTTGAGCTCTAATACCGAGGTCTGGTTACCTTCTACCTCGGAGACGGCCACCTGTTCCGGATGGTCAACCAGTGCCTGGGCAATATAATGGATCAGCTCTTTCATAGCTCCATCTCCTTTGTTGGCGGTGAGAATTAGGGTTAACGACACTATTTATACAACTTCAGCAAAAAAATTTTCTCTTTTTAAAATGCTTTTTACAGTGCTGGTTGGAATAGCGCCCTCATCAATCCAGTGTTTTATGCGCTCCGGTTTTAAAGTAACCTCGGCCGGATCTTTTAAAGGGTTATAGGTGCCGACATTTTCAAGAAATTTCCCGTCCCTGGGACTTTCACTATCAGCTACCACAATTCGGTAAAAAGGTTTTTTCTTTGCGCCGTGCCTGGCCAATCTGATTTTCACTTGCATTTTGACTCTCCCTCAAAACGGCAACATTCCCCGGCCTATTCCGCGCATGCCGCCCTTGTTGATTTTTTTGATCATGTTCAAGATCTGAGTGTAATTTTTAATTAGTTTGTTAACATCCTGTACCCTGGTGCCGCTCCCTTTCGCGATTCTTTTGCGGCGGCTGCCTTTAATTAATGCATGTTGCCGCCGCTCCCGGGGAGTCATGGAATTAATAATTGCTTCGATCCTGGTGAATTCTTTTTCGTCTACCTCTAAATTTTTCAGATGCTTATTGGTGCTCATTCCCGGTATCATACCGATGAGATCCGAGAAAGACCCCATCTTGCGTATCTGAACCATTTGATCGCGAAAATCTTCGAGCGTAAACTCGCTTTTCCTTAGTTTTTTCTCCAGTTCAGCCGCTTTTTTGTCATCGACCACCGCCTGGGCTTTTTCAATCATGGTAAGGACGTCTCCCATCCCTAAAATCCTTGAAGACATCCTTTCCGGGTGAAAAGGCTCCAGATCACTCAGCTTTTCACCGACACCAATAAACTTAATCGGTTTATTGGTTATGGACTTGATCGATATGGCTGCACCGCCGCGGGCGTCACCGTCCATCTTGGTAAGGATAACGCCGCCGATGTCAAGCGCATCGTTAAATGCCTGGGCGATGTTTACAGCATCCTGACCGGTCATGGCATCGGCTACGAGCAGTATGTCAGAAGGCTTGAGCGCATCCTTGATGCGGCCAAGTTCGTCCATCAACGTTTCGTCTATGTGCAGGCGCCCTGCTGTATCCAGAAGCAGTGTGTCCAACCCGTCCTTATGTGCCTTTGTTCTGGCATCCCGGCAGATCTGGACAGGGTCCATTTCCGAACTCGCTGGAAACACAGGCACAGCCAGCTGCTGTCCCAGCTTTTGCAGTTGGTCAATGGCAGCAGGACGATATACATCAGCCGGAACCAGACAAGGCTTGCGCCCATTTTTGCTCAGCCAAACAGCCAGTTTGCCGGCTGTTGTGGTTTTACCGGACCCCTGCAAACCAACCAGCATGATTGAGGTTGGGAAAGAGCCCGAAAGGTCTAAATCTGTGAGGTGCCCTCCCATCAGCTCTGTCAATTCTTCGTTGACAATCTTGACAATTTGCTGACCGGGTGTCAGGCTTGCCATGACCTCCTGTCCAAGGGCGCGCTCCTTGATGTCGGCAATAAATTTTTTGACAACGCGGTAGTGAACATCAGCTTCCAGGAGAGCCATTCGTACTTCCCTTAGACCCTCCTGAACATTTTTTTCGGTTAACTTTCCGTGACCTTTGAGCTTTTTAAATACGGCATTCAGCCTGTCCGTCAAACTATCAAACATAAAAATACCGATAAATTATATTCATTGAAATCGAAATCTGTGATAATAATATCAAGTAAATAGTATGTCAAACAAAATAAAATATCAACCGATTTATAAAATGACACTAAAACCGAATACATCAGATATTAAAGAATTTGCCAGGGATAAGCTGGCTGCCTGGCTTAAAGACCAAGGACTTGAGCCCTATCGCGCAGTGCAGATTCTTAGGTGGGTCTATTTGCACCAGGCAGACACTTTTGAAGAGATGACCGACTTGGGGAAAGAGCTCCGAAAACTGCTTTCAAATCATTTTACTATCAGCAGACTTGAAAAGACGCAGATTGAAACCTCTCAAGATAGTTCCAGGAAATATCTTTTCAGGCTCCAAGATGGAAAACATGTGGAAAGCGTACTGATTCCCGAAAAAGACCATTACACCCTGTGCATATCGAGCCAGGTGGGCTGCTCCCAGGGGTGCCGCTTTTGTCTCACCGCCAAGGGCGGTTTTGTGCGTAATCTTTCAAAAGGTGAAATTATTGCTCAGGTTCGCGATATCGCAAGTCATCTGGATGATACCAAGCGCCTGACCAATATCGTGCTTATGGGCATGGGTGAGCCTCTGGCAAACTACCGCAACGTCATTGAAGCAGTTAAAACCTTAACTGACAGCGATACGGGCCTTGGATTTTCCAGCCGTAAAATTACCATATCCACAGCAGGGCTGGTTTCCAGGCTTGCCGACCTGGGTCGTGAGTCGACGGTCAACCTGGCGATATCGTTAAATGCGACCGACAATGAGACCCGCAGCATGCTGATGCCTATTAACCGTAAATATCCTATTGAAACGCTTCTGGACGCATGCGCCCAATATCCTTTGATGCCCCGCCGCAGAATTACGTTCGAGTACGTTCTCATCAAAGGGGTCAACGATTCTATAAAAGATGCAGAACGTTTAGCCGGGTTGCTCAGACCTGTACAGGCCAAAATAAACCTAATTCCATTTAATACTTATCAAGGCTGTGAATTTGAACGGCCGCAAGAAGCATCAATCCAAAATTTCAGAAATATCCTGGTCCAAAAGAATTTTACGGTAATAATTCGTCACAGCAAAGGGCAGGATATCTCGGCTGCCTGCGGCCAGTTGAGTGGCAGCTGGAAACCCGAAACTTGAAACTGGATACTTGATGAATGATGTGGTGGGATGTTGAGAACTGATTGCACTTTATTCAGATCTTTCTGCCTTTTAACAAGCTACGAGGAATGAGCCCGCTGCTGCCGCTTAATAATAATTTAAAAACTGTTTGACTGTCAATCGCTATTGGCATACCTTAAAGAAAGGAATAAATATAAAGTAAGGATGGTTTGTATGGCGTTGGCTAAAATTACAAGCAAAGGGCAGGTAACGATTCCGAAAGCCGTTCGGGATTCCCTGAAGGTGTATGCGGGAGACAAGATCGAATTTGTCATTACCGAAGAAGGACAAGCACTTATAAGGCCGGTCACTAAAAAGGTCGATGATGTTTACGGCAGGTTATACAAACCGGACAGGAAGCCCATTTCCATCGAAAAGATGAATGCTGGTGTAAGGCAGAAAATGAAGGCGAGTTTTCGATGAAGGCCCTGGATACGAATGTGCTGATTAGATTCCTTACAAAGGATGACGAACAGCAGGCTGAAACGATTTACCGGCTATTCAAACAGGCAGAGTCCGGCAAAAAAGAATTTTGGGTTTCTTTACTTGTTGTCCTGGAAACCTTGTGGGTGATGGAATCTGTTTACGAGATTCCTAGGCAAGAGATATTAGACGCTATAAACGAGCTTTTGCTAATGCCTATTCTAAAATTTGAGGCAAAATCAGCAATACAAGATCTTGTCGCTTCGGGTCGTGAAAGTGATTTAGACCTTTCGGATATTTTAATTGCACATTCTGCAAAATTTTCAGGCTGTGATTGTGTATTAACATTTGACAAGAGGGCATCCAATTTCGGTTTTTTCGAGTTGGTTACTTAGACTGCCGTCATATTGTTCGTTTCAAATCTTGACTTTTAGGTCATTCAAGTAATCTTGCACTTTCAGGCATCGAATTTCGTCACAATATATAGTCTGAAGGGGATGATCGGGGATTCCCAATGATGCTCCAACCGGAAAGCAACCATGTTAATTGTATCACAACAGTCTGGAGCCATTAAGATCATTGACTCTTTGGCAAGGTAACCCATAAATACAAGATTCCCAAACCGAATCATCAATGATATTAGTTTGATGGCAACAAACGACAGAGGCAAGGCATCGTCAGTTTTTTCAAGCCATAGGATACTATAATGAAAAAGCTTTTCTTTATAACACTATTTATATTTATGGGTTTAATATGTACTGAAACTAATGGAGCGGATTGGAAGTTTTTTGGAGGTGAAACGATAAAAAAGGGTGGGGAAAAAATTTTCTTCTATGATACTGAAAGCCTTGATTACCTTTCTAATGAGAATATTAGAGTTTGGATTAAGGCAATAACAAAAGCTGAATTTGATATGGCTGCGGAAAAGAACAAAGATCAGATTATAAAGGAGGCTGGAAAAAAAATAGCAAATGGGTATTTCCCACCATATATTTTAGTGGAACAAATAAACGATTTTGATGATATTGTTGATGTGGTAGTATGGGAAGAAACAGCCAATCGAACATTAAGTTCACTTATGAAAATGTTTTTTGAGATAAACTGTAAAGAGAAAAAGTTGCGTACTCTTTCAATTATATATTTCAAGAATGATGGTGGGATAGAGTCCAAAGACGAATCTGATAAATGGGAATATATAAGTCCAGAATCAAATATTGAAACGATACATAAGATTTTATGTAAGTAATAAAAGGATGCTTGATCACTGCCTTTAAGACGTAACAAAATGATAATTGACCTTTAAATGTTTAAAGTGCATT
>JACKQG010005207.1_pt1 | contig 14497 bp, 8 predicted proteins | sample 8237621 | NCBI WGS metagenome assembly JACKQG01 (sample SAMN15677084, study PRJNA649215) | marine metagenome | biome: marine; feature: Black Sea; material: saline water; isolation source: suspended particulate matter (SPM) from the Black Sea western gyre | collected 2013-06-09/2013-06-10 | depth...
TTTATGAAAATACTCGAGAATATACCCCATTAGAATCAGACTTAATAGATGAGGACTTCATTGGAATACGACTTGGAGATGTATCAGGTAACTGGGCTCCAGATGTGAGAATGCCACTCACTCAAAAATCATCTCCGCCAGGGGCGGATCCTTCGGAAGAAGCAACTGAGATAGAAGCAAGCAACAACTCTACACTAAGAATTCCAGTAGTGATAGATGAAGTGAATGCGATTGAGGGTATTGATATTATCATTGCATTTAGTCCAGAGGTATTAAAATTAACAGGATTAAGTCTAAATGAAGGAATTCTTGAAGACAACAATTATGGAGTAGAAACTAATCTTGAGGAAGTTGGTCAAGGTATAATGGTAATTTATGCACAGAAAGATTTAGTATCAGAAACAGGAATAGTTGCATTTATAGAATTTGATATAATAGGAATTGAAGGTAGCAAATCAGAAATATACTTCACCAAGTTTGATGTGAATGAGACAGACGCATCAGGAGGATTTAATCTAATAGATTCTGAAAGTAATGAAATAATTACACGAAGATTAGAAGTAAATGTGGTTCAACCTCTTCCAGATAAGTTCGCACTCTACCCAAATTATCCAAATCCGTTTAGAAACCATACTACAATCAGTTACGCTCTACCAGAAGCAACAAATGTTAAGATACAGATATACAATATTCGTGGTCAGCTTGTAACAGAATTAGTAAATGGATTTGAAACTGCTGGAAGGAAGAAGATTGTATGGAACACAGAAGGCTATGCAAACGGAATCTATTTCTGTAATATTTCCACAGAAAAGAATAATGAAAAGATTAAACTTTTATTGTTGAGGTAATGAAATACTGTTAGTGCCCGTCTGGATGCCTTTCTCCCCGAGATATCGGGAGCCAAGACTGGCCAAGAGCAAAAAGTTCGTGCTTGCCACGTGAAATAACAAAAGAAAAAAAATGAGATAGGTGGACTAATGGACAAAATATTTCACGAGGTTAGTTCGTGGCAAAAAAAGGATTTTCAGATGAAACATACATGTCCCGAAGAAAAATCGGGACACCCCATTAAATAGGAAAAGATTTAATCCCAGTGAAATGATTAAAAAGATTTCACGGGACAGGCAGGGCAGTCAAAGGAGAATGAAAATTGGGGGAAGGAATGCACAGATCCCAATTGTTCCTAACAGGATTTGATCCGCCAGCTCCGAAACGGAGTCGCGATAAATCGGGACTGGTATTGGGCGGTGGACAATATGGCGCTGACCTATTTGGCGGCAGGAGGAACTTTACATTTCTACAACCTAACCGTCAGCACCAGCGGCTCGCCGGGAACGACCACTGCGCAGGGAAACCTTCACATCCACCACAACCTCGTCATCGGCTCCAACTCGGAGTTAGTGATGGGCGAAAACGAGCTTACCGTGGACGGCACTACTACCTATAATGGTCCCATCCAATATAGCAAAACAGAAAATCCAACAAACGGTGTAGCTGCAACATTCACAGCCGGTGGAATGGATATATTGCAGATAACAGCTTTCGGCGGCGATATGGGCTACACGGAAACGGTTGTTAAGAAAGGCATGGTTTGTTCGGATAATGCCTTTGGAAGCGGCTGCACAAACACACCGCTTTCAGCGAAACGGTATTTCAACATTACTCCAACCACTCCACAAACAGCCACAATACGCTTTAATTATCTCTCCAATGAACTTAACGGACAAACGCACGGTTCCGGCATGAAAGTATATCATTGGAATTCTTCATCCAGTCAGTGGGAAGCTGTAGGAACTTATGTAAGCTCTGGTGGTGCGGGTACAATTGCTAATCCATATTATGTGGAATACTCTGGGCTATCCAGTTACTCACCTTTTGTGCTGGGCAGCGACGGTGACCCTTCACTTCCTGTTGAGCTTTCTTCCTTCACTGCAGAATTCGTGAACAATATTCCAACCTTGTATTGGACAACTCAATCTGAAACAGATAACATAGGCTGGTATGTGTATCGTAATAGTGATGATAACTTTTCCAATGCTGAAAAGGTATCAAATTTTATAGAAGGATATGGCACAACCTCAGAACCTCATAACTATATTTATGAAGATGTGATTGGAAATGCTATACATGGAGATACTCTTTGGTATTGGCTCGAGAGTATAGATTTGGGTGGTGAGACTCATCACTATAATAAGACAGCAAAGTTAGTTGTTCCAGATGACTATGAACCTTCTGTCCCACCAGAACTTCCATTAAAAGTTGGGCTTTATCAGAACTGTCCGAATCCATTCAATTCAGCCCTGGCAAATACAAAGATATGCTTCTACCTTGGAGAAGGAACTAATGCTAATGTTGAGATCAAAGTATACAATGTGCGAGGTGAACTTGTAAAGAACATCTGGAATCAATATACAGAATTTGAGAAACACCCGGTTTCTGCTGTCTGGGATGGCTGTGATGAGAATGGAATATTACAGGCTTCTGGTCTCTACTTCTACAGAATGCGGGTTGATGGTAAGGATAAAGAGATAAAGAGGTTAATCCTCCTTCGTTAACCCGTCCTCCGCAGTCCCGAAAAAATCGGGACGGAGGATGGAAACTTCGTAGGATAAATTTTGACGAGGTAGATTGATATAGAGTACTCGACTCCGCCAAGGTTTATAGACTTATTGAACGGATATGTTCATCCGTCTCCACAATTAAAATGTAAGAATGAAATATTCTCGCTTATTTTATTTTATATGTATATTTCTTAGGAGAATAATTTGACAAAATATACTATACATAATTTTCTTGTTTAGGAAAATAATTTCCGCAGAAAATTATATAAAGGAGTTTATATGACATATTTAACAATACTTATGAAAGCTTTACCTTATAAAGCGCAAAAGGAGTTGATTGATTTTGCCGAATTTCTAAAAGCCAGATATTACAATAAAAAGAAAACTCAGAAATTAAAGTTTGATTGGGCAGGAGGATTAGAAAAATATAAAGATAAATTTGAACCTGTTGAATTACAACATAAAATATCTGAATGGTGGGGTATAAATAATGTATCTCGCTGATACAAATATCTTTCTGCATATTTTATTAAAAAAGGAAAAATATCAGCAAGTCCTAAATTTTCTAAAAGGGAATTATGAAATATATATTACTGAATTTTCTCTATATTCAATTTGTATCTTGCTAAGTAAATTAAAAGAATTTGATCTCTTGAATATTTTTGTTTCTGATATAATATCCTGTGATTTTATTACAATCATTGGTATTGAACCTGAAGAAATTAAGAAAATCGTTGAAATTGAACGAAATTATAATTTGGATTTTGATGATGCATATCAATATTATATTGCTTTGAGAGAAGATATTACTATTGTGAGTTATGATAAAGACTTTGAAAAAACTCCAAAAGGTAGAAAAATTCCAGAACTAATTATCAGTTAAACGATTTGCTGCGAATTTTTTAATATCAACTCTATTAATAAATAACAAACATTTGCAGGATCAAATCCCAAGCTTGTTTAGGCTCTTATAGACTCAACATCGACAAAATGTTGTCGATGTTTGTAACATACTGTTTAAATAAATAATGATTAAATCCGAAATTCGAATAACGAAATTCGAAACAATTTTCAAATTTTCAAAATTCAAATAACCAAAACAAGATTCCTGCCAGTCTGGGTCTCTGTTTAGGCTTAGCCAGTCTCGGCTTAGCCGAGCCTAGACGGACCTAGTCTGTCGGGGCTTGGCCCCGCCAAGACCGAATACATTGTTTTGAACATTTGAACATTCGGATTTTGAATTTATTTCGGATTTGGAATTTCGAGTTTCGCATTTAAAATTTATCTATTTTTTTTACAACTGCCCCGCAGGGGCCACCTCTTCCGAGCAATGTCTCGGACGAGCCGTAGTATCTTATCAATAAAATTCGTGTTATTTTTGGCAAGAAATTTTTATTCTGCCTTGAGACTCTTTTATAAAGGCTATTTAAATGACTAATTACAAATTTCTAATTTCTAATAAAATTTCAAATATCAAATATCAAATAACAAATATAAAAGGATTGGTCTTCGGAGATTTTGTTTTTGCACGATTTGACATTTAGGCTTTGTCATTTTATTTGACATTAGGAATTTGGATTTAGAAATTATTGGCTTTATTATTGATTAATATTCCCTGTTTGGTTCTGGCTTTGTCCAGGTTAGGTCTATCCCGAATGTATTCGAGATAGACCTTAAACAGCTAAAGAAAGACCTAAAAGAGAGACCTTCAAGATTTTCTAAACCTTGAAGGTCTCTACCTTTACTTTTATAAAAATATATTTAGACGGCAAAACACTTAAAATATTGACTCCCAAAAATCAATTTCTAAAATTTACATCAAAATAATTTATTTAGAAAATCAAAAATTTTAAAGTATAAAATGAAAAAGTTAAAATTTGTTTTATTTATTATTTTACTATTAATCTCAAATCTCTATTCAAACACAAATTTCCGAGTTATTACTTACAATGCTTTAAAATTTCCCAGCGAGAACGGAGCTGGCCGCTTATCTTATTTCCAAACTGTTTTTCAAGAATCTGAACCTGATATTCTAATGACACAAGAAATTGAAAACGAAGATGGAGCGGATATGCTTCTTACAACTCTAAATGCAAACGGAATACAATATGCACGAGCTGAGTTTGTACTCACAGATACATTTTATACAGCTAATATGCTTTTTTATAAAACTTCAATAGCAACTCTTATTTCACAGGATATAATTGAAACTCCAAGACGCGATATTGCTGAATATGTAATTTTTATTGATGGTAATCCAATTCGTTTTTATAGTTGCCATTTAAAGGCTTGTAACACCCCAGAAGACGAACAAAAAAGATTGGAAGAAATTACCTGCTTAAGAAACCATCTTAATAATTTGGAAGAAGGAACAGAGTTTATAATTGTCGGTGATATGAATTTTTATACAAGTTCTGAACCTGCATATCAAAAGATAATTGCAGATGAAGGCAATAACATTGGAAGAGGACAAGATTTATCAGACCAGGTAGGAAACTGGCATGAAAATTATGCTTTTAGAGAAGTCCACTCACAATCTTCAAGGGTAAACTTTTTTGGTGGAGGGGCTGGAGGAGGGTTAGATGATAGATTTGATTTTATCTTCAGTTCTTATGAAATTAATAATGACAGCGGAATTGAATATATAGATAGCAGTCTCACATATTTTGGTAATGATGGAAATCATTTTAATCAATCTGTGAATGATAGCACTAATGCAGCTGTCCCAGACAGTGTTGCTGATGCTCTTTATTATGCTTCTGACCATCTTCCGGTATTTGCGTATTTTGTTAGTTTGGATACACTATGCACAATTGATGAAAGGTGCAATCCAAATTCTGAATTTTCTTTAAAGGTTTTTCCAAACCCTTTTTGTAATGATATTAAAATTGAACTTTACTATGATAACAATAATTTGACAAAAATTTCAAAAATCAATATTTGTAATATTAAAGGACAACTCGTAAAAAAATTTCAATCCCCAATTTACTCGGGGACAAAAAGCAAAAATATTATTGAATGGAATGGAAAAGATAACTTGGGCTACAAAATAAAAAATGGCATTTATTTCATAAAAATTATTAACAATAATAAATTATTAGGAGCCAAAAAAATTGTAAAATTAGAATAAAAAAAACCGTTGTGGGGAAGTAGCTCAGCTGGGAGAGCATCCCGTTCGCAGCGGGAAGGTCGAGGGTTCAAATCCCTTCTTCTCCACTATTTTTCTATATGATGTTCTAAATAGTAAAATAAATTTCTCGGGTTATAAATTATGAGTTAATCAAAACACTTTATATGCCAAATAAGTTTGATAGATATTATTATTTATTTTAACATAATGTTATTTGTCTTGACAGAAATTTTTAATAAATAATTTTTTAATTAAATAAAATAAGATTGGAGGAAAGACATGAAAAGGTTATTATTAAGTTTGGCTATATTTTTATTGATATTTTCAACTCTGGCATACACAAAGACTTATTCTGACAGTTGGGGAGATGCTGGTTTTAGTTTAGAAAGACAGGAGCCCGCAGGAGTAGAAATAAACTATTCTATAAAAGAGTTTTTTCTGGAAGATACAAAGATAAATGGAGAGCCCATGCAGAGTTTGCATCTTCCTGGAAGTTTTTTATTCAATGAAGAAGGTGCACCTGACATTCCAGGTTATGGACGTTATATTGCTATTCCACAGGGAGCCACAGCATCTTTAAGAATAATTGATTCCCGTAAGGAAATAATTACGAATGTCAATTTAGCACCAGCTCCGCGTATTCCCCTTGAAACAGAAAAAGGACCACTGGAATACAATAAGGATGACAGAATATATTCAAGCAATGCTTTATATCCAGCCAATCCTGTAAAACTATCAGCTCCAACTCAGATTCGGGGTGTAGATGTAGTTATATTAGGAATTACACCTTTTCAATATAATCCTGTAACAAAGGAACTGATTGTTTACAGAGATTTACGATTAGAAGTTTCATTTACTGGGGGGAGTGGTCATTTTGGTGAAGACCGCTTACGAAGTCGTTGGTGGGATCCTATTCTTCAAGATATATTAATTAATTACAACTCTTTACCTGAAGTAGATTATAATCGGAGCTCCATATCTCGAACTGAAGATTATGAGTATATCATCATAACACCTGACAATCCTGAATATATAGCATGGGCTGATTCAATCAAAGCCTGGAGAAATTTACAAGGTATTCGCACTGGTGTGATAAGTCTTTCTGAAATTGGTGGTAACAATGCATCTCTTATAGAGGATACTATCAACTATGCTTATAACAATTGGGATATTCCTCCAGTAGCAGTTTTGTTATTAGCTGATTATGGAACTGGTGGTGTTAGTGGTAATGGGATTATCTCACCTTTATGGAATTATTATTGTGTTTCAGACAACATCTATGCTGATGTTAATGGTAATAATCTTCCTGATATAGCATTGGCACGCATCACAGCACAGAATGAAATTCATCTTTCTACAATGGTAGGTAAGTTTTTAGATTATGAGCGTGAACCTCCTGAAAATTCTCATTATTACACACATCCTGTTGTTGCAGGTGGTTGGCAAACAGAACGCTGGTTCATTCTTTGCACAGAGGTAATACAAGGATTTTGGGAAAACATATTGGATAAGGAGCCTGTTCGCGAATATGCGATATATGAAGGTTATCCTGGCACAGTTTGGTCAACAGCTCCAAATACAAACACAGTGGTGAATTACTTTGGTCCTGATGGACTTGGTTACATTCCTGCCACACCATCATATCTCACTGACTGGGGCGGTAATGCTCTTCGCATAAATAATGACCTCAACAGTGGTGCCTTTTTTCTTCAGCACAGGGATCATGGAGGCGAAACAGGTTGGGGAGAGCCGGATTATGACATTTGGGACCTTTCTGGTTTAGAGAATGATGATCTAACTTTCGTTTTCTCAATAAATTGCTTAACAGGAAAATTCAACATACCTGGCGAATGCTTTGCAGAAGCATTTCATCGTCACCAGAGAGGTGCTCTTGGTATAATAGCAGCTTCAGAGGTCTCATATTCCTTTGTGAATGATACTTATGTTTGGGGAATATATGACAATATGTGGTCTGATTTTGACCCGGGATATGGAGGGAATAGTTTTGATACTAATTACATTCTTCCGTGTTTTTGCAATGCTTCAGGTAAATATTACCTTCAGGTTTCTAACTGGCCATATAACAGCGAAAACAAGATAGTTACTTATTATTTATTTCATCATCACGGTGATGCTTTTTCTACTGTTTACACTGAATTTCCTGAAGATTTGACTGTAATACATGATGGAGCTCTATTGAGTGGAGTAAACTTTTTTACCGTAACTGCTGATCTTGGTTCTTTTATATCGCTAACAGTAGATGGAGAGATTATTGGCGTTGGGGAAGGTGTTGGCTTATTTCCTATTATTATTAGCATCCCTCCTCAATTGCCAGATAACACTATGGAGGTGACTGTCACAAAGCAAAATTATTACCGTTACAGTCAATCAGTCCAAATAATTCCCCCAAGTGGTCCCTATGTAATATATGATTCTCATACAATAAATGACTCTTCTGGCAATAATAATGGAGAAGCAGATTACGGTGAGGATATTTTTCTAAATATGACTCTAAAAAATGTTGGAATTGAAACCGCAAATGATGTAGTTGCATTTTTATCTACAAATGATGATTATATTACAATAATTGATAGTGTACAAAGTTATGGTACTATTCCAGCTGAAGGGACAGTCACACAATATAATGCATTTGAACTTTGTATTACTGATAATATTCCTGACCAACATCAAGTTTTATTTGATTTAGAAATAACCGGAACAGATGAAAGGGAAACCTGGAATTCATCATTTACAATCTCAGTTAATGCACCCAATTTTTCTATTGGTAGTATAATAATTGATGACATTTCAGGCAATAACAATGGACGCTTAGATCCTGGTGAGACAGTTAATATTATCATTCCAAATACAAACAATGGTCATGCAGATTCTCCAAATGCTATTGGAACTTTATCCTGTAGCATTGATTATATTACTATAAATGTTGGAACATACGATTTTGGAATACTTAATCCGGGAACAACTGAAAATGCTATATTTAATATAAGTGTATCCCAAGATACTCCAACAGGTACTCCAGTGCCATTAAATTATAACATTACAGCAGGAAGTTATACTGCTCAAGAAACATTTTACGAATATGTTGGTCTTTCTATAGAAAATTTTGAAACAGGAGATTTTTCCAGTTACAATTGGATTCAAGGAGGAAACAGTGATTGGACAATAGTAACCAATAATCCATACGAAGGAACATACTGTGCTAAATCAGGTTCAATTAGTCATAATGAGCAGACTGATTTATCAATTAATGTAAATGTGTTTTCTAATACAATTTCCTTTTATCGCAAGGTTTCTTCTGAAGTGAATTACGATTATCTAAATTTCTTTATTGATGATGTTCTTCAAGAACAGTGGGCTGGAGAATATGATTGGAGTGAAGTTTCATATCCAGTAACAACAGGTAATCATACATTCAAATGGTCTTATGTAAAGGACAATTCTGTAAGTAATGGTAGTGATTGTGGTTGGATTGATTATATTACATTTCCACCAATTTTGCCACCTTATCCTGTATGTTATTTGAATCCTACATCTATTGATTTTGGCGAAGTATTTGTTGGAGAGGATTCAACTGCTCAATTTACTATACAAAATTTTGGTAGTGAAACATTAAGTGGCACTATTACCACCCCTGAAGGCTATTCAGTTGCAGAAGCAGGTTTGTTGTCTCCACCAAGAAATCAGATTTCCTATAGTTTAGATATGGGAGAAAGTCAAAACTATGATTTAACTTTTGCGCCAACATTAGAACAATCTTATGATGACAATGTAGTAATAGCGATATTTCCCTTTTCGCATAAATTACTTGCAGTAAGTGGGGAGGGAATTCCTCCAGTCAGCGTTTCTGAGCTGGATTTTCTTACTGATACAAAACTTCTGGGAAATTATCCTAATCCTGTGCTCAGTTCCACTACAATTAAATATCAATTAAGAGGAAGTTTTGCTCAGCAGAATGCAAAAATTAGAGTGTACAACATTCAGGGTAAATTGGTTAAAACTATTGATGGAAAGAATGGTAAAGCAGAATTGGATGTATCCGAACTTCCAACGGGAATCTACTTCTATCAACTTAAGACAAAAGATTTCAATGAAGTAAAAAAGATGGTTTTGATGCAATAGAATTTTGTTAATGAAATTATTTTCAATTTTACCCACAGCTAAAATTGTGCTCTTCTAAAGCACTTAACTTATTCGTGTTTAGTGTGTTAGAAAGTTAAAAAAAATATTTTATTTTAACCATTTTGTTGGTCTCGGCTCCAGATAAATCGGGAGACAGGCGCCCATACGGAATGGTTTTAGTGAATTTATATAATAAAAACTTAATTCTTCAAAATAAAAAGTAAAAAATTTGTTTTTATAAATCTAACCTGGACAAGCCCGTTCTCCGTAGTACTATGAAGGATGAACCAGAACCAAACAGGAAATATTAATCAGTAATAATCCCCGATTAAATCGGGGACAATAATTTCTATCCCCGCGTACGCGGGGACTAATTCCTAATGTCAAATAAAATGACAAAGCCCAAATATTTAATCCTCAAAATACCTAAAATCACAAATGCCTAAAAATCCAAAATCCAAACATAAAAAACCTATTTGATGTTTGTTCACCCCATTAGATATTTATCTTGTTCGATTCTTTACTATTTCATGTAGTAAAATTATCTAACGGGGTAAATTTGACATTGAACATTTTATTAGACCCGTTCTCCGTAGTCCCGATATAATCGGGACGAAGGATGAACTACGAAGGGTGAACCAAAAATTACATGAATTTTATTGATAAGATACTAATCTTTCAAAAATACAAATCCCATAGGATATATATCCAACGGGATAAATATGTTTAAATGCAAATGTCTCATATTACTTACTAATTGAGTTATTTGTATTGCAACATACTGGAGGTTTTATGGATATAAACAAAATTAGATATCAATCAGAATTAAATGATACAAAGGAATTATACGAAATTTACAAAGTAAAACAGATTATTGATTCCCATGAAGAAATCTTAAAGGAACATATAAGCTTTAGAGAGAAACTTTTAGCAAACTCTGTCCGATTGACTTCTATAATATCCCCCCGAGTACATAGGATAATAGAAAATATAAAATCCATTTTTGATATAAAAGAAAATATTGAGTTCTTTGCTTTAAATGATACAAGCTATAATGCCTTTGCTTTCAAACAGAAATCAAGTATAAGTATTGTATTTACATCAAATTTACTTGAAAATTTTTCAGATAATGAAATTATGTTTGTTTTAGGTCACGAAATCGGACACATCCTTTATGATCATAATCGGCTTCTGCTTTTATACAATCCAAATGAACAAAAAATAACCTTTTTGCCAATCCTTGCTGAAAAAAAATTCCTTACATGGCAGAAAAAAGCAGAAATTAGTTGCGACAGAATCGGTCTTGTTGCTTGCAAAAATTACGAAAATGCTGTCCAAAGTTTGCTCAAAATTTCTTATGGACTTACAGAAAAAAATCTTAATTTCAATCTGCCAGAACTTATGCGACAATTAGATGACCTTGCAAAATCTGAATATCTATCCCAATTAAGCTCAGCAACACATCCTATGCTTCCAGTTCGTCTTAAAGCTCTGGAATTATTCAACAATTCTAAACTGTTTTCAAAAAAAGGAACAATCACACCTGAAAACCTTACCATAGAGATTGATAAATTAATCGGTCTTACAAAATTCTATCCTCGTAATAAAACAAAAGAGCAAATGATGAAATTCATTGCTGCCGGGGGTGTCTCAATAATTGCAATAGATAAAGAAATAAATTTAGAAGAGATTAAGAGCCTTGTGAAAATCTTAGCTGATATTTTTACTGATGACCCTGAAAAAGAGATTATTTATAAAAAGAAAAAAGTAGAAGCTCAACTGAATAAATCTGCAGAATATATCAAAGCAAAAGGAACTGATTATGATAAATTCTGTGTATTACATTTCTTGACAGTCATTGCTCTTTCAGATGGAAAATATACTATCAAAGAGAAGAATATGCTTCTTAAACTCGCAGAATTAATTGGTTTTTCTAAAGATGAGACAATGGATGTAGTGTGGAAAACTTTGCAACAAAATGGGATAAATATTGATGTGCGACTTAATGAAATAGCCCAAAATGTTAAAGAACATTATGCTGATTATCTGAAGTAGATATGATAGAAAAAGCCATCATTTGCAGGAGATATTTTATATTGACATATTTTTTTAAGTCGCAAATATACGACTCGTAATTTTACGACTAAATTTTGTTGTAAAAAATCGGAGTTTTGATGAGAAATCCTTTCCGTTATGGACGAATAGTAAAAGGTGAAAATTTCTGCAATCGGGAAAAAGAATTAACCGAAATTCATAAAGCTATTAGAAATGGCCATTCTTTCTGGATATACTCACCAAGAAGATATGGAAAAACTTCTCTTATATTAAAAGCTTTTGAAAAAATAAATAAGGATATAAAAACTATTTATTTTGATATGTATAATATTCAAATGCTTGATGATTTTGCAAGAAAATACTCTCAAGTTTTGGCTAAAGAATTATTTGATTGGAAAATTAATATAAAAACCCTATCAAGAAGAATAGGTAGTTACTTCCAAAACTTATACCCAAAAATTTCTTTTGACTCTTTTGGAAATCCATCTTTTTCTTTGGAACTTAGACAAATAGAGTCTCAAGCAGATATAGAAACGATTTTAGATGTTCCTGAAAAAATTGGTGAAAGAAGCGGAATAAAAATATGTATCGCTTTTGATGAATTCCAGGAAGTTAAAAGAATAGAACCATTTATAATTAACTGGATGCGTTCTTCCTTTCAAAAGCAGATAAATGTTTCTTATGTCTTTCTTGGTAGCAAGCAATCTTTGATGGAATCAATTTTCGCAAGTCCTCATTCACCTTTCTATGAATTTGGTTTCAAAATGCCAATTTATCCAATCTCACATACGGATTTATCCAACTATATAAAAAGGCAATTTCAAAAAACAAAATTAAAAATTAACAATAATACCATAAATAAAATTTTAGAAAAATCAAAATGCCATCCCCATTTTACTCAATATTTTGCTTCTGTGGTCTGGGAATTGATATTAGAAGGAGTTAGTGAAAATCAACCAGATTTTACAAAAAATTGGATGGACCGAATTATTGCAAGCCAGTCATTAATTTTTCAAAATATTTTCGACCAACTAAATCAAAATCAAAGAAAGGTTCTTACAGCCATTGCATCTCTAAATGAAAATGATAAACTTTTTTCTATCAAATATAGAAAACGATTTGATTTACCTGATTCCTCCACAATGACCACCACGATTAAGAGCCTTATTCAAAAAGATTTAATTTACAAATATAATAATAAATATCAAATAAATAACCCTGTTTTTGTGGAATGGATAAAGTCAATTTATACAAGTTAAATCAGTTGTTACTGGGAGCATGATATAGTTTACCCCGTAGGATAACATTTTGTATCCAACGGGGTAAACTTTATTTCTAAAGATTACGGTGGAGTGCGAAAACGAGCCCCGATTTACTCGGGGTGAACTTTTCGCCTATGCTAATATGCTGAAAGTTCGTCTCTTCGCTCCTCGTTTCAGCACTCCGTTTTTGCTCGGTATTATATATTGGGCACAGATGCAAACAGTTTTATGCCCCCAGTAATAACTAATAATTTATGAAAGCAAAACGAATGTGTAATTAAAATATCCGTAAACACATTAAAATTAAATAATTTTAAAGGAGCTGAAAAATGAAAAAAGTCCTGATATTTATATTCTTATTAACATTTTTACCATTTCCCATATTCGCTCAATCCCAAAATGAAAATGAAAAACTTGATGAGATGACAACTGATGAAAAAATTGATTCAATTTATGTCACCTCAAAAGAGATACTTGAGACAATAAAAAGCGAACCACTTGCAGATAAAAAATATGGAATAGAGATTAATATTTTCAGATTATTGTTTTATGGAAGTGATATGAGTCTTTTAAATCATACATTTAGTGGTGGATTTTCTCTATTCAATATTGACAGACATGCAGAAATTGCTTTTCCAATTTTCTATTCTAATCCGAAGAGTAACTTGTATGATGATAATAATATCCGTCAATTTACATTAGATTGTCATTATCGCAGATTTCTTGGGAATACACAAAATGGATTTTATATAAGCGGCTTCATTAGATATGCTAACCTAAGGGGTTATTTAGGTTCCTGGATCGATTATTTTGATGACGAAGAGAATGAAATGATTAAAGATACTGAAAATAAAATTGGCATAGGTATAGGTATTGGTTTTCGCAAATTTTCGTATAAAAGTTTTTATTGGGGAACGAGTTTAAATTTGGGTAGATATTTTGTTGGCGAGAATGACAAATTCCGTGGTGAATTCCTTTGGTATGATAATGATAATGAAGTAATCTTTAATTTTGAATTATTAAAATTTGGCTGGGCATTCTAATGTAAGTAAGCAATGAAAACATCTATAGTATTATAAAATAAGTCTTTGTTTTTTGAGCAAGAAATTTAACCGCAAAGTTCGCAGAGTAGGCGCAAAGGATACCTTATTAAATAGTAAACCCCGTAGATATTATCAACGGGGTAAACATTTAATCCCAGTGAAATGATTAAAAAGATTTCACCCTGGTGAAATAGGAAGAAATTTCACAGGGCAGGCGGGACAGGCAGGGCAGGCAAAGATAATAAAATAACTTGGTGAACTTTGTGCCTTCTTTGAGTCCTTTGTGGTTAATTACTATTGCAGTTT
>JACKQG010005208.1_pt1 | contig 14494 bp, 10 predicted proteins | sample 8237621 | NCBI WGS metagenome assembly JACKQG01 (sample SAMN15677084, study PRJNA649215) | marine metagenome | biome: marine; feature: Black Sea; material: saline water; isolation source: suspended particulate matter (SPM) from the Black Sea western gyre | collected 2013-06-09/2013-06-10 | depth...
ATCGAGCACGGCTTCCGCCTGCCCTCGGCGGCCGACAACCGCCCCCTGCAGTTCGAGGAGTTCAGCGACCGGGTGGGGCAGGTGGTGTTCCTGTCGGCCACCCCGGGCCCCTGGGAGCTTGACAACAGCAGCAGCGTCGTCGAGCAGATCGTGCGACCGACGGGCCTCATCGACCCCGAGGTGGTGGTCAAGCCCACCCGTGGGCAGATCGACGACCTCCAGGAGCTGATCGCCGCAAGGGTGGCCGCAGACCAGCGGGTGCTGGTCACCACGCTCACCAAGAAGATGTCCGAGGAGCTCACCGACTACCTGCTCGAGCAGGGAATCCGGGTCCGGTACCTGCACTCCGACATCGACACCATCGAACGCATCGAGATCCTGCGCGACCTGCGCCTCGGCGAGTTCGACGTGCTGGTCGGCATCAACCTGCTCCGCGAGGGACTGGACCTGCCCGAGGTCTCCCTCGTCGCCATCCTCGATGCCGACAAGGAGGGCTTCCTCCGGAGCGAGACCTCCCTCGTCCAGACGATCGGGCGGGCGGCACGCAACGTCGACGGGCAGGTCGTCATGTACGCCGACGGGCTCACCCGGTCGATGGACCGTGCCATCGCAGAGACCAACCGGCGCCGCAGCCTGCAGCAGGCCTACAACGTCGAGCACGGGATCGACCCGCAGACCGTGCGCAAGGCCGTCACCGACATCCTCGAGTTCCTGCGGCCGGATCGTGGTGGGGCGCCCGCGCCGAAGGGGAGGAAGCGCCGCGGCGAACGCCTCATCGACGAGGTCTCCGACCTGCCCCGTGCCGACCTCGAGCGCCTCCTCGGCACGCTCGAGGAGGAGATGAAGGAGGCGGCCGGGGACCTCAGGTTCGAATATGCCGCCCGCCTGCGCGACGAGATCTCGGAGATGCGCCGCGAACTGCGGGACCTGGCCGAGCACGCCTGAGGGGGTTCTCAGGGGAAGATCTCGACCCAGCACGACTCCGAGGGGTTCCGGGCCTGCCGGTAGGCTCGCCGCCGTGTCCGATCGACTGGTGGTGCGCGGGGCGCGCGAGCACAACCTGCGCGACATAGATCTCGACCTGCCACGCGACCGGCTGATCGTCTTCACGGGAATCTCAGGCTCGGGCAAGTCGTCGCTGGCGTTCGACACCATCTACGCCGAGGGCCAGCGGCGCTACGTCGAGTCCCTTTCGTCGTATGCCCGCCAGTTCCTCGGTCAGATGGACAAACCGGACGTCGACTTCATCGAGGGCCTCTCGCCGGCCATCTCGATCGACCAGAAGAGTGCCTCCCGGAACCCCCGCTCGACCGTAGGCACAATCACTGAGGTCTACGACTACCTCCGCCTGCTGTATGCCCGGATCGGCGTGCCACATGACCCGGAGACTGGTGAGCGCCTGGTTCGCCAGACCCCGCAGCAGATCGTGGACCGGGTCCTCGAACTCGGGGAGGGTACCCGCTTCCAAGTGCTGGCACCCGTGGTCCGGGGCCGCAAGGGGACCTACGACACCCTGCTGTCCGACCTGGCCTCCCAGGGCTTCAGCCGGGCGATCGTCGACGGAGACCTCCACGAGCTCACCGACGAGGTGGACCTGGCCCGCTACGAGCAGCACACCATTCAGGTCGTGGTCGACCGGCTGGTGCTGCGCGAGGGCATCGAGCGCCGCCTGACCGAGTCGATGGAGGCGGCGCTGGCGCTGGCGGAGGGGGTTGCCGAGATCCAGGTGATGCCGCGTGAAGGGGATGGGGGAGCGCAACTAGACGAGGACGGGGAACCCGTCGGCCCGCACACGATCGTGTTCAGCCAGCACCTCTCACGACCCAGCGACGGCAAGTCCTTCGAGGAGCTGGCGCCCCGCAACTTCTCGTTCAACAGCCCCTACGGGGCCTGCGACCACTGCAACGGCCTCGGTTCGGTGTTCGAGGTCGACCCTGAGCTGGTCGTACCGAACCCGGACCTGAGCCTCGAGGAGGGTGCGATCGCCCCATGGTCCAGCGGGCACAACCGCTACTTCAAGCGCCTTGTGGCGGCCGTCGCCGAGGACCAGGGCGTCGATCCGGGAAAGCCGTGGCGGTCGTTGGCGAAGAAGCACCAGAAGTTGTTCCTGACGGGCGGCATCGACCATCGGGTGCAGGTCCGCTACAAGAACCGCTTCGGCCGGACCCGCGTCTACTCGGCACAGTTCGAGGGGGTCATGCCGTACCTGCGTCGTCGCCACCAGGACAGCGAGAGCGACAGCGGTCGGGAGCAGATCGAGGGCTACATGCGTCAGGTTCACTGTCCCGACTGCGGCGGTGCACGGCTCTGCCCGCTGTCGCTGGCGGTGAGCATCGACGGCCATTCGATCCACGACGTGTGCGAGATCCCAATCGGCGAGGCGGCGAAGGTCCTGGCCGGCCTCGAACTCTCCGACCGTGATGCGATGATCGCCGAGCCGGTCCTCAAGGAGGTCAATGCCCGGCTCGGGTTCCTGCTCGACGTCGGCCTCGACTACCTGTCGCTCTCCCGTTCGGCGGCGACGTTGGCCGGGGGCGAGGCGCAGAGGATCCGTCTGGCCTCGCAGATCGGCAGTGGCCTGGTCGGCGTGCTCTATGTGCTGGACGAGCCGTCGATCGGGCTCCACCAGCGCGACAACCGACGGCTCATCGAGACCCTGCTGAGGCTGCGGGACATCGGCAACACGGTGATCGTCGTCGAACACGACGAAGAGACGATCCGCAGTGCCGACCATGTGGTCGACATCGGTCCCGGGGCGGGGGAGCACGGCGGGGCGGTGGTGCACTCCGGCACGGTCGAGGGGCTTCTAGGAAAGAAGGGTTCGATCACCGGCCAGTACCTCTCGGGGCGGAGGGAGATTGCCGTGCCCCGGGCGAGGCGCCCCGGTTCCGGCCATTCGCTGCTGGTCCGTGGAGCACGCGAGAACAACCTCCGGGACATCGAGGTCTCGTTTCCGCTGGGTTGCTTCATAGCCGTGACCGGCGTCTCGGGTTCGGGCAAGTCGACCCTCGTCAACGAGATCCTGCACAAGTCTCTCATGCAGGCCGTCTACCGGTCGAAGGTGCCGCCGGGACTCCACACGGCCCTCGAGGGCGTCGGCCACATCGACAAGGTCATCAACATCGACCAGGCTCCGATCGGGCGTACTCCCCGCTCCAACGCCGCTACCTACACCGGCGTGTTCGACCGTATCCGGAAGCTGTTCGCCCAGACCGAGGAGTCGAGGGTGCGCGGCTACAAGCCCGGCCGGTTCAGCTTCAACGTCAAGGGCGGCCGTTGCGAGGCTTGTTCAGGCGACGGGACCCTGCGCATAGAGATGCACTTCCTTCCGGATGTCTACGTGCCATGCGAGGTATGCAAGGGGGCCCGCTACAACCGGGACACGCTCGACATCGAGTTCAAGGGCCGCACGATCGCCGACGTGCTGGCGATGTCCTGCGAGGAGGCGCTCGGCTTCTTCGAAAAGCACCCGCCGATCACGCGCCACATGCAGACCCTCGTCGACGTGGGCCTGGGCTACATCCGGCTCGGCCAGCCGGCGCCGACGTTGTCCGGTGGTGAGGCGCAACGGGTCAAGTTGGCCTCCGAGTTGGCGAAGCGTCCGACCGGGCACACCGTGTACATCCTCGACGAGCCGACGACGGGCCTGCACTTCGAGGACGTCCGCCGCCTGTTGGCGGTGCTGTGCCGGCTGGTCGACCAGGGCAACTCCGTGATCGTCATCGAGCACAACCTGGACGTCGTCAAGACCGCAGACTGGCTGATCGACCTCGGACCGGAGGGTGGGCTGGGAGGTGGTGCGGTGGTAGCCACCGGAACGCCTGAAGAGGTGGCCACCGCATCCGAGAGCCACACGGGCCGTTACCTGCGCGGCTTGCTGGAGGGCTGAAGGGCCTGCGCCCGCGGATCTCGCCTCAGGTGATGGCGAGCATCCGGTCGAGGGCGACGTGCGCCCAGACCTGCGTGTCGGGGTGGACGGTGATGCGGTTACGGACCTTTCCGTCGACCAGTCCCTCGAGGATCCATGCCAGGTGTGCGGCATCGATGCGAAACATCGTGGAACAGGGACAGACCATCGGGTCGAGGGACTCGATGGTCATCTCCGGGTGCTCCGTGGCGAGCCGGTTGACGAGGTGGATCTCGGTACCGACGCCGAATGCCGTGCCGGGCCCGGCTTCCTCGACCTGGCGGATGATGAAGTCGGTGGACCCGACCCGGTCGGCGAGGAGAACCGTCTGGTGGGCGCATTCGGGGTGCACGACGACGACGCCGTCGGGATGCCGTTTGCGGAAGTCGGCGATGTGTTCGGGCCGGAACCGCTGGTGGACCGAGCAGTGCCCACGCCAGAGCAGGAAGGTGGCGTCTTTCACCTCGGCTTCGGTGAGGCCACCCCGGTCGCAGCGCGGGTCCCAGAGGGCCATGTCGTCGAGTTGGTGGCCCATGGCGATGCCCGTGTTGCGGCCCAGGTGCTGGTCGGGGAAGAACAGCACCTGGTCCCCGTGTCGGAAGGCCCACTCGAGGACGGCACGGGCGTTGCTGGAGGTGCACACGGCGCCACCGTGCTCGCCGACAAACGCCTTGAGGGCGGCCGACGAGTTCATGTAGGTGATGGGGACCACACGGTCGATGTCGGCGACCCGGGCGATCTCATCCCACGCCTCGGTCACCTCGTCGAGGTCGGCCATGTCGGCCATCGAGCAGCCGGCGTTGAGGTCCGGGAGGATCACCTGCTGGTGGTCGCCGGTGAGGATGTCGGCGGACTCGGCCATGAAGTGGACGCCGCAGAACACGATGTAGTCGGCCTCCGTGCGCTCCTGGGCGAGTTGCGACAGGCGGAACGAGTCACCGCTGGCATCGGCCCAGCGCATTACCTCGTCGCGTTGGTAGTGGTGGCCGAGGATGAAGATTCGGTCGCCGAGGGCGCCCTTTGCCGCCTCGATCCGTGCCGCGTTGGCATCGTCGTCGTCTGTGTACCGCTCTGGGAGCGGCGCCTGGAGTCGGAGCATCGGCCGGAGCCTCGTTTCCGTATGTTGTCGATTGCCTCCCGAAGTGCTCGGGAAGGCGACCTGGTAGTTGGAGCCTCCGATTGTCGGCCGGTGGGGGCAGCCTGGTCGCCACGCCACGGGGTTGTCGGCCTCGGAAGCAGATATGTCGCCGGTCACCAGGCCGGCACAGACAGTGTAGGCGTGCGGCGTGACATGCCGAGGGGCGGGTCGCTCGGCGGTCGAAGCGGATGCGGTCGGGCGCGCCCTACGCTGCCGACATGATCGAGCGGCCACCCGCCGGGACGATCCCGGATCTGCCCGGCTCGTACCAGTTCAAGGACGGCGATGGTCGCGTGCTCTATGTGGGCAAGGCGAAGAGCCTCCGCCACCGGCTCGGCAGCTACTTCGGACGCCCGGATCGAATGGCCGTGCGGACCGTGCAGATGCTCGAGGCAGCGGAGAGCGTCGAGTGGATCCAGGTCTCGAACGAACTCGAGGCGCTGATGCTGGAGTTCAGCCTCATCCAGGAACACTCGCCGCGTTTCAACGTCGACCTCAAGGACGACAAGAGTTATCCGTTCCTGGCGATCACGCTCGACCACGAATGGCCCCGTGCAATGGTCATGCGCGGCCGTCGCCGCAGGGGTGTCCGGTATTTCGGCCCCTACGGGAGCGCCGGCGCCATCCGCGACACGCTCGACCTGTTGTTGCGCACCTTCCCGATCCGTACGTGCACGGACAGCAAGTTGGATGCACACCGGCGGCTCGGTCGACCGTGCCTGTTGTTCCACATCGAGAAGTGTTCGGGGCCTTGCGTCGGGGAGGTGGGGCGCGGAGACTACGACGGGATAGTCGCCGACCTGGGCCGCGTCCTCGGGGGCGACACGGACGAGGTCGAGGCCCGCCTTTCCGCCGAGATGGCTGCGGCATCGGCCGGTCTCGAGTTCGAGGCTGCGGCCCGCTGGAGGGACCGGCTGGGGAGCGTCCGCAAGGTGGCCGAACGCCAGCAGATGGTCGGCAGGCAGAACGAGGACATCGATGTCTTCGGCCTTTCGGGCGACGAGCTCGAGGCAGCGGTCCAGGTCTTCTACGTGCGTCGGGGCCGGGTGATCGGACGCAAGGGGTTCGTCGTCGACCGCATCGAGGACCTGAAGGCGTCCGAACTGGTCGGCGAGGTCGTGTCCGCCCACTACCGGGGCGACCCACCGCAGGGGGTCCCGAGGGAGGTCCTGGTGCCCGACCTTCCGGAGGGTGCCGACCTGCTGGGTGAGTGGCTGAGCGGGGAGCGCGGGACCAGCGTCAGGATCCGTGTGCCTCAACGGGGCGACAAGCGGGCGCTGCAGGAGACCGTCACCCGCAACGCAGCCGAGGAGTTCATCCGGCACCGTCTCAAGCGGGCCGCCGACCACAACAGCCGGGCCAGGGCCCTCAACGAGCTCCAGCAGGCGCTGGGGCTGCCCGAGGCGCCGCTGCGGATCGAGTGCTTCGACATGAGCCACCTGCAGGGCACCGACTACGTCGGGTCCATGGTCGTGCTCGAGGACGGCCTGGCGAAGAAGTCCGACTACCGCCGTTTCAAGGTACGGGGGGTGCCCGGCAACGACGACTACGCCGCCATGGGGGAGGTGTTGACGAGGCGCCTCACCGCCTATCTGGATGAGGCCGCCCTTCCCGTCGCCGAGCGCCCCGGCCGGTTCGCCTATCCGCCGCAACTGCTCCTGGTGGACGGGGGCATGGGACAGTTGGGGGTTGCCGAGCGCGTGGTAGCCGAGCTGGGCCTGACGGACCGGATACCGGTCGCTGCGCTGGCCAAGCGCTTCGAGGAGGTGTTCGTACCCGGCCGGAGCGGGTCGATCCTGCTCCCACGCGGGTCGGAGGCGCTCTACCTGCTGCAACGGGTACGCGACGAGTCCCACCGTTTCGCTGTCGCCTACCACCGTCAGCTCCGCTCCCGACGCATGACGGGTTCCGTCCTGGACGACATACCGGGTCTCGGGCCGGCCCGCCGGAAGCGCCTTGTGAAGGAGTTGGGCGGTGTCCGGGCCGTGCAGCGGGCCACGCTTGCGGACCTGCAGGAACTGTCGTGGCTGCCCGACGCCGTGGCCGACGCGGTGTACGTGAAGGTGCATCGCGGGCAGTGACATGGGCAGTGACATGGGCGGTGACATGGGCAGTGACATGGGCGGCGAGCCGGGCTGCGAGCCGGGCCTCGCCTAGCATCGTGGTGTGAGCGAATTCCTGGTGTTGACGGGCCTCTCGGGGGCGGGGCGCACGGCGTTCGCCAGCGACCTCGAGGACCTCGGCTGGTTCGTCATCGACCGGCTGCCGCCCGACCTGATGGTGAAGGTGGCCGACCTGGCGAGGGGGCCGGGCTCCTCGCTGGACAGGGTGGCATTCGCCCTGCGCAGCGACACCGTCGACGGGGAGACCCTGGCCGGAATCGTCGAACTGCGCTCCCTCGTGGAGGGGCTCCGCATCGTGTTCCTCGACTGCTCGACCGAGGTGTTGGTGCAGCGCTACGAGAGCAGCCGCCGGCCGCATCCCCTCGGTGGCGGGGCAGGCCTGGCCGACACCATCGAGGCCGAGAGGGCGCTGATGGAGCCGGTCCGGTCCGCAGCCGACCTCATCATCGACACCTCGGAGTTGAACGTCCACGAACTCCGCGACAAGGTGACGGGCCTCTACGGACGGACCCACGACCGTCCCCTGCGGCTGGCAGTGACCTCCTTCGGGTTCAAGCACGGCGCACCCCGCGATGCCGACCTGGTCCTCGACTGCCGTTTCCTGCCGAACCCGCACTGGGTCGACGAACTGCGCCCGCTCAGCGGCCTGGACGCACCGGTCAGCCGGCATGTGCTGGAAAGCGACCTGGCGCAGGGCTTCCTCGAGCGCCTCGATGGCCTGCTGGTCCTGCTGCTGCCGGCGTTCGTGGCAGAGGGGCGTTCCTATCTCACCCTGGCCTTCGGCTGCACCGGTGGCCGGCACCGCTCGGTCGCCATCGCCGAGGCGGTCGCCGGTTCGCTCAGGGAGCAGGGTCGGGATCCCCTCGTGACCCACCGAGACCTGGATCGCTGAACCTGCGCATGTGTGACCGATCTACGTCGGCGATCGCGTGTCGCTGCGATGTGGATCGGCTAACAATGCAGGGGCACGTGTCCAGAGACAACGACAATTTCTTCCAGTTCGACGACGCGGCGGCCCGGCCACCGCAGGAGGCAAGAATGCAATGACCGTCCGCGTGGGTGTGAACGGCTTCGGCCGCATCGGCCGCAATTTCTTCCGGGCCGCCCGTGCCCGGGGGGCGAACATCGAGTTCGTCGCCGTCAACGACCTGGGCTCCATCGACACGATGGCCTTCCTGCTCGCCAACGACTCGGTGCACGGCCGACTCGACGCCAGGGTGCGAACCACCCGCGACAGCATCGTCGTCGATGGCCAGAAGGTCAGGGTCCTGTCCGAACGCAACCCGGGCGACCTGCCGTGGGGGGACCTCGGCGTCGACGTGGTGATCGAGTCCACCGGCTTCTTCACCTCGCGCGACAAGGCGGCACTGCACCTCGAGGGTGGCGCACGCAAGGTCATCATCTCGGCACCGTCCGGCGACTGCGATGCGACGTTCGTGGTCGGCGTGAACGACGACGACTACGACCCGGCGAAGCACCACGTGATCTCCAACGCCTCGTGCACCACCAACTGCTTCGTGCCGATGATCAAGGTGCTCGACGACCGCTTCGGCGTGGAGCGGGGCCTCATGACCACGACGCACGCCTACACCGGCGACCAGAGCCTCGTGGACGGTCCGCACAGCGACCTGCGGCGGGCCCGGGGTGCCGCCGTCAACATCGTGCCCACCTCGACCGGCGCCGCCAGGGCGACGAGCCTGGTGCTGCCGAAGATGAAGGGCCGCCTCGACGGCATCTCGCTGCGGGTGCCGATCCCCGACGGCTCGATCACCGACTTCGTGGGCACGCTCAGGAAGCAGGCCACCGCCGAGCAGGTCAACGCCGCCTACGCCGAGGCGGCCCGTCGTGGACCGTTGGCGAAGGTGCTCGACTACAGCGAGGACCCTCTGGTCTCGTCCGACATCGTCGGCCGGCCGGCCTCGTGCACGATCGACGCCGGCCTCACCATGGCCTCCGGGAACATGGTCAAGGTCCTGGGCTGGTACGACAACGAGATGGGCTATTCGACCCGCCTGGTCGACCTCGCCAAGATCGTCGGCACCCGCCGCACGAAGAAGAGCCGGGCTTCGAAGAGGGGGCCGGCCAACAAGGCTCGCAGGTAGTCGGGGAACCGGTCATGGTGGACGTCCCCCTGCTGGAGGACCTCGGCGACCTGGCGGGCCGAAGGGTTCTGGTCCGCTGCGACTTCAACGTGCCCCTTTCCGGGGGCGTGATCACCGACGACCTGCGCATCCGGGCGGCACTGCCGACCCTGCACTATCTGCTCGAGGCCGGTGCCGATGTCACTGCGTGTTCGCACCTGGGTCGTCCGAAGGGTTTACCGGATCCGGCGTTTTCCATGGACCCGGTCCGCCGACGCCTCGCCGAGTTGGCGCCGGGGGTATCCCTGCTCGAGAACCTGCGCTTCGATCCCGGTGAGACGGCGGACGATCCGGTGTTCGTCGAGCGGCTGGTCGATGGCCGGGACGCCTACGTCAACGATGCCTTCGGTGCATCGCACAGGGCCCACGCTTCGATTGTCGGGCCACCGAAACACCTGCCGTCGGCCGCCGGGCGCCTGTTGGCCCGTGAGGTAGAGGTCCTGGGCAGCCTCAGGGACTCGCCGAAGCGGCCTTTCGTGGGAATCATGGGCGGCGCCAAGGTCAGCGACAAGCTCGGCGTGGTCGAGGCGCTGCTCGGTGTCGTCGACGAACTCATCGTCGGTGGCGGCATGTGCTTCACCTTCCTGGCGGCACGGGGCGCCTCGGTGGGATCCTCGCTCATGGAGGAGGACATGGTCGAGTCCTGTGCGCGGCTGCTCGACTCGGGGGCCCCCATCCGCCTGCCGATCGACCTGACTGCGCTCGGCCCCGGTGGGAAAGTCGGTGATCCCTCGGCCGGAGGGGAGGTGCGACAGGCCGGCACGTCGCTGCCCGACGGCTGGATGGGCCTCGACATCGGACCCGGGTCGGCGGTCGAGTTCTGCGACCTGATTGCCGAGGCCCGCACGGTGCTGTGGAATGGCCCCATGGGCGTCTTCGAGGATCCGAGGTTCGCCGCAGGAACGCGCACGATCGCCGAGGCGGTGGCGGACTGCCGTGGCTTCACAGTCGTCGGCGGCGGCGATTCGGCGGCAGCGGCCCGACAGTTCGGGGTGGCCGACCGGATGGACCACGTGTCGACCGGTGGCGGTGCAGCGCTGGAGTTGATCGAAAAGGGCGACCTGCCGGGCCTGGCGGCCCTGCGCGGTGATGCCTGAGCATGTCAGTCTGATTTCGGGATCGAGCACGAGGAGCAGGTAGATGGCAGGAACGAGGCGACCGCTGATCAGCGGCAACTGGAAGATGAACCACAACCACTTCGAGGCCATCCAGACGGTCCAGAAGCTGGCCTTCGTGCTCAACCCGGCTGACCACGACGCCGTCGACGTTTCGGTGCACCCCCCGTTCACCGACATCCGCTCCGTGCAGACGGTGATCGAGTCCGACGAGATGCGCCTGATCATCGGAGCCCAGCACTGCCACTTCGAGGAAAGGGGTGCCTTTACCGGCGAGGTGTCTCCGGCGATGCTCGCAAAGCTCAACGTGGCGCTGGTGATCGTCGGACATTCGGAGAGGCGCGAGGTATTCGGCGAGACCGACGACGAGGTGCGCCTCAAGGCGGCGGCCGTGCTCGCCAACGGCATGACCCCCATCTTCTGCTGTGGGGAGACGCTGGAGGAGCGGGAGGCCGGCGGCACCGACGCCAAGGTCACCGGACAGGTGAAGTCCGGCCTGGCCGGGCTCTCGCCGGACCAGGTGGCGGGGCTCGTGATCGCCTACGAACCGATCTGGGCGATCGGCACCGGCCTCACAGCCACCCCCGAGGACGCCCAGGCTGCCTGCCGGGTCGTGCGTGGGGTGGTGGCCGAGGGGTGGGGAGGGTCGGCGGCCGACTCTGTGCGCATCCAGTACGGGGGGTCGGTCAAGCCCGTCAACGCCCCGGACCTGATGATGCAACCCGACATCGACGGCCTGCTGGTGGGCGGCGCCTCGCTCGACCCTGACGAGTTCGCCCGCATCGTGGCGTACCACCGGCTCATCGGCTGATCCCCGAACCGCGCCGCTAGCCTGTCGCCACCATGTTCGTCCTGACATCGATCCTCTTCGTCGCCTCGGCGCTGGGCCTCATCTTCCTGGTGCTGCTGCACAGCGGCAAGGGCGGCGGCCTGTCGGACATGTTCGGTGGCGGCATCGGCGCACAGACCGCCGGCTCCACCGTGGTCGAGCAGAACCTCGACCGCATCACCATCGTGACGGCGCTGGTGTTCGCCTTCACGACGGTGGCCCTCGGCCTGATGTTCTAGAGGCGGTTGGCGTTCCGGGAAAGGAACACCCTCAGTCCACCGAACCCCTGTGTACGACCCATTCAGCGGACTGTCCGGTGACGTCGGCTATCCGGTCGAAGTCGGCGTCGTAGTGGAGCAGCACGAGGTCGTGACTTCGGCTGTGGCGGCGATCAGCAGGTCGGCGATGGAGAGGTGGTGCTGCCCTCGCTGTGCCTGCAGGGCCTGAACTTCGAGCGCACGCTCCGCCGTGCCCCTAGTTGTTCCAGGACTGGAGTCTGGTGGGCGTGTGCAACAGCGCTCTTGTCGGCGAGGTAGCGGGCCCTCACCTCCAGGCGCCCTTCATGATCTCGGGGTCATGAAGGTCGAGCCCTTCCATGGTGGACAACCGAATCGTGTGGCGTCGCCAGACCTCCATGTCGGAGACCAGCTTGAGGACATCGTTGACGGTGTCCTTCATGGTCGGGGAACCGAGGATCTCCCTGGCTTCGGCCAGGAGGTCGTCGTCGACGCTGACGAGGCGCTTTGTCATGGTGTGGAGTATGTACCGGTCCGGACAGCGGGATATACGTCAGGGAAGTTGCTCAGCGGGCGAAGGCTCCGGCGTGTATGAGGGCGGTGGGGAGCACGAGGGCCTGGCCGACGAGACGGTCGGTGCGGACGTGGTGCTCGGTGCCGTGGCCCAGGCCCTCCCTGCGCTCCGACGGGCTGGTGGCCAGGCGGTTCAGGAACCGTAGTGCCCGGCCGGCCGAGGGGCGTCCGTCGGCGGTGGGGTGTTCGAGAAGGTGCGACCTGATTATGGCGCCCCAGTGTGGCTGGAGCAGTTCGGTGGAGGCGAACAGTTCGGTGGCGACGATGCGTCGGCCGTGTGACACGACCAGGCCGCACTGGCCGGGGAGCGGGCCAATCTGAATGAGATCCTCGACCGCCCTGTGCCGTCCGGAGTCACGTTCGATGAACGCATCTGCATCGGCCATGGCCCGGCTGGAGGAGTCGATGCCCATTCGGCCCAACTCCTCGTCGACCACGTGCCAGACGGCGCCCTGGTCGGCGTGGCGTTCGTGTGTGGGCGCTCCGACGGTGACGAGCCGCGCTGCGACTGCATCCTGCTTGGTGCGGCGTACACGGCGGGGCGCCATGGCGCTGCCGTGTTGAAAGGCCCGTCGGGAGCCCCATCGTCCCTGTTCGAGGCAGGTGACGGGGATCTTCAGGGTGGCGCCTGCGGGGACCAGCACGCTGACGTTGAGGGTGCGGTTCTGGGCGCCACCGACGAGGCACTCACCCTCGATGAGCAGGATCGCCCGGTCGGTGGGGTTTGTGACGGAGAGCGTCGGTACCGAGGCGTTGGGGAGTTCGTCGACGATGAGGCCGGAGCCCGGGCCGGTGGCGATGGGCGGCAGGTCGGATGGCGGCAGGTAGACGGGGAAGAGCGAGAAGCCGAGGCGGGTGATGGGACGACCGATGGCAGCGTGCTCGAGGGAGGGGATGTTCATTGGAGGTACTCCTGTTTCGTGGGGTACCTCATGGGTAGGGCGTCCGTGTGACATGGGGCGTGGTGATGGGGGAGACTGGGTGGATGGACCGCTTTGTGGGTGCGATCGACCAGGGGACCACCAGCACCCGGTTCATGGTCGTCGACCATTCGGGTGGCGTCGTCGCGATGGCCCAGCGATCGCACGGGCAGGTGTTTCCCCGTGCGGGGTGGGTCGAGCACGACGCCCACGAGATCCTCGACAACACGGAGGCGGTGATCGTCGAGGCCCTGTCGTCGGCAGGCCTGACCGCAACCGACCTGGTGGCGGTGGGTATCACGAACCAGCGGGAGACCACCGTGCTGTGGGACCGGCACACGGGTGAGGCGGTCCACAACGCCGTCGTCTGGCAGGACACACGGACTTCGGAACTGGTCGATCGCCTTGCCGACGGCCAGGGGCCGGATCGCTGGAGGGCGATCACCGGGTTGCCGCTCGCCACGTACTTCTCCGGCCCGAAGGCGGCGTGGCTGCTGGAGAACGTCGAGGGCCTGGCCGGGCGGGTGGCGTCCGGCGACCTGCTGTTCGGCACCATCGACTCATGGCTGACCTGGCATCTGACCGGTGGAACGGATGGCGGCAGGCACGTCACCGATGTCACGAACGCCTCGCGGACCCTGATGATGGACCTGGCCTCGTTGGACTGGGACGCCGACATCGTCGGGGCACTGGGGATCCCGGCGTCGATGCTGCCCGAGATCGTGCCGTCGGTCGGCCGCATCGGCACGCTCGCCGGACCGGTAGCCGGTCCGCTTGCGGGCAAGCCGCTCTCCGGCATCCTCGGCGACCAGCAGGCTGCCCTGTTCGGGCAGACGGCGTTCGCTCCGGGTGAGGCCAAGAACACCTACGGCACGGGCTGCTTCATGTTGCTCAACACCGGGACGGAGGCCGTTCCCTCGACGCACGGACTGCTGACGACGGTCGGCTACCAGCTCGCTGGCGAGGCGCCCGTCTATGCGCTGGAGGGTTCGATCGCCGTCGCCGGTGCGCTCGTGCAGTGGCTGCGGGACGGCCTCGGGCTCATCGGCGAATCATCGGAGGTCGAGGCGCTGGCCCGATCGGTCGCGGACAACGGCGACGTGTACCTGGTGCCGGCGTTCTCGGGTCTGTTCGCGCCGCACTGGCGGTCGGATGCCAGGGGGCTCCTGATGGGCCTGACCGCTTTTTCGAGCCGGGGGCACGTCGCCCGGGCGGCGATCGAGGCCACGGCCTTCCAGACCCGGGAGGTGCTCGACGCCATGCGTGCCGACAGCGGCGTGGAGCTCTCGTCGCTGCGGGTGGATGGAGGGATGGTTGTCAACGAACTGCTGATGCAGTTCCAGGCTGATGTGCTGGGGGTGCCTGTGGTGCGGCCGGTGGTCGAGGAGACGACCGCTCTGGGTGCCGCCTACGCCGCCGGCCTGGCAGAGGGCTACTGGGAGGGCCTCGACGACCTGCGGGCCAACTGGCAGGAGGGAGGCCGCTGGGAGCCGACGCTGCCGGAAGGGGAGC
>JACKQG010005212.1_pt1 | contig 14484 bp, 11 predicted proteins | sample 8237621 | NCBI WGS metagenome assembly JACKQG01 (sample SAMN15677084, study PRJNA649215) | marine metagenome | biome: marine; feature: Black Sea; material: saline water; isolation source: suspended particulate matter (SPM) from the Black Sea western gyre | collected 2013-06-09/2013-06-10 | depth...
TACTGTAGGACTCGACCCTAACCAGATAGTTGAAATTCGTGAACTGATTAAAAAAATAGGGCGGGAAAAAACTGTTCTTCTGAGTTCTCACATACTTGCCGAGGTGGAAGCTACCTGCGACCGGATACTAATTATTAACAAAGGAAAAATTGTAGCAGACGGAACATCAAAAGACTTAAGGAAACAATCAGAAGGTAAAGAAATTCTTAAAATAAAAATTGAAGAGGGTGATAAAAACGATATCTTCAAAGCGCTGCAGGAAGTGGAAACTGTTGGTGTTGTTGATTTTGTAACGGGCGAAGACAACTCTTTCGAAATCCAGAGCAAACCCGAACTTTCATCGAGGAAAAGTATTTTTAAACTATGTGTTGATAAAGGTTGGTATCTCACAGAAATGACTCCGGTGGAAACTAAACTTGAAGATGTATTCCGTGAACTGACCATGAACTAAAAGAAATGTTGAATTTTAAATTATAAATTTTAAATTATTTATTATGAAAAGAGAAAATATAATACAAGATAAATCTTTCAATTTTGCATTAAAAATAATAGAACTCTACAAAACTTTAATAAGTGAGAAAGAATATATTCTTTCAAAACAACTTTTAAAAAGCGGAACAAGTATTGGCGCAAATGTAGAAGAGGCAATAGCAGGAATCTCGAAAAAAGATTTTACGGCAAAGATGGCAATTTCTTCTAAAGAAGCCCGCGAAACAAGATACTGGTTACGACTATATCAGGCTAGCAAATTGGTGGATTTAGACTATTCTGATTACCTTAACGAAATAGAAGAAATAATAAACATCTTAACTGCCATTGTTAAATCTTCTCAAATGCGTTAATAATTTTTTATTTAAAATTCATCATTCAAAATTCAAAATTTCAATTATGAGAGCAATTTGGACAATATCGAAGCGTGAGTTACAATCGTTTTTTGATTCATTGATAGCTTATATAATGCTGATAGCCTTTTTAGGCTTCAGCGGATTTTTTACCTGGCTTTTCGGATCGGATGTTTTTTTTGTTAAACAAGCCAGCCTGCAATCATTCTTTAGTATCGCGTACTGGACGCTGTTCTTTTTTATTCCGGCTCTAACCATGAGGCTTTTCGCCGAAGAAAACAGGTCGGGGACTATTGAATTATTGCTCACAAAGCCGGTTAACGACTGGCAGGTGGTAATAGGTAAATTTCTTTCAACTTTTATCCTGATACTGATTGCGCTTGCTTTAACACTTCCGTATTATATCACTGTTGCCAATCTCGGTCCTATCGATCACGGGGCTGTTTGGTCGGGATATCTTGGTTTAATACTGATTAGTGCGGCATATATCAGCATCGGAATTTTTACAAGCAGCATTTCAAACAACCAGATCGTCAGCTACCTTCTGGCACTGTTTATCGGGATTTTCTTCCAGATTATTTTTTCAATGCTTTCGAGCAACTTCAGTGGGTTCCTCGGAGAAATGCTTAGTTACCTAAGCGTTTCCACTCATTTCGATTCCATTTCAAGGGGGGTTATCGATTCCAAAGACCTGATTTTCTTTTTATCCCTTATCTTTCTGGGATTGATCCTCACCGAAGTAAACCTTGCGAAAAAAAGACTGTAATTAATTAAACTGAAAAGAAAGCGTATAAAAATGAAAAATAAAAAATCAATAACTACACAAGTTTTATTAGTCATTGCCATATTAATAGTGGTTAATGTATTATCTGACAAATTTTTCTTCAGGCTCGACTTTACCGCCGACCAGCGATATACTTTAAGCAAAGCCACGGAAAACATATTACGTTCGCTGGATGAGCCGGTAACGGTTACAGCATATTTTACCGAAGACCTTCCGCCTAATCTTGCTGTAACAAAAAGAGATTTTAAAGATTTGTTGTTAGAATATGCCAGCGTTTCAAAAGGAATGGTTTTGTATGAATTTATTAATCCCAATGAAGACCAGGCATCGGAACAAAAGGCTTTCCAGTCAGGAATTCAGCCGGTTCTCGTAACTTCAAGAGAAAAAGACGAGGCAACACAGAAAAAGGTATTTATGGGAGCGGTTGTTCAGATGGGAGAAGAATCGGAGGCTATTCCGTTTATACAACCCGGTGCTGCTATGGAATACGCACTTTCGACAAGCATTAAAAAATTGTCGGTTACCGCTAAACCTATAGTGGGATTATTGCAGGGTCATGGAGAACCATCTCCCGGTGCAATGAGCCAGGTAATGACTTCTTTGTCAATCCTGTATCAGGTTGAACCTGTAAACCTCGATGATTCGCTTACAGATTTAAGCAAATTTATTACAATAGCTATTATCAGCCCAAGGGATACCATCCCTGAAAAGGATTTTCAAATGCTGGATAATTACTTAGCACAAGGCGGAAATCTTTTTATTGCCATGGACAGGGTTGAAGGTGACCTTACCACCATACAGGGCAAATCGGTAGAAACTGGACTGGAAAGGTGGTTGAGCGATAAAGGACTGATTGTTGAAAATAATTTTATTGTCGATGCAAATTGTGGAAACGTTGGTGTACAGCAAAGACAGGGAATGTTTAATTTTACCACACCTGTCAAGTTCCCGTATTTGCCCATAATCGTAACTTTTGAAGACCATCCGGTTACAAAGGGCCTGGAGCAGGTGCTTATGCCATTTGCAAGCTCAATCACCTATACAGGCGACACTTCATATTTTTATATGCCGATTGCGAAAACTTCCGATAAATCAGGCACACAGTCAACTCCTGTTTATTTCGACATTAATAAAAAATGGACAGATAATGATTTTCCAATGTCAAATTTAGTTGTCGGTGCAGTTTTACAAGGAAAGCTTTCAGGAGATGCCGAGTCGGGAATTGTGCTGTTTTCAGATGGGCAATTTCCTGTTAATGGTGAGGGCAGAGGCGCTCAGCAGTTATCACAGGACAATGTCAGCCTTATGGTGAATTCTATTGACTGGCTTTCGGATGATACTGGATTGATTGACCTGAGAACAAAAGGTGTTACGTCAAGACCGTTGGATCAAATCGAAGATGGAAAAAAGGCATTGCTCAAATGGCTGAACTTCCTGCTGCCAATAATCCTTATCCTGATTTATGGAATCATCAGGATGCAAAGAAAAAGAAACCTGAGAGTAAAAAGGATGGAAACAGGTTATGTATAAGATTGCTGAATAGTGATTAGTGATTAGTGAAATATTATAAAAAATTTAAACTCGCCGTCCTGTCCGTACGGACGGGCAGGTAAATCTAAAATGTAAAATCTAAAATCTAAGTTATGTTAAGTAAGTTATTAAATACAAAGACATTAATCATTTTACTGGCAATTCTAATTGTCGTTTACTTTATTTCAAAATTAACTGAAAAAGAAGACAGGACGTTTAAAAGCGAAATAGTAGCAGTTGACACTGCTGATATTACTAAAATTATAATTACACCTAAAATCGGTGGTGGTGATGATATTATCTTTACCAAAACCGGGCATGAATGGAAATTAGAATCAGGCGGTAAATTCTACAAACCTGATAATTCTGCCGTGAAAAATATTTTAACGGAGCTTATCAGAATGAAATCAGAACGCGTAGCTGCAACCGATGACTCCCGGTGGAAGGAATTCGAAGTTACCGACTCAACCGGAACACGGATAAAATTATATGAAGGGAAAAAAGTGGTTTCGGATTTATTTATCGGGAAATTCAGTTACACTCAGCCGAAAGGACCGCAAAATCAATATCAGCAAAACAAAGGCAAAATGTCAACTTGCGTGCGCCCGGCTGACGATAATGAAGTTTACGTTGTTGATGGATTCATAAAGATGAGTATCCAGTCGAATGTGAATTCATACAGGGATAAAACGCTTTGTGCAACTAAAAAGGGAGACCTTACTAAGATAACCTTTAAATATCCGGATAATAAAAATTATACATTAATAAAAGAAGAGGACAAATGGTTTCTTAACGGTCAGCCAACCGACTCGACAAAAACCGACAGATACCTGAACAAACTGGCAAGAGTTACCGGCTCTGATTTTATTGATGATGTTGAGCCTCTAAGTAACACACCTTCTCATTTTGTTAAAATTGAAGGAAACAATTTGTTGCCGGTTGAAATAAAAGCTTATCCGGCTGATTCTGTTTACCGCTTTGTAATTATTTCATCACTTATCCCCGATTCAAAATTCAGCGGAGAGAAAGGGAAGTTGTTTGAAAGAGTTTTTCCGAAGTATGAAGATTTTTTTGCTGAAGAAAAGTAGAACTGAAAGTTTCTTGTTTACGGTTTAGTGTAATGACTAAAAAAAAATTCACAATACCTGTTTCAACACTTATTGGAAGTTCATATTCAAATTTCAAAAAAGCAGTTGCAAGACATAGAATTGATAAAAAATATCGAAAAAAATATTTGCTCTCCAATGCAATCAGTAGGATTTTAGATGTTTTCGGTTCCATAGAGAAAATAGGATATAAAAATACTATTGATAACTTTCAGATTACCGAATCGCCTGTTTTCATCATTGGCTTTTGGCGAAGCGGCACAACCCTTTTACATAACCTTCTTTGCCAAAATCCTCATTTCGGTTTTGTTAACACATTTCAGGCAGTTTTCCCAAATCATTGCCTGATGCACCAATGGTGGCTCAAAAGGCTTGCGCAAATGCTTATGCCTGAAAGAAGACCTGTTGACAATGTGAAACTTGATTTTAAATTTCCGCAGGAGGAAGAAATTGCCCTTGGCAATATACAGTTGCTGAGCTTTTATTATTTCTGGTATTTCCCGAATGAATTTGATGAATTTGTAAATAAAAACCTCCTGTTTAAAAACACTACTGACGAGGAGTTGCAAAACTGGCAAAAAGTATATATCAATCTGATAAAGACTGCGCTGATAAATACCGGAGGACGCCGTTTTATTTCTAAAAACCCGCCAAATTCATTTCGGATCAAATATATTCTGAAGATGTTTCCCCAAGCAAAATTCATCTGTATTCACAGAAACCCATATCACGTTATATCATCGTTTATCAGATTTGCTCACCCTGTAATGGAAGAAATATCATTTCAGAATTACGATAAAAAAGACCTGAACATCAGGTTGATCAGGTTATATAAATTGTTTCTGTCAAAATTCAAAAAAGATAAAAACCTCATACCAAAAGGAAATCTTATAGAAGTTAAGTACGAAGATTTAATATCAGATGAGCTAAGTGTTATTAAAAATATTTATGAAATATTAAATTTAGAAGGGTTTGACAGGGCTTTGCCACAAATGGAAAAATTTCTGAAGGAGGGAGGTGAATTCAATTCAGGTAACTATTTACCCGACGAAGAAACATTACAAATTATTAAAGACGAGTTAGGCGGGTTGATTAGTGATTAGTATTTTTTTATTGACTATTGTCTATTGACTATTGATTTTCTAACTTTAGTCATTTTAGTTCATTTTAGTTCACTTAAAGCACTCGTTTCAATACTCCCGGCATCATCATATTTCACTACGGCTTTCCTCTTCCATCTCCCCGAAAGATAATAAAAATACGACAACGACATGCCGAGGAACCACCCTATTGGCGTTGACCACCATATTCCGGTTTCTCCTATTTGCTGCGAAAGAAAATAAGCTATAGGAATTCTGGCCATCCACAAAGCAATTAGTGTAATAAACATTGGAATAAGTGTATCACCCGCTCCCCGCATTACGCTATTGTAAACAAAAAGTGTTGAAAACAAAATATAGAAAGAACTTACAATTATCAGGTAAGTTGCGCCTATCTCTATCACATTGCTGTCAGTTGTAAATATGCTCATCAGGCTCTTTGAAAACAGAATGGCAATCACGGTAATAGATACAGAAATCAAGGATGTCATTTTAAGTGTTGCTAAAAGCCCTGCTTTTACTCTTTCCGGTTTGTTAGCACCAAGGTTTTGCCCCACAAAAGCAGAAAGCGCTGCCGCAAAGTTCATTGCAGGCATAACAGCGAGCGAATCAATGCGCATAGCTATTGTATAAGCAGCAATTACATCAGTGCCGAATAAATTCACTATCCATATCAAAGCCATCAGTCCCAAAGCCACAAAAGTCTGCTGCAAGCCGGAGGGTAAGCCTATCTTTATACTTTTATTAAATATTTCTTTATCAAATACCATATTAAATACAGATAGTCGTATTACCTTATGATATTTGTTCAGGTAAAGAATAGCTCCTATAAAAGTAACACCCTGTGAAATGACGGTAGCTATTGCCACACCGGAGATACCCCATTTAAACACTAAAACGAACAGTAAGTCTAAAACAATATTTGTTATAGTCGAAACAATAAGAAAATATAACGGCGTCTTGGAATCTCCCAATCCCCTGAGGATAGCGGAAGTACCGGCAAAACCGAAAAAGAATATCAATCCTGAAAGGTAAATATTCAAATAAAGGCTGGCATAAGGGATAACTTCTTCGGGTAATTGAATGAGTCTGAAAACATGACTGCTGAATAATATTCCGAGAACACTTAAAACAATGGAGGCAAAAAACAGGAAAATATAAAGTGTATCAATTGTTCGTTTTACCTTATCTATTTGTTTGGCGCCGAAATATTGAGCAATAATAATTGTTGCGCCCATACCAAAACCGAGCACTAAGGACACCACGGCAAATATAATAGGAAAAGATGCGCCAACCGCTGCCAGGGCTTGTTTGCCAATGAAATTACCAATGATAATGCTGTCAACAATATTGTACATTTGCTGAAAAACATTACCAATCAGCATTGGCGCGGCAAACTGCAGGATCAATTTACTTTCTTTTCCAACTGAAAGGTCTTTCATTAATTTAATTATTTTGCGAAGATATGTTTTAATTAAAAGGATTTTTATATTTTTGCTCTCATTATTAAAACAAACAACAATGAATAACAAAACAATCAACCCACGGTTTATTTTTATTTTCACGATAATTTTAATTGGCGCTATTCTCAGGCTAACACCTCACTGGCCCAATTTTACGCCCATCGCTGCAATGGCATTATTTGGCGGAGCTTACTTTCAAAAAAAATATCTTGCATTTATCATTCCTCTTGTTGCAATGTTTCTCAGTGATCTGATCCTGGGATTGCATAGCTATATGATCGCCGTTTACCTGAGCTTTGCAATTATTGTTGGCTTTGGCTTTATTTTGAAAAGCAGGATAAAAATCGGGTCTGTATTACTTGCATCAGTCAGTTCATCCATATTATTTTTTATTATTACCAACTTTGCTGTATGGATTGGAAGCCCGTTTTACCCTCAAAATTTTATAGGCTTAATTGAATGTTACACAGCCGGGGTACCTTTCCTTAACAACGGTGTTCTTGGCGACCTGTTCTACAATACGGTTTTCTTCGGAGGATTTTATTTTGCCCAGTTGAGGTTTCCGGTTCTGGCAAGGAACCAGGTCTGAAATTATTTAAAAATAATTTTGTTAAAATTTATCCCGAAATTTCTGGTTTGATTATTTCACGAATACTTTCTTTGTTTCAACAGATTCGCCATTATTTACATTTAAGAGATAAGGTCCTGTAGAATATTCAGATAAATCTAAACTAAATTCGTTATTTCCAATTTGTTTTGGTTCTACAAGAATATTTTCTAATTCTTGTCCTTGAATATTATAAAATTTAAAATGAATGTTCTCTGTGTTTGTTGAAAAATAAGGGATTGTAATATTTCCCGTAGTAGGATTTGGAAAAGGATTTCCTAAAAAAGATTCTATGTTTTTATTCTCAGCAACAGTGGTTGTCATATCTCGGGTAATTTGTTGAATTGAATCATTAGTTGATTGATTACAAAGATCTTCTAAAGTCCAGTGTCTATGATAGTCCATGTATGTTGCTGTTGAATCAATTAATTCATCCCAGTAATTTTTTCCAACTTCAAACCATGGAACCAAAGTGTCGTTTCCGTCTGGCCAACCAAGATCATCTGGATGCATTGAATCGTATTTTCCAATTAAAGTATCATTAGGAAATTCAGTCCAAACAATTGACATTGGTTTTACAACATTAATGTTCTGCACAGAATCAATTGCGTTGTAACAGATAGTGTCCGTCGCTGTCCAGAAATTCTCAACAGGAAAATTATAGTGTTCACATTTTGTACTATCAGGATTTTGGTATGAAATTTGATCATAATTAACTACAACTCCCAACCCAATAGGATTAGTTGCAGTTGCCCATCCACCTGTATTCTCTGGATCAAGATTTAAGTTAGAAGAATAATTTGTTGTGAAATCCTCTGGAAAAAAGTTCCAGTTGTTTTGATCTAAAACAACATTCACCATGGAAGTCGTGTCTGTAAAATTTTCTGAAGGGTCTTTAATTTCATCTGTAATTGTTTTTGTAAAATTATAATAATCGCACTGCGTTGGATCTATTCCTTGTGTAGAAGATTCTGTTCTAGTAATATTAAAATAACCAGAATTATCGTCGCCAAGGGAAAGGGGGATATTTTCATGTTGAGTAAAAGGAATTATTTGATTTCCAAATACATAAGTAAACCAAGGAGCTGTTGTATCTTGAACAGTAATTTCTTGTGGAGGTCGATTATAATCAGGAATTAAAACAGATAACTCTAAAGAACTATATGTGGTGTCAATGATTGGATTTTCATTTGAAACTGCTTTGTGGTTTCTTAATATCGTATAATTCCAATGCCCTGGACTCCAAACATCAGGATTTTGATTAGTTGAATCTGAATAAAATTCTGTTGCCCAATCAGCAGCTCCAGGAGAACCAGTAAAATCAGGGGTTAAAGCATCTTCAACATTAACAGTAATATCAGAAGGATTTTGCCCCCCAATATTATAATGAATAATTGGTTTTTCAAGAACAACATCAGGATGCTGAGGTATTGCACTAATTGCGATTCCGTTTTCTAAGTCAAAATTAATCAAAGGAACAGAAGCATGAACATATTGTTGTAAATATTCGCTCCAAATATAAGCAACTCTTTTTATATTTACATATGAATCTGGGTCCATACTAGGATCTCCTGGATAAATTCTATAATCTGTTTGAGGTTCAAAAAAATACCAATCTGTAAAACTAGAAGTATAATCTCCAACTAAAATTGCATTTGCAGCATGGCCTTGCCCATTCATTGCTTTTGTAGAAATTGTATAACTACGTCCGTTAAATTTTGCATTCATTGATGTGTCCATTACATTAAAATTAATTCCTGAATTTGATATATTTTCAATTCCAGGATCATTAATTATCCGTTGAAGGGAAAATTCCCAACATTCAAATTGTCCTGGAACATAGGTTATTGTATCTGTTTTATCAATTGCTGATTTTTTTTCATGCCAATTTGTCTTTTCATTTTCTGTTTTCAAAACATCTTCGTGAGCAGGAAGATAAGGAATTTGATCTGTCACATAATTATAAACTAATTGTTGATCGCTTGCAGTTGATGAAATTCCATCTCCATCAACATCATATTCATCAGCTTGAATTCCTGATTGCATTGCTAAATAATCATTATAATCTGTAACATTGTCTCCTTTAGAACCTGAACCGTAATAATTTAAATGAAACTCTCCTCCATTAAGAACATCTGGTTGTTTAAATGGATTTAAAACCTGGTCACCATAAAAACCTTTAGAATTTTTTAACTCATCCGTTACTTTTTCTGAAACTTCTTTAGAATAAAATGCATCTTCTTTAGGAGAGTAAACTAAATTATTTTTCATGGCTTGTTCATAAGAAACATAATTCACAACTTCACCTTTTAAATTTTTTACAATATGCTCGCCAGTCTGGACAATTGGTTTTTCTTTGTAAGGTTTAATGTTTTGAGAATTCGCAAAACTGGGTAATAAAGCCAGAAACGCTAAAACAATAAAGAATCGTGATTTCATAACATTAATTTTATACAATATTTATTAAACCGATTTTAGTATTTGCAAATATATAACAAAATATATTGATATCAAAACTATATAAATGGCTAAATAATATTTTGATGTACCGGATTCTTTCTTTCTCGCAAAGTTCCCAAAGAAAATCTCAAAACAACGCAAAGAACAGAGGATATAAGTATGCTGATATTCACCCAAAAGCTCTTTCGGATTGATGCGCCGGAATGTGAGCAGGCTAATCCGAAAGAAAATAGAAACGAGGATTTATAATCCCCGGCAGGAAAAGCGGATTATAAATCCAATGCTTATTTCAATTCGGATTACAAATCCGAATCAGCCCAATTATTTCAAGTGTCCATGCCTGAAGCAGAAATCATTCAAACAACGAATCATCCCGTTCCAGCAGTAAAATAGAATGTTGAGGCACGATAAAATATTTTTCTCCTTCGTACATTATTTCAACAGCGCCTTTTTGCATAAAAATAGCAAGGTCGCCTTCCTGCGCCTGTAATGGAATATATTTTATTTTCTCGTCCACTTTTTTCCAGGGTTCGTCAGCATCATCAGCAGGAACAGGTATCGGATAGCCGGGACCAACCTTTATCACATAACCCGACTGAACGTCCTCTTTCTCTTTATAACCGGGTGGAAGAAAAAGTCCTCCTTTGCTTTTTGAAGAATGAGTAACGGGTTTAATCAATAACCTATCGCCTACAACAATTAGATTTCTTAGCCTGTTATCTTTTGTAAGTTCCATTCTTGAATGTTAATTGTTATTTGTTATAAGTTAAATTTTAAAATTTAATAATCAATCCCCAAGAGTAGCCACCATCACAGCCTTTATAGTATGCAGCCTGTTTTCAGCCTCATCAAAAACAATGGAAGCTTCCGACTCAAAAACCTCTTCTGTTACTTCCATAGCATCAACGCCGTATTTCCGGTATATCTCCTCCCCTACTTTAGTATCCCTATTGTGGAACGCCGGTAAGCAATGCAGGAATTTCACATTTGGGTTACCGGTTTTTTCAAGGAATTCTTTATTTACCTGGTAAGGAAGCATTTCTTTGATCCTGTTTCCCCACATTGCAGGGTCCTCACCCATTGAGAGCCACACATCGGTATAAAGAAAATCAACACCCTTCACTCCTTCCTCAACATTATCGGTGATAGTAATTTTTGCGCCGGTTGTTTTAGCAATTTCCAAGCACTGATTTACGAGTTCTTTTTCCGGCTGTCCCGACTTAGGCGCCACAGCCCTGAAATCCATTCCCATTTTAGCTGCACCAACTAATAACGAATTACCCACATTATTCCTGGCATCGCCAAGATAGGCATAAGAAATTTTATTTATCGTTTTATCCGAATGTTCCAGCATGGTCATAAAATCAGCTAATATTTGTGTCGGATGATATTCATCGGTCAAACCGTTCCAAACCGGCACTCTTGCGTATTCAGCTAATTCTTCAACAATTTTTTGTCCAAAGCCGCGGTACTCGATGCCGTCGTACATACGTCCGAGAACACGTGCAGTATCTTTCATGGTTTCTTTGTAACCAATTTGTGAACCTGAAGGTCCGAGATATGTAACCCTTGCACCCTGATCGTAAGCTGCCACTTCAAATGCACACCTCGTACGTGTTGATGATTTTTCGAAGATAAGGGCTATATTTTTCCCTTTTAGTCTTTGCTGCTCGGTACCTGCATATTTTGCTTTTTTCAGATCGAATGAAAGATCTAATAAAAACTGAATTTCTTTTGGAGTAAAATCCAGAAGTTTTAAATAATGTCTGTTTCTAAGATTATAAGCCATACCTAAATTATTTACGATTTTTGATTTACGATTTACGATTTTTGATTTACGATTTACGATTTTTGATTTACGATTTTTAATTTACGATTTTTGATTTACGATTTTTAATTTACGATTTTTGATTTACGATTTATGATTGTTATGTCCTTTATTTACTTTATTTCCCTTATTCCCCCTATTTCCACTATTCCCTAAACAAATACTACTCTCGTTCCGCCGTCATCCACACCTAACAATGTAGTTTTAGTGATGATGACATCTTTGCCGGTATTTTCAACAAAATCAATTGCCGCTCTGATTTTCGGTGCCATGCTGCCCTCTGCAAATTGTCCTTCATTTAGATACTTTTTCGCCTCAGCAATATTCATCCTGTCAATTGTTTTTTCCTGTGGAGTATTGAAATTAAGGCACACTTTTGCCACATCCGTAAGTATAAACAGCCTGTCGGCTCCGATTTGTTTGGCTAAAAGTGCGGAGGCGAGGTCTTTGTCAATAACTGCATCAATTCCCTGTAATTTATTCGGTCCAACATAAAAAGCAGGAATCCCGCCACCGCCAACTGCTATTACTATTTGCCCGTTTCGTGCTAACTGCTCTATTGATTTTTTATTACTGATGACAAGAGGTTTTGGTGAAGCTACTACCTTACGCCAGCCCCTGCCACGCGGGTCTTTAGCGAATTTCGATTCAGTTTGCTTCATAATTTTATCGGCTTCCTCTTTTGTATAATAAGGACCGATTGGTTTAACAGGATTTTGAAATGCAGGATCATCTTTATTAACCAACACTTGTGTTATAATGATAATAATATCACGGTTCATATCATTGGCTTCAAGTACGTTTCTTAATTGCTGTTCAAACATATAACCAATAAATCCCTGTGAATATGCCACACAAATATCTAATGGCATTTGCGGCAAGCCGTGCATTTTGTGTCCCGCAATATCCGATAACAAAATATTACCGACCTGCGGACCATTACCATGAGTTATTACAATATCATAATCTCTTGTTAATAAATTCAAAAGATTCTTACTTGCCTCATAAGCATTTTTTTCCTGTTCGTCTATTGTTCCCGATTGTCCGTTTAAGATAAGGGCATTTCCACCAAATGCAACTACTGCAAGCTTATTCATAATTTTCCGATATAATTATGTCGCAAAGCTATAACAAAAAATCATTGATAATTTGAATGAATTTCATAATTTTGGTGCTTTGAAAATTAACAGACGTTGATCTTCGCTGAAAAACGCAGATAAAAATCATATTTTTTTTATAATTTAGAGCCTTTTCTAATATAAAAGACCTGACAGGTTTAACTTACTAATATGTTTATAATGTATCAATCTGACAAGTAGTCAATTAATAAAACCTGTCAGGTCTCAATCACAGATTTCTCAATGAAACTCAATCTCAAATTTTACATAGGCTTTTTTGGCGGGCTTAGTTTGTTTTTAATTATTGTTCTGTTTGGTAATCTCGAACCGGGACATCCTGAAGTAACTTATACTCTTGCAGTAGCTTTATTAATGGCAATTCTTTGGATTACCGAAGTTATTCCTCTTGCTGTTACTTCGCTTATTCCTGTTGTTTTATTTCCTTTATTCGGAATAATGAACGGGAAGGATGTTTCAGCCACTTATTTCAACCATGTTATCTTCCTCTTTATAGGAGGATTCCTTATTGCATTGGCTATGCAAAAATGGAATGTTCATAAAAGGATAGCTCTTAAAATATTGATGTTTACAGGGATCAGTCATGGAAGAATTTTATTAGGACTTATGCTTGCAACAGCTTTTCTCTCAATGTGGATTTCAAATACTGCCACAGCTATGATGATGGTTCCTATTCTTATTTCAATAATTCAAAAACTTGAAGAAATATTAGGCAAAAAAGATACAAGGAAATATTCGATAGGGCTATTGTTAGGAGTTGCATATAGCGCTTCAATAGGAGGAATAGCAACATTAGTAGGCACTCCGCCAAATTTATCATTCAGCAGGATTTTTCAGATAATGTTCCCTGAAGCTCCTGAGATTTCTTTTGCCAACTGGTTCTTTTTTGCTTTTCCGGTAAGTGTTGTGTTTTTTATAATTGTTTGGTTTTATCTTTATTACAGGTTCAAACCGAAACAAAAAAACTGGAAGAATATCCATATCGATACATTCAGGCAGCAATACTTATCACTTGGAAAAACCACTTTCGAAGAAAAAATAATTTTTACAGATTTCATTATATTAGCCTTTTTATGGTTAACCCGTTCAGATATTATGATTGGTGCTTTTAAGATTCCAGGATGGTCTTCACTATTTCCAAATCCCGAATATATCAATGACGGAACGGTTGCTATAATGATGTCGGTCATTCTTTTCTTTATTCCGTCGCAGGTTGAAAAAGGTGGTAAATTAATGGACTGGAAAACCGCATCAAAAATTCCATGGAATATTGTATTACTTTTTGGAGGCGGATTTGCTTTGGCAAGTGGATTTAAAGAGTCAGGACTTTCGATATGGTTCGGCAACCAATTGGATTTTGTAAGCTCTTTTCATCCTTTGTTGGTAATTGCAGCTATTTGCTTTATGATGACATTTTTAACCGAATTAACATCAAACACAGCCACTACCGAAATGCTGCTACCGATATTAGCCGGTTTGGCAATTGCTACCGAAATGAATCCATTGCTGTTTATGCTACCTGCCACATTATCGGGTTCAATGGCTTTTATGCTTCCTGTTGCAACACCTCCGAATGCTATCATTTTCGGAACCGGCAAGATAAGGATTATGGACATGGCAAAAACAGG
>JACKQG010005213.1_pt1 | contig 14475 bp, 15 predicted proteins | sample 8237621 | NCBI WGS metagenome assembly JACKQG01 (sample SAMN15677084, study PRJNA649215) | marine metagenome | biome: marine; feature: Black Sea; material: saline water; isolation source: suspended particulate matter (SPM) from the Black Sea western gyre | collected 2013-06-09/2013-06-10 | depth...
AAGTCAGAAGAGAGAATTTTAGCAATTGAAGGTTTAAAGCATATTCTAAAAAATAGGGATATGAGATTGGTGCTGCTTATGTTTTTCTTTGGACTCGGAATATTCAATGCCATCAGCACCTGCATTGATCAAATTTGCGAAATCAAGGAGCTGACTATGGATTAAACCGGGCTGGTTGGTGGAATAATGTTGATTGCAGGAATAATTGGCGCAGTCGTTCTCCCGATGCTTTCGGATAAATTCCGAAAAAGAAAAATGTTCATCATTATCGGGATGCTGTTTATGACACCGGGGCTTATCGGGTTGGCATTTTTGAATGGATATATTCCTTTGTTAATCTCATCTTTTGTAGTCGGGTTTTTCTTGTTGGGAGCTGGTGCGCCAATTGGATTTCAATACTGCGCCGAGGTAACCTATCCCGCGCCCGAATCAACATCCCAGGGACTATTGTTATTTGTCGGGCAAATATCCGGGATACTTTTTATTGTCGGAATGAACAGTTTTGGGATGATTTTTTCATTGATGATCTTTATTATTTTTGCACTGATCAATATTGTATTAAGTTTATTGATTAAGGAATCTAAGATGATTCAGACAGCAAATAATTAAATAAATAAAAAAGGCGTAGAAGCTATGCTGTTTTCCCCAGTTTTTCACCCTCGCCCTTCATCACAACAGCATCAACTTCTACGCCCGATTTGATAGCGAATTTAAAATATCTTACTTATCAGAACACAATCATTTACATTCGCTACTTAGTCTATCATATTGATTTTCACGTCAATTATAAACATTTGCGATATTTAATAACAAAGAGTGTGCCATAAAAATAAAATGCAAATAAATTTCTAAAACATCAATATATTGTATGTTTTATTGTTTGCTATTTCTAATAAAAATGGTGGGAAAATAAGGTTTATACTGTTTGATTTTTTGATACATCCAATCGTAAAATAGCATTAACTCATTATTAAATATAGAGATATTATGGTTAACGTTTTGTCGATAAAAATGATAAATTCAAAATGTGAGAAAAATTATATTTCTAAAAGTTAATTAACTGAACGAAGGAAAATCATCATATAACACAATATATTGTGGTTTTGTAATATTCTGAATATTAAAAAATAATTTTAGATTTAAAAATGTAATCAATATCAAAAATTGCTATTTTCATTTTGGAAATAATAGAATAAAAGCAAATCGTAAACGTTCACCAAGTGCTAGTGAGAATAAGATTGATAAGTACCAATGAATGAAAAACCAATCCGCCGCGGCGGATTGGTTTCAATTTTTCATTTTCAACCGGGCGATCTTATTCTTCCTTTTGCTTATCAGGTGAACGATTACAGCAAATCTTTATCAAACAAAAAGGTGAATTAAAATGAAAATATTCTTTAAATGTGTTTCGGTAATAATTTTCCTTGTTATTGTTATGTTTTGTTTTTGCAGCAAGCATAATCCCCAGGTTTTGATTAAAACCGGTCTCGGAGATATCACAGTCGAAATTTATGTTAAGGATGCGCCAATTACAGCAGCGAATTTTTTAAAATATGTAAACGAAGATCGTTTTCAGGGAGCAACTTTTTACCGGGTGGTTAGAATGGACAATCAACCTGATAATGATGTTAAAATAGAAGTGATTCAGGGAGGATTAGAAGAAGATGACCACCCTTTAATGTTGCCGTCAATTGAACATGAAACTACAAAGGAAACAGGGATTCTTCATAAAGATGGCGTTATTTCTATGGCACGGTTGGAACCAGGCACGGCTTCTTCGGAAATTTTTATCTGTATAGGGCATCAACCCGAACTGGATTTTGGCGGAAAAAGAAATCCTGATGGTCAGGGATTTGCCGCATTTGGAAAGGTGATTAATGGAATGGACGTTGTCAGAAAAATTCAAACCCAACCGGATGAAGGGCAAATGCTCAAACAAGAGATTGATATTAAAGGTATTTTTCTCATGCAATAATAAATTTTGAATCTTGTCAGTAATAGTCATAATTTTTTACTACTACTTTTTTACTTGATATATTGCCTTTTTTTGTATATTTTAATAATTTATTCAAAAATATGGATTATGAAAATGAAAAACGAAAATAAAACCAATGCCCAACTTATTGCCGAATTAAAAAAAATGCGACATCGCGTTTCTGAATTGGAGCAGACAGAAACCGCGAGGGTGCAGGCGCTGCGGGAGAGTGAGCAAAGATTTATGCAGATAGCGGAGAATGCCCTGGAGTGGATATGGGAGGTGGATGTCAATGGCTTATACACTTATGTGAGTCCTATAGTGGAAAAGACCCTTGGTTATAAGCCTGAAGAGTTTGTCGGGAAAAAGCATTTTTATGATCTGTTTCACCCTAAAGAAAGAGAAGAGTTGAAGAAGGCGGCACTTGGAGTATTTGCTCAGAAACTCCCGTTCCGTGAATTTCCCAATCGAAATATCCATAAGACAGGCAAAGAGGTCTGGCTTTTAACAAGCGGAGTGCCCATGCTTGATGAAAAAGGAGAGCTTATAGGATACAGAGGAGCAGATACAGACATCACCGAACGCAAGCAGGCGGAGGAAACACTCGCGTTTGAAAGAGAACAGCTTCTTTCCATATTCGACAGCATAGACGAGGTCGTCTACGTCACCGACCCAGACACGTACGAGATATTGTATGTGAACCAAGCCATACAGGACGCCTTTCAGAAAGAACTCATTGGAGGGGTCTGCTACAGGGAGTTCCAGGGGCTTGATTCCCCGTGTGAATTCTGCACCAACGAGATCATCCTGAAACAAAAACCTGCGTCCCACCGGTGGGAGTATCACAACCCGGCTCTCGACAGAGATTTTGCCATTGTTGATCGCATAATAAAATGGCCGGACGGACGAGACGTAAGATTCGAGCTCGCCATAGACATCACCGAGCGCAAGCAAGCGGAGCTGGCTCTGCAGGAGAGTGAAGCCAGGTACCGCTCATTAATAGAACACTCCAATGACGCCATTTATCTGTTATACGATCGTAAATTTGAAATCATCAATAAAAAATTTGGACAACTGTTAGGCTATACCCTTGAAGAAGTGAACAAGCCTGACTTTGATTTTATCAATTTAGTGGCTTCTAAAAGCAGACCAGTCATTGAAGATCGTACCAAACGAGCTTCCAGAGGAGAAAAGTTAGCTCTTAAATATGAATTTACCGCAGTAGCAAAAAATGGTAAAGAATTAGAAGTAGAGGCGTCTGTAAGTTATATCTCTTATAAGGACGGAATAGCAACGCAAGGAATAATACGAGATATTACCGAGCGAAAGAATGCCGAACAACAGATTCAAAAAGATTTACAGGAAAAAACAATACTATTGAGTGAAATTCATCACCGGGTGAAAAATAGCCTTCAGGTAGTTGTCGGTTTATTACAATTACAATCACGTAAGATTAAGGATGAGAATATTCTTGATTTGTTTAACGAAAGTAAAAATCGAATTTATATGATGGCTTCGGTATATGAAAAATTATATCATACGGAAAACTTTTCCAGTATTGATTTTAAGGAATATTTGAATGATGTGCTGAATAAGATGTATCGATTTTCTGGCATGAGTCATCGCGTCAGCTTTAAAATGGATATTAAAAATATAGTGCTTGGTTTGGATGACGCCATTCCTGTAGCACTTATTTTAAACGAACTGTTTACAAATTCTATTAAATATGCGTTCCCAGAGAATAAAAAAGGTGCGATTGAAATAAGTTTCAATTTATTAGATGAAGAAACGTACCAACTCATTTATAAAGATAATGGTGTAGGGCTGCCGGATAACATTGATTTTAGCACCACGGAAACGTTGGGATTACATTTAGTGAAAATATTAGCAAAACAAATCAACGGGGATTCGGTTTTCAAACCAAATGGTTGGACAACTTTTGTAATTGAATTTAAAGGATATGGTTATGTCAAAAAAGGTATTAATCGTTGAAGATGACTACATTATTGCCTTAGGTTTGGAATCGGATTTTCAATTTACCTGTGCAGTTACCTTATTATTTTTAATTGAAACATCTGCTGGGGCAGACGCAAAAGTTTTTTCTAACCCAGATCAATTGACTCTGACAACGAAAAGGCTAAGGCGAAGGCTAAGGCGAAGCAAGATATAAGATTAAAGGATTAAGGTTTTTTTTCTTTCGCCTTTGCCTCAGCCTTCGCCTGCACTTTAGTGCGCTGGGTTATTCTTTAGAATGCGCCTTAATATAATCATCCTGTATTCTTTCTGCAATACGATCAGCAACATATTCAGCCAAATGAGAAAATCCAACGATCATTTCTTCTTCCGAAAGCTGAGACAATGCCACGGCATTAATCACATTACCCGAAGCATCGCCTAAACCAAAAACCTCTCCCGAAATAAGCTGTCTCTCTTTGACGGTTCTTTTCCAGACTTCAATATTTTTTTTGTTGTCGATTAACTTGATCCTGACATCAATTTTAAAATAGACGCTGGAATCCCAGGAATCTGCTTCGATGCCATACTTTTTTATTTTCATTAAATAGAGAAAATCAGCATCAGAAGTACTATTGATTGGTTGAAAATGCAGGTATTCCGAACACCTTTTCAGAGTTTGCCTTCGAATATGCTCGGGAACATCTACCTGGTCCATGGCAGCGTTTAATCGTTTCTGGGCTTTGGCAGCTTCGACACCTTTAACAATTGAAGTGCCAATATTAATGGCAGTACTCACAATATTCCCGCCGCCAGAATTAAAAAATGATTCTGAAAATACTTGTGCCCGCGGCGGTGCTGCCATGCGTGCTGCTGCAGTTTTACTTCTGAATTCATATTCCCGAAGACGGTTAGATGAACCGCACTGAATCAGGGTCAATCCGACGACTAAAAAGAGCGATAAAAGGGAGATTTTTTTTGTTAAGTTTTTCATCTTGTTTCCTCCATATTTTGAATTCCCAATTACCAAATAAACTAATTACCCGGTTACCTTTTTGACCGAAACAGAAGACTCGCTTCAATTAGAAAGTCAGTTTTATCTAATTGGTTCAGGCTTGTCCGGGCTGGATCATTTATATTTAATCTTATAAATCAAAATCAATGTTGACATTGGCAGGAGAAATACCTGGGCTAACAATATCGCAGTTTCGTGTACCAAAAAAGCATAGGCAGTCCAGATGCTATTGCTTAATACCACAATAATGTACATCCCAAGCGAAATGCTTTTAGTGTCTTTCGTTTTAATCGTTTTGATTACCTGGGGAATAAAGACGATTGCGGATGACAAGGCGGCAATCTTTCCTAAAATACTAACAAAATCCATCTAATTTTCCTTTCTGAAAAATAATACGGTTTCATAAATAACCTGTTGTGACTTTTGTAACAATATATTGAATCAAAATCAAAATGTCAACAATAAAGTTTGAATAACATCCCAACCTGGACAAGCCAATGCCAAAAGAAAAAGAAATTCTCGCCCACAGAATTAGAATCTTCGGCAGATTTTCTCAATAATAAGATTTGCCGAAGGAGAACTCGTCATAGAATTTTTTTAAGAGTTTTTTTCTTTGACGAGTTCTGTTTCTGTGACCTAAAAAGTTTTTGCCCATTGTGCAAGAAAATAACTTTTTAGATACTACTAATTGGTTACTTTTTTACCATCATTCTTCAGTTGTTTTTTTAAATCATCAGGAGAAATAACCTGGTTCAACCCGGTATTTTTTATTTCGTACAGATCCGCTTTTGTCCTGAAATATGTTCCATCTGATCTGAACCTTTTTGTTCCTTTTTTGTATAATTTTGCCCTTTCAAATAGTTGGGGCTTGGAAACCCAACCGCAGACCGTTAAGATATTTGTTTTTTTATTCAAGCTGCAAAAAATGTAAACTTCAGTTTTGTAATTCTTTTGTAACCCGATAAAATTGTTAACATAATAATCTCTCACATTGGTGGTTCTGCCCATAGTTTTTACATCAATAATTTTATCTGCGTAAATAAAATCTTTTCCGTCATCAAATCCACCTTCACCGGTCATTAGGGGGAATCCAAAAATTCTTTGAATTGTACATTGACCGATTAACCCGGTAAGTTGTTCATCATAATTACCATCAGCCACACCTCGTCTGCCAAAATTATGTTTGGTTAGCAGCTTCTTTGCGTAAAGTATGATTTCGTTTGAGACCTGGATATTGAACATTTTTTCCTTAGGGTGAATAATTTTGAACTATGGCTTAAAGTTTCTAAACAATGAAATTCTTGCACAATGGGCAAGAAAAAATCACGCAAAGTCGCAAAGCCGCAAAGCACAGTCTGTATTCCTTTTAAAATATAAGGTAACTATACAGGGAAACGCAAAGTTTTTCTTTAGATTTTCTTTGCGTAATCTTTGTGTCTCTGCGTCTTTGCGTGAGATTCTTTTTCATTCAGTGTTAGTTCTGGCTTTTCCAGGTTGGAATTTTGTTTTTTAAAATTTAATATAATAAAATGATAAAGTCAAGCTAATCGAATAAATAAAATATACTTGAATAATTCATTTAATTTTATTAGATTAAGTTTTAAAATTTGGCAGAAACCAGGTTTGTTTTTATGATAAGGGAAAAACATGAATCTTACTATTCAGGCATTATTATCGTTTGCGCCGATTTTATTGGCTGCAATACTTCTAATTGGTCTTCGTTTGCCTGCGAAAAAAGCAATGCCTGCGGTTTACTTATTAACAACAGTCCTGGTGTTCACTGTGTGGCGGGTAGATTTTGCCCGCATTATCGCTTCAACTATCCAGGGTCTATTTATTACATTTGATATTCTCTGGATTATTTTTGGCGCAATTCTATTGTTAAATACATTGAAACATTCAGGTGGTGTTTCAGCGATAAGAAGCGGTTTTACCAGCATAAGCAGTGACCGCCGGGTACAGGTCATTATAATTGCCTGGTTATTTGGCTCGTTCATTGAAGGTTCGGCTGGATTTGGAACGCCAGCTGCTATTGCCGCACCCTTGATGGTAGCGCTCGGATTTCCTGCATTAGCAGCAGTTATGATCGGCATGATGATTCAAAGTACTGCTGTAACTTTTGGCGCATGTGGAACCCCGATTTTAATCGGTGTAAAAGGCGGATTGGAAAGTCCTGAACTCACCGCAAAATTAGCAGCAGCAGGATTGAGCTTTGAACAATACCTGAACATCATAGCTGCTAAATCAGCGATTTTTCATGGGATTACCGGAACATTGATACCGCTTTTAATGATCGTTATGATGACCAGGTTTTTTGGAAAAAACCGATCCTGGTCAGAAGGACTCTCTATTCTGCCATTTGCTTTGTTTGCAGGGTTGGCGTTTACGGTTCCTTATACTTTAACCGGTTTATTTTTAGGGCCTGAATTTCCTACTTTGCTCGGCGCACTTGTTGGATTGGTTTTGGTCACATTTGCAGCACAAAAGAAATTTTTAATACCAAAAGATACCTGGGATTTTATGCCGGAAAATAATTGGCAACCGGGGTGGAAAGGCAGTATTCAAATAAATTTAGATCATCAGACCGGAAAAACCATGCCTGCCTGGCTTGCCTGGATTCCTTATGTGTTGGTTGCAGCGTTGCTGGTACTCACACGTTTGCCCCAACTGCCATTGGGTAATATACTAAAATCAGTAATTTTTAAGTGGAGCGATGTTTTGAACACCGGGATTTCCCCATCATCAACACCGCTCTATTTACCCGGAACACTTTTACTCATTGTTGTTTTAGTGACCTTTTTTCTTCATAAAATGAAAACAAAAGAATTATTTGCCGCATTTGCTGAATCGAGCAAAATGCTGCTCGGTGCAGGATTCGTGCTGATTTTTACAGTGCCAATGGTACGGATTTACATGAATTCCGGTGTTAATGCGATGGGCTTGCCAAGCATGCCGGTTGCCATGGCGCAATGGGTGGCAGAAAATGTCGGTAAAGTTTGGCCCCTGTTTGCACCATCCATTGGCGCGTTGGGCGCTTTCATCGCCGGCAGCAATACTGTTTCCAATTTAATGTTCAGTATGTTTCAGCATAGCGTAGCTGAAAATTTAAAAATCTCAGGCGCTATTGTAGTGGCTCTGCAGGCAGTTGGCGCTGCCGCAGGGAATATGATCGCTATTCATAATGTGGTGGCTGCTTCTGCTACAGTTGGTTTGTTAGGACAGGAGGGTAATACTTTGAGAAGAACTATATTACCGACGCTTTATTATGTTCTTGTTGTTGGACTTTTGGGATTAATTGCGGTTTATATTTTTTAATCTGTATATGTTTAAAATTAGATGAAACATGAAAAGATTCTGGATGCTCGATTCTGGTTACTGGATACCCCCATCCCATCCAGCATCGAGCACCCAGAATTTTTTCAAATTCCAATTAGAGTCTATCCATTACATAAATTTAGAATTTCTAATTGCAATTCACTGCGCTATAGTATTACAGGTAAAGTTTTTTTTGGGACAAAAGTTCTCAAATAACTCAATCTTGTGGCTGGGTGGTGAACTTTAAGTACTTCAAACTTTAGCTCACTTTAGACACTGCGCTTTAGCACATTAAGAATAATTTAGGATAAAAAAAAGGTTCTTAACCAATGAAAAAGATACAACAAATTTCCGGTTGGAAAGACAAAATCCTGTTTACTCCAGGACCGTTAACAACAAGTCAAACCGTTAAACAGGCAATGTTGCGGGACCTGGGCTCGCGTGATTTTGAATTTATTCAAATAATAAAGGAAATCAGGCAAAAGTTGGTCGGGATCGGTCAGGTTAGTACTGAAGAATATACTTCAATTATTTTACAGGGTAGTGGAACGTATTGTTTGGAGGCAGTTATTTCATCTACCGTTCCACCTGGTGGAAAACTGCTTGTTATTATCAATGGCGCTTACGGTAAACGCATCGCAAAAATCGCTTCTATGTTAAAGATCGAAACGGTAATCGTTGAATGTCCTGAAAATGAGAAGCCAAATTTGAAAAAGATCAGCGCTGCCCTGGACAAAAATTCGAAAATTACCAATGTTGTTGTTGTACATTGTGAAACTACAACCGGTATTATCAATCCTATTAAAGAAATCGGCTCCATTGTGAAAGCTGCCGGTGCGAAATATTTTGTGGATGCAATGAGTAGTTTTGGAGCAGTACCGATTAACTTAGACGAATGCCATATCGATTATTTAGTATCGTCAGCTAATAAATGTATTGAAGGTGTGCCAGGATTTTCATTTGCTTTGGCAAAGATCAGTTCACTTAATGAAACAAAGGGCTATGCGCGCAGCCTGAGTTTTGATTTGCTGGATCAATACCAGGGTTTTGAAAAGAATGGACAATTCCGTTTCACGCCTCCAACTCATTCATTGATTGCATTTCGACAGGCGTTAACTGAGTTGGAGCTTGAAGGTGGCGTTTCCGGGAGATGTGCACGCTACCAGGCAAACTATGAAAAATTAGTTGCCGGAATGCGGGAAATGGGTTTTAAGGAATACCTGAACGAAAAAGATCAGGGCTACATTATTACGTCATTCCATTTTCCTGAAGATCCAAATTTTAACTTTGATGAATTCTACGAAAGCTTAAACAACAAAGATTATGTCATTTATCCCGGTAAAGTAAGCAACGCCGATTGCTTCCGCATTGGAAACATCGGTCGCATTTTTGAAACGGACATTCGTGATCTATTGGCTGTCATTCGGGAGACGATTACTGAGATGGGAGTTAAGGAAAAAAGAAATGACTGATAAAAACCAAAAATATTATTTCCAAAAGAAAATAATTGGATTATTGATTTTAATATTATCGACCGGTTTTTTTATTTTTAATTTTAGTTGCTCAAAAAAAATAGATCCGGAAGATGTTGTTGTCGCCAGGGTTGGGAATGATGTCATTACGGTTGGTGAGTTTCGCCGTAATTATGAATTTGGCTTGCCCCACTTAAAAAAAGGGTCGGATTGGAAAGCTTCCTATTTGGATTTTATGATCAAAGAAAAAATCCTATCACTTGAAGGATATAAACTCAACCTTGATAATTCTAAACGCGTGCAACAGCTTGAGAATGAATTGTTGGATGAATTACTTGTTGAAGAATTATTCATTAAAGAAGTTCACGATAAAATAAAAATATCTCCCGACGATATAAGGGAGGCTGTTAATAAATCTAAAATAAGCTGGAAATTGAGATATTGGGTAGAGCCCACTCTTGGTTATGCAAATAGTGTTTGTCAGGCAATGCGGCAGCGAGGTTATAGCGCGGTTTTAGAAGACATAATGAATAGTAATCCTGAAGTTGAGCTGAAACCAAAAGATTTTGAATCCGATTATATCACATGGCTTGAGGCGCCGCCTGAAATGCTTGAAGCGATTAAATATCTTCCCGTTGGAGAAATTTCTGATCCGATTAAATTGAACGGCGTTTATTTCATTTTTCAAATTCTCGATATTCGTCGCAAAGGTGTCCTGGAGATTGAATATGCGGATAAAGCGGAATCTTTTCGAAAAATACTTTTTTATCGTCAGGCAGCCGAAGATGCGGCACGGTTTGTCTCTGAATTTATGACTCCTAAAAATGTTACTACAAAAGGTGATGCATTTATAACATTAGCAGATGGATTAGCCGAATGGAAAAAAAAGGATAAAAACAAGCGGAAAGATTTTTTAGAAGCAATAAAAAACGCTGAAGAAACAGAGCCTTCACTTTTTAAGTTGAAAAAAGATTTGAAAAAAAATCTGGTTAATTTTGAAGGTGGAAAGTGGACGACAGAGAATTTTATCAAGCGTTTAGACACCAAGGCTGTCAAGATTGAACCAGAAAATAAGGATCAATTTCGTAGTCAACTTAACCAGGAAATTGCATTGGAAGTTCGTAACCATTTTTTCACAAAAGAAGCGAAAAAAAGAAAGTTACAAAAATCTAAAAATGTTAAACAACAATTACAGGTATGGCGTGATAAATGGGTATATGATGAAATGCGGCGCAAATACACCAAAGATGTAAAAATAAAACCGAAACAAGCAAAAAAATATTTCGATAAATATAAAGACAGGTATAAAATAAGAGCAGATGATACTCCAACTTATGGTGAATTCAAAAACCAGGCAAAGCGTGATGCGTATATCCAAACAACCCGGGCGCTTTTGAATAAAAAGATTGATGCATTAAAAAAGACATTTCCGGTAACAATATATCAAAATGTGTTAGATACAATTACAGTTGTGGACTCTAAAAAATCCCGCTGGATGAGTTTGCAAGTATTTAAAAGGAGCAGCGGCAGGCTGGCTCATCCTCTTGTTGACCCGGCGTGGGGATTTTAATTATCATTCGCCACGAAAACACAAAGGATGCAATCCAAAAATTTCGGAATTTGCTTAAAAAGTATAAAAAATTGTAACCCTTTGTTTTATTTTAGAATAGAATTATTGTTTTAAAGATTGATTTTTTGATTTCGAATCATTATTAAAATAGCAGAATCATTTTTAGCAGAATAATAAAAAACAGAAAGCACGATGTTAGCAAATATAATGTTCAATTTAAAATAAATTATTTTCATCATTTCCGCCAAAAAGACGGCGGACAGGCTGCTATAAATCATTCTGCGATATAATTATCTTAATTTAAATTAGTATTCTATTTTGGTGGCGGCTTTGCTGCATTAGGAATAATCCATGTTAAGAAATCTCATCAATTCATCCTTCATCTGCTCAGGTGTATTCGAGGGTCTGGTCAGTTGATCTAACGACCCTGATTTTACTTTTATGTGAAGAAAACAAGGTTTCTCCATTGTATCGATTTTTGCAATAATAGCCTCAAAATTATTTAGATCAGTTATTAAGTTAACGGTTTTATAACCACACGCGGATGCTATTGCAGCAAAATCGGTTGATGGCGAAGTTGTCGGCTGTCCTCCGGTTGATTCATAATTTTGATTATCAAAACATATATGAATTAGGTTATTTGGAGAATAGTGACCAACTGTTGATAATGATCCCATTTTCATCAGCAGAGCGCCATCTCCATCAATGAGAAATATTCTTTTGTCAGGTTTTTCAATCGCCAGTCCCAAACCGATTGCAGGCAGACACCCCATTGATCCCATCATGTAAAACTTCCCTTTATTTTCAAAAGTCTGGTAAAGCTCCCTGCCGGAAAATCCAGTGCTTCCTAACAAGATATCATCCTGTTTAACAGATATTTTCAAAACATTTAGGTAATCAAGTCGAATTTTTAAATTATTATTTTGATCATATCCTTTTGTTTTGTAAGACTCGAAAAATCCTTTCTTAAAAATTAAGGCAAAAGGTTTTGATTGCTTTTGAATATAATTCCTTGCCTCTATTATTGCCTTATTAATATTTTCTCGTTCAGGGACAATAAATGGAATATCAAAAAGCTCTAATAACTGCCTGATGGTGTCACCCATAATTTGATGTTGCGCAGCGTCCTTTTTGCCTGGTTCAGCTCTCCATGAAATGAGCATTAAGGCGGGCAATTTATACATTAATTGCAAAGAGGAAAGAGGATTCACAGCATTCCCATAGCCATCATTCTGCATATAAACAACCGGGATTCTACCTGCCAAAGCAAAACCGGCGGCTAATCCCATTGATTCTCCTTCTGAAGAGCAAATATAATTTTCTACATTATTTTCATTAATATAATTTTATCTTCAATAATGACAGCAGAAATACCTTCACGCTCAAGGGTTCTTACCATAAAAACGAAGTGCTCGATAAGTCCGCCGGAATCTCCGTCATAAATAATTGGTTTAGTAGTCACTTCTAAAATATCATTAATGGTTGCCATTCTTGAAGTAAGATCAACAAAACCGATGTCGGGTTTCCCTTTTGCTGTTGAATCTGTCAGGCTGCTCAACCAAATCCCATCAAATTCTTTGTTTTCATTTTCGCTGCTTATATTTATTTTTTCTGCAATTAAACCGGTAAGCCCATTATGCGCTTCAATTATTCGAATTATCTCTTTTGATCTTAACAATCTTCGTAACATCTGCCTTCTGATATCCGGAGTCGTACCGACTTCTCTTAATGCATTGTTTAAATTTGTTGAAGAGATGTCAGCAGTGTATGCCGGTTCACCAAATTAAATATCAATATGTCAAGATAAATATTGTGGCGGTTGGGGTTGATTTATTTCATCCCGTGGGGAGGATAAACCTTATCCATCATGCTGCACTCTTGATGTAATGGTTGCACAATCCGCCGAGAATGGGAATCTTTTTGATTTCTCCATGAATTAGAGGTATATATCCCATGGGAATATTTTGTTCAATTCCTTGATGTGGTCGTTTTGTATTATAATATTCAATATACTCACTTAAAATCTTCCTAATTTGTCTTTCATTGATAAGCAAATAATAATCCAATGCTTCACGCCGTACCGATCCAACAAATCGTTCTGCTATCGAATTCATATCGGGTGCTTGCACAGATGTTCTGATTCCTTGTATTCTAAAATTATAATAGTTAAACTTGAATTGAGTAGCATTATCATGTATCATATAAACAACGAGATTCAAAGTATTCTGAAATTTAATTATTTGTTGTCTTACAAATTCTCGACTTGGATTGCTGGTTATCGCGAATTGGACAACTTCTCGAGTCTTATGATAGATGATAAAATAGACATAGAACCTTTGATTCATAACAGTATCAATGGTTGCAGAACACGGTGTTTGGTTCAGACATAAAAATACTAACTGGGAAATGATAGAACCATTGGATGCTGCCTGGAAAACTGAAATAAGCCCTATTCTTGAATTATATGTGGATAGGACGCCAGGTTCGTTTATAGAAGAGAAGGAATACTCATTGGTTTGGCATTATCGAAAATCTGATCCGGGTCAGGGCGAGATACGCGCCCGAGAACTTGTCAATCATCTTGTTTATATGACTTCAAACTTAAACCTCCAGGTTTTGGAAGGAAGCAAGGTTGTGGAAGTTAAAAATTCAGGCGTAAACAAAGGTCATGCCGCAGCAAAATGGATTATTAAAGAAAATTGGGAATTTATATTGGCAATAGGTGATGACTGGACAGACGAAGATATTTTTAAATCTCTACCAGAAAAAGCGTATTCAATAAAAGTTGGTTTTGTTTCGACTGAGGCAAAGTATAAGATAAAATCACCAGTAGAAGTGAGACAATTATTAAAAGAATTATCGGAGGTGGAGAAAGTATGAAAGTTTTGAACGACTACCGTGAAATCGTTGGAGATGAAATTATCAGCAACATTTATAGGAGAGCCAAATCACTGTACGGGAAAAGGATTATTCACATTAACTCAACATTGTATGGTGGTGGTGTTGCAGAGATTTTAAACAGCCTTGTGCCATTAATGAACGATGTTGGTTTGGATGCGGGGTGGAGAATATTAAGAGGTGCGCCCGAGTTCTTTTCGATTACTAAAAAATTCCACAATGCACTTCAAGGTGAAGAAATAAATTTGACAGAAATTAAAAAACTGTTGTACACACA
>JACKQG010005214.1_pt1 | contig 14475 bp, 12 predicted proteins | sample 8237621 | NCBI WGS metagenome assembly JACKQG01 (sample SAMN15677084, study PRJNA649215) | marine metagenome | biome: marine; feature: Black Sea; material: saline water; isolation source: suspended particulate matter (SPM) from the Black Sea western gyre | collected 2013-06-09/2013-06-10 | depth...
GCCATTACAGCAGCTTCAACGCTACTACGAACCTGCCCGTCCCTGTGCAACGCATCGATACTTTCAGCCTCACAGTTTCCCTGCTTGCGCCTTTCTCTTAACATCGTTGCGACAGGTTGCCAGTCTTCGCAGGGCAATGCGCCTAAGATTATGGACGAACCACTCTTATTGAGGCACTCTACAGGATCGGCCAGTCTCCTTTCTTTCATCGAGCGACCCGAACAAGCTTTCCGCCGCCGGGCGGGAGTATCAGTTCGATTGCTGCTTTCTTCGCATTGGTCCATTGAGCGGTTGTAGCGTCGAAGAGTTCGAGTTCGCTCGGGCCAACAAGTGATGTGTTTACTTTGGTAGTATAGTCTAGGTTCACAACGACAGCGTGAGTCAGCTTCTCTTCGGCTCCGAAGAAACCGAGCAAAAAACCTCGCGGCAAGGTGGGCGACTGAAGGGAATCGAGATGGAAGAGTGCGTCTATTGGCAATGGCTCACAACCAGGTTCGCGCATCGCGGTATGATACACTCCCAGTGAGTGCAGGGGCTGGAGTTCCCTCGCAATAGCGATGAACTCACGGTTGTAGTATTTGACCGCGTGGTAGAGAGGTCCGGGTGTCCCATCCAGGCTGACGAGGCTACCTTTGTGATTCACATGCGCATACACATAATAGCTGATGCCCTGCGCTCCATAGGCCAGGGTGGAATAGACCAGGTAGCGTAGCTCGTCCGGATTCGGCACACGCATCGCATTCGGCGCCCAGGTGCAGGCTTGCACGATGTTGAGGAAAGGCACCCCCGCCTCCTGCGCTGCACGCCGGATCATCGCCAGGTTCAGGAAGTACTGGTTGCCATCGCCCTTGAGCCTGAACTGATAGTGGTCGTAGCTAATCAGCGAAGGTTTCACTTGCTCGATATAAAGACGCAAGTGTTCCTTGTAGGCCGTAACCACATCGCCTTTTGTGCCGAGTTGCTTGTTGTTGGCGTAGGTCGGAAACAAGTTAATGTAGGCCAGGTGCAGCGGATCGCTCTGGCGCAAATAGGCAACCAGTTTGCCAAGCAAGGGGAACTGCGATGCATTGGGTTCGTCAATGAGGTAATAGGCGTAAAACGCTGAGTGCTTGCTGACGCGGGCAATGAGAGCGTCAAGTTGCTCACGGCGCTTGGGATCGTCAAGCGATGCAGGCACCAGCAGCCCGTTAGTGAGCAGACCACGCAGACCATAACGGCCTGCCACATCGAGTTCCTTTTCGCTGCCGCACCAGACGAGGTTGAAACCACCTTCGACCATCTGCTGTGCGACGGTATCTGTTAGTGACGGGCCGGCCCAGTAGGTAACGATGGGTGTACCAACCTGCCAAGAGACGGTGGCGGCTGGCTCGGTCTCTGCCGCCCACATCCGTGGAGTGTATGTGAATAGTGAGAGGAAAAGAATGTACACAAATCTCGTCACGGCTGAGTAGTCAATTAATTTTTTCATTGAGTCGAACTCCCAAGTGCAATTGACATATACCAAATGGTATGCTGTCATTAATCTTACGGTCATGCGATCGTATCACGAAGCGCTAAACAAAGCAACAGAAACTCCAAGCTCAAAAATACACTCATTCATAAGATGGTGGTAATATCTTCTGCTCGACCTCTACGAAGCCCGGGGCAAGCCGGAAAATGCTGAAGGGTGGCGGGCAAAACTGCCGCAAACAGAAGCTGGAAACGAGTGATATAACAGACGCAATATCACTCCTTTCAGAAGCTAAAAAATACCGCAATTTTCAGGTGACATCCTGGTCGAGTAGACGTAAAGCTCTCTCATTTAGGCATGCTTTGTATTCTCCGTTTCTCCTCTCTTTTGATTGAGGAGCGCAACAATATTCAGCCTTGTAAAAGAACTTTACGCCCCTCTCGCCTATGAAGAGTGAAAAGTCAAAACATATTTTCCTGTCAACCCAAAATTTTCTTTGAAGGGCATCCCATCGTTCGCTCTGCTGTGACTCGGTCAGGCAGAACCTCCGGTTCGTTTCGAGCCGATCACCGGACTACGAAGGCGATCAAAAGCGATAACGCTCTCCATTCCGAGAGCCTACAGTCTGGCAGCTTTCAAGTATCCACAGAGGGCACAATGATCTTTATTCATCAAGTTCCGTTCTGGCCCGGTGGCTAACCTTTGGCCAGGCTGGATTGTCCAGCTGACTCACAACAGCTTTGCTTGGCGCACTCTCCATTTTGTCACTACAAATCCCAGTTTTGCCTATATCGAGTCCGAATAAATATCAATTTGTTACAAAAATATTAAGATTTTTTGAGAATTTTTAGTGTAACATCGTATTAAGTAGACGGCAGGAATGATATGTACTAATCAAGCCCCTATCTGCAAGGTTGTCAGTCAGCAGCAGGGACCATCTTCGTACCGAAACGCAGCCTATCTCCAAGGTTCTTTGATCTCAAGGGTCACGGCGGTTTGCAACCTGCTCCTGCAAGCCGGTTGCGGGAGGCCTACTCCCATCTCTGACGCCGCTTGCTGCGGCACACTGACGTGTTGGCTCCAGTTCAATTCGCCAGACGTCTGGCGAATTCGATGATTGAGACAGACTCGGATGACGTAGTCATTGCGCGAAATAAATTCGGCATTTTTCACTACTTCCCACCGACCAACGGATCCAGGAACTTGTAGAGTTCCTGCGTCGCCGGATCATCGGGCTTGCCGAGGTCGTTATTCAAACGGCTGTGGTTGCTGTCGCTCTTGCCATATGCCTTGGCCGGGATTCCCGCTGCTTTCAGAACGCTCTCAAGGCGCCGCGCCTGGGCTTGCGTATCAGGATTGCCGGGAAAATACAGGATGAGGAACGGCGGTATCCCTTTGTCCTTCGCCACGTGCGTCACGGCCGAAAAATCGATGTGCTTCTCTGGATCGTTCCCAAATTTCTGGCGATGACCAAAGGTAAACATCTTGCCGCCATAGAGCGTTTGCCGGTGCTCCGCCGTCATGATGATTTTGGGAATGTCATAGGTGTCACCGTCCACCGGGACGCAGCCTTTGAGGACATCGAACAACACGCCTTCTTTTTTCAGGTAACGATCGTCGATGCAGACCAGCGCCGCCAATTGGGCGCCGGCAGAGTGTCCGCCCACAAAGATACGCTCAGGATCTCCGCCATACCGGGCGATGTGCTTGTGCACCCAGCCGAGCGACTTGGCTACGTCGGCGATCAGATCTTCCATTTTCACTTCCGGCAGAAGTCGATAATTTGTTGAGACGAAGACAATACCTCGCTCTGTCAGCGCCTTGGGCTTCAGTGCGACATCACGCTTGTCGCCAACCTGCCATCCGCCACCGTGGATCCAAAACATGACGGGCAGACTCTTCTCAGCCGGTTCTTCCGGCGTGTAGATATCGAGGACGTGGCGTTCGTGACCATTCTCCACGTAGGGAATGTCCGAGGTCAACTTCTGGGCGCTGGCGCCGCTGCAAAGCAAGAGAAACGGCAGAACGAAGGCGAAAATGGGCTTGGCATTCATGGTATAGATTCCTTTTGAACGAACACAACTGATACTGATAAGAAACTTGATCTTACAGCCATAGAGTAATAATATCATTTAAATGAAGGTATTGCAAAGTTATATCAAGGTCAATTTCAAATTCCTTAAGTAACCTGATATCTTTGCCATTGGTATAGCTATTCTGATATTGACCCGTGTGGAGTTTTATTGCGAACTCACCATTAGCATCGGGAGCACCGTCTTTCTTAGGGACAAGATAACAATCTACTATAAACTGAAGCTGTAGAATAGTGATAGAATGCACTCAAAGCCGACTTTCCCATTAGTATCAGTTAATCCCTGGGACAAGACCATGAAAAGCATATGGGGAGCTTGTGCTGCATGCTTCTGCGGATTGGGTCTTGCGGATTATTCTTCCGCACGCCCGACTAAAGGTTATCACCGAGGACTATTATTCCTCGCAAGCGTCTTTGGTGCACTCACGCCTGGGAAAGACCGCGTTATGGGCTGGAGCACAAGATGAACGATTTGCTTTAGTGATTTCGAATAACAGTGGCGAAGGAGGTGCATCCCTTGCTCGGCGAAACTTCGGTGAGAACATCGCCTACTCGATCGCTCATGCCTCATGGCGTTACTGTGATCGCTTCCGCGACTTCATTGACCGGGAGAAAGATTTGCCCTTCGACCAGCACATGCTGCTGTCGCTTATTGCACCCCGGCCAATCTATATCAGCAGCGCCACAGAAGACTTGCTGTCTGATCCAAAAGGCGAATTTCTTAGCGCGGTTCACGCCGAGGCGGTCTATCGGCTCTTTGGTTTACAGGGAGTCAATACTACTCAATGGCCGGAGCCCAACCAGTCCGTTGGGGAAACCATTGGGTACCATCTTCGCACCGGAAGACACGCTATCACAGCCTATGATTGGGAGCAATTTATAAGATTCGCCGATCGCCATCTCAGAGGTACGACGCATCGTTGATTTCGTAGGAAGAAGGCGTTTTCTGTTTGGCAGTGTGTAGTGTATTGGTGATCGAAGAAATTGCCATTTGCCATTGAAATGATATAGTAGTTCTCAAATCAGATCCTTTATAGTCTTGCCCACTGACTTGTGGGACATTACTGATGTGATTATTATTGCCCGCACTTTAGCATCGAGCTTGTCTAAATATTCTTTACTAATCTGATTTGGTGACCAACCTGTTCGCCTATCTCCTGCGATATATAAAGCCATATCTCCACAGTTCTCCATGTTAATCATGTATTCTTTTTGCATCATTCTAACTTTCTAATCTTTTGTCGCTTGTAATATATTGAGCAATAATTGTGACAGTATCACGATATTTTGATATGATGTCCTCAAATGATTTTACAATTGGCATAAATAAAGAATCACAAACAAGGAACAGCAATTTAAAGAAATGACACGAAAATTCAGTCTAAAATCAAGAACCGCCGCTGATGAGATAGATTTTTCAGCCGACCTCAATGAGGAACAATTAGCTGTTGCTACTGCCCCAGGTGGCCCTATGTTGGTAATAGCCGGTGCAGGAAGCGGCAAAACCCGGGCTTTGACATATAGATTATCCTGGCTTGTACATAATGGAGTGGAACCTTCACGCATAATGCTTGTAACATTTACGAATCGTGCCGCCCGTGAAATGCTCAGCCGAGTGGAGGTCTTGGTAAGACAAAAGACTAAAGATATTTGGGGAGGTACTTTTCATCATATAGCCAATAGGCTTCTTCGCCAGCATGGAAAAACGCTTGGTATTTCGCCGGACTTCACTATTTTGGATAGAGAAGACTCAAGAGACCTTATCGCTTCATGTGTCCAAGAGGCAGGTGTGGACATTCATAAAAGGAGATTTCCGAGAAAATCAGTATTGTCTGCGATTTCCAGTTTCGTTCAAAATACACTTGAGCCGTTGGAGGCTGTACTTTCAAAACGCTATCCGATGTTTGTTCGAGAAGCTGAAGAAATTGAAAAGGTATTAGTTCTCTACATTGCCAGAAAAATGGAAAGACAACTGCTTGACTTTGACGATCTACTCAGCTTCTGGCTTAGGCTGCTCAACGAAAACGAAGAGCTAAGGAGTACACTTGCCAAACAGTTTTTGTACATTCTTGTGGATGAATACCAGGATACAAATGCAATCCAAGGAGCGATAGTTGATCTTCTCGCTGCTAAGCACCGCAATATTACAGTTGTGGGTGATGATTCCCAATCCATCTACAGTTTTCGTGGAGCAAGTTTTCAGAATATCATTACCTTCAAAGAGCGATACCCTGATGTTAAAGAATATCGACTAGAGACAAATTATCGTTCAGTTCCAGAGATACTATCACTGGCTAATGCCAGCATAGAACATAATACTTATAGGCTTCCCAAACAACTTCGTGCTAAAAGACCGTCAGGACTTAAACCAGCTATCGTTCCCACTCATGACCATTTCGTGCAAACTCAGTTCATAGCGGAGTATGTGCTTCACCTGCTTGATGAAGGCAGGAATCTAAATGACATAGCGGTCTTGTACCGAAGTCATTGGCATTCGCTTGAGATTCAATTGGAGTTCCAGCGTCGCAATATTCCTTTTAGTGTCAGGGGAGGTTTACGCTTCTTTGAGCAGGCTCATATGAAAGATGTTTTATGTTATATGCGAATACTTCAGAATCCACACGATGAATTGGCCTGGTTGAGACTTCTCAAAATGTTACCGAGAGTAGGTAATATTTTGTCACGTAAAATATGGGATCATATAAGTCAAGCTGATGACACTTTTAATGCTACCTGTGAATCGGATACAGCCAGCTTGCTTCCGTCAGGTGCAAGGCCTTTTTATACGGATTTCGTTAAGCTCAACAAGGAATTGAAAAAACTAAATTCCCCAGCAGAGGTGATCGATACTGTGCTGGAACGTAGCTATGATGACTATCTTGTTTCTCATTACGATGGAGCCGCGCTTCGCAAGCAAGACATTCGAGCATTGGCTAACTTTGCTGCACAATATAATACTGTTGAGGCTTTTTTAGCCGATGTTGCCTTAACGGGAGAATTTTCCGGTGAGACTGTTGTGACTGGGCCGATTGAACAAGAATTTGTCGTACTCAGCACGGTTCACCAGGCAAAGGGATTGGAATGGCCTATTGTTTTCATTCCCTGGCTGGCAGATGGAAGGTTTCCCACTGATCTGGCTATAAATACACAAGAGGAGTTGGAAGAGGAAAGACGGGTTTTCCATGTAGCAGTGACCCGGGCCAAGGATGAGTTATATCTTGTCGTTCCACAGCTTTACCGCAATCGTTCTCGAAGTTTAGTCGTTATGAAACCGAGCCGTTTTCTTACAGAAATCGGAAAGGATTTGACCGAGCAAATGGAACTTGAAGAGGGCTTGCCGCATCTGATAGCTGGCAAAGAACAGGATACTCTTTCTATACCAGAACAAGCCTGAAATAATATGCGAAAGTCAGGAGAATGACTATGGATCAATCCACTACTGCTGCGAAGAAAAAGCAAATGATAGAAGATAACAGCCACATGGGTGTGATTTTCGATCTGGATGGTGTGCTCGTCGATACCGGCTGGGCACATAAACAGTCGTGGTATGACCTGGCTGAAAAGGAGGGCTTTTACATGTCGGATGATTTTTTTAACAAAACGTTCGGCATTCGGAATGACCAGATAATTCCGATGTTTGCCGGACAAGGCACTTCCTCCGAAGAGGTGGAGCGGCTCTCGCAGTGGAAGGAAGAACGTTATCGAGAGCTTATCGTGGAAAACCTTATTCTGCCGCTGGGGGTCGGTGAATTACTCGGTGATTTGAAAAGGAGTGGTTTTCTTATGGCTGTGGGTTCCTCGGCGCCGAAGGCTAATTTGGACCTGGTTTTGGAACGTGTGAAGATAAGGGATTTTTTCAATGCCTGCGTAACCGGCGAGGAAGTTGTCGAAGGCAAGCCTGCACCGGAGACATTTGTCAAGGCCGCCCAGAAACTTGGGCTGCCGCCGGATTGCTGTGTCGTCGTAGAGGATGCGGTCCAAGGTGTTGAGGCGGGCAAAGCAGCCGGAATGCCAGTCGTTGCTGTGACCACGACTCGAGATCGATCGGCCCTATCCGCGGCAGATATTATTGTTGATGGCCTGGGCGAACTAAAGGCGAAAGACTTTGCCAAACTGCTTAAAGATTAAAGTCAAAAGAGTCTGCAATGAAACAAAGCCTCTCAAACTATCACTCCCACCTTAGGATTGGAACCTGTTCCTGGAAGTACGATTCCTGGAAAGGGCTTATCTACGAAGCAGAGAAGGATTACAAGCCATATGATTATTTAACAGACTACGCTAAGCATTATAATACAGTGGAAATTGACCAATGGTTTTGGAGTCTCCTCCCTTCTGGAGCAAAGCTACCGAATATTGAGACAGTCAAGACATACTCCGATAGTGTACCTGACAATTTCTTATTTACTATCAAAACTCCAAATTCTATCACTCTTACTCATCATTATGCCAAACAGTCTTCACGTTATAAACATGTTGCCAATCAGCCCAATCCACATTTTCTGAACATAGACCTGTTGAAACAATTCCTTGAGACACTTCAGGCAATGGAAAACAAACTTGGACCTGTAATGTTTCAGTTTGAATATCTCAATCGTCAGAAAATGCCATCTCTAAAGGCTTTCATTGATAAATTGTCTGAGTTTTTTGATCAGGCACCAAAAGAGTTTGAATATGCTGTGGAAATTCGGAATCCAAACTACCTCGAACAGAGCTTTTTCAAATTCCTCAAAGATATGAGTATAAGTCCGATTTTGCTTGAAGGATACTACATGCCTCCTATCAGCAAAGTGGCAGAGGAGTTAGATACATCATCAGAAAAGCTGTTAATCATTCGACTGATGGGACCTGATAGGCAAAAGATCGAAAAGCTTACTGGTGATAAATGGGACAGGATTGTTGCCCCAAAGGATGAATCTCTCAATTCAGTTGCAGATATCATTGAGCAGAATATTGGACTGAAACGTAAAGTCTTTGTGAACGTCAATAATCATTACGAAGGTTGCGCTGTCTTGACGATCGAGAGATTAATGAATATTTTGTAGTAATTGGTATTTCCGTGAAGAAGGCCAAGATTCAACTGAAAGCAATATAAATAGGTCATTAGTTATGATTAGGAAAAGATCATGAAAAAGACGGCTTTATTATTCTTAATAGTATGCTTTGGGCTGGCATTAGGTGTTGTTCCCAATGCATCAGCGAACGACTCATCTAAAGGTTTTGCTTTTACAGACAAGGTAGTCCTGGCTTATTACTATATTTGGTTTAATGAAAATAATTGGATTAAGACCGTGGCAGAGGGAGGACGTAAGGAAGGATTGGAAGGCCTGCACCCGCTAGTAGGTGCATACAATTCCTGGGATCCTACCATTATCGAAAAGCATATGCAGCAGATGAACCGGGCCCTGATTGACGCCCTAGCTGTATCCTGGTGGTATGACACCAAAGTGAATGGTCCAAACCATATTTTGGATATTGTTTTTGAGAAAGCCGCTGCTTACAACCTGAAAATCACGATCGATTACGAACGTGGTGGGGCTCCTCTGGAGACAATTAATCACGACTTGTTTTACTTTCTCAACAGATATAAGAATCATCCAGCCATGCTGAAGGTGGAAGGTTGTCCAGTCGTAATGATTTGGACAGCCTGGGCACATAAACCAGCAGAATGGAAGGGAGTATTTGATAGATTGGAAAAAACCGGCATCAAAGCCTTTCCTATCATGTCCGGCAGCTATCAAAATGGTAGAGGAAAAGAATATCTGGGACCATTTCGTTCCCTGGAAGAATATACGCTGGTGGATATAGAAGATTGTCAATTAGCAGATTTTATGAAAACAATGCGCGGACATATCGATGATTATAATAAGACAAAAGGTTTTAAGAATAGTAAACCTGCTCAACATCATGCAACAATATCCCCAGGTTATGATGAAACTAAGAATCCCGGACGTAAGACAAAGAATGGTGGCTACAAAGGTGCAGGATGGAAAGATAGAACCAAATTTGGTGTGACTTATCCTGATGATCCAGACGGGGCTTACTATCGAGGAACCTTTGAAGCAGCCATGAGTTCCAAACCTGACTGGCTGCACATATCCACTTTTAATGAGCTGGCGGAGTTCAGTCATATAGAGGCTACTTTTGAGGATGGTTATAAGTATATAGATCTGACGGCAGAGTTCGTCAGGAAATTTAAAGGCCAAGAATAGACATGTCAAGGTGCAATTCTCAAATGTGTTCTTAGCTTTCAGGAGCTGAAAAACACCGCAATTTTAGGGTGACATTATGGTCGAGTAGACGTAAAGCTCTATCATTTAGGCATGCTTTGTTTTCCCAGTTTCTCTTCTCTTTCGATTGAAGAGTGTCACAATATTCTGCCTTGTAAAAGAGCTTTACGCCCCTCGCAGAACCGGACATGAAGATTTCCCTCATCCGGCACGTCGCTGACACACTCGCCGTTATCGCGTGCAGCGCTACTGGCTTCCAAATGGTGTAATCCTTGGCCCAATGCGATTAGACATATTTCGGGGCTCAATACCTTCACTTGCGTTATGGCTGACCATTCACCTTTCCTTAAGCCTTGCATATCTTGTTACCTCGATATACATTAAGTTCCGTTCTGGCCTGGTGGCTACTTTGACCAGGCTGGATTGTCCAGCCGACTCATAGCAGCTTACCTTGGCACACACACCAAAATGTCTCCACGAATGCCATATTTGATGGATAAAAGAAGCACTAAATCCCAAATATTTGCTTAAAAAACAAAGATATTTTTCTTCTTATCGGATCAAGTATACGGAAGTCTTTAACGACGATCATATTGACCAAGGCGGCAGAGGAGCAGCAGATAATTGAGAAGGAGCCTTCTTCTGAAAAGAAGAAGACTCCTTACTTAGTCTCATGATATGGCGTCAAGGTAAGTTACCCGCTCAACTGTCGCCAGCGGCTGTTCTCGGAAAGCACGTAACAAGGCCACAGTTAGCAGAAAACTCTATGTTTGGCGATTCACTTAGATGTCCATCTCCAGCGGTCCCCAACCCTTACGAGGTTCGCGCCAGGCCAGGTCATTGATCTTCGGATCGCTGGTGATCTCGCCAGCTTCGTTCAATACGAGCTTCTTTCCAGCGCGGGCACAGAGGTTACCGAGCTGGATATTTGCGGCCATTGGACCGGAATAGCCGAAGTTGGACTGACTGAATTCACGCGGCTTCTCGCCCCTGCAGGCCATGAAGAATTCTTTGTGATGTCCGGGAGACCGTTCGAGCAGTTGTTCGGGACGGCCAAACGCTCTGCGTCTGGCTTCCGGGATCAATAGCGGGGTGTTCCAGTAATCGCCAGTCACCAGCATTTTTCCCTCGGTGCCGATGATCAGATTTCCAGTCCTTGGCAGTTTGCGCCCGTCGATTGCCAGTTCCTCGGGATTGTCGGGCATGAAAGGTGTCCCGTCTTCCTTCTTACCCTCGTACCAGAAGGTGGTAAAACCGGGCTGGTCACCTTTTGCGCGGTAGGTGCTCTTCACCACCATGCCGGCCGGGTACTGGTCCTTTACTGGTCCGGTCATAACAATCGGCTCTGCGGTGGCCGCGTAGCCAGGATTCATGATCGCATAAATTCCGTCGGTAGTATGACAGGCCATATCGCCCAGTGCCCCGGAACCGAAATCGACCACACCCCGCCAGTTGAAATCATGATAGGCTCTATTTGCTTTGTAAGGACGCATCGGTGCAGGACCGATCCATGCATTCCAGTCCAGATTTACGGGGATCGCATCTGATCCGGCCGGACGGTCGCCGCCCTGAGGCCATACCGGGCGATTTGTCCAGGTGTGAAACTCCTCGATATCACCTACGGCACCGGCCTTGATGAATTCGTACGCTTTCCGCCATCCATCGTCACCATGGCCCTGGTTGCCTTGTTGGGTTACGACCTTGGTATTCCTGGCGTAGGCTGCTGCCAGCAACTGGGCCTCACGTACTGACCAAGTCAGGGGCTTTTCGGTGTAACAGTGGATACCCATTGAAACAGCGGTCATCGACGGTGCAAAATGGCTGTGGTCCGGAGTCGCTATGAAAACCACATCGAGCTGCTTGCCGTGATTTTCGAAGACTTTCCGCCAGTCCGTATATCCGGCCGCTTGCTCCCAGCCTTTCTTGCCGTGGACGCCACCCCAACGCTCCTTGTCAACTTCGGCGAAGGCGATACACTGACAGCCTTCTCCGTGAGATGCGCCTGTATGGGCCCCGGCCCGTCCGCCCACAGCGATAAATCCCACCTGGAGCTTTTCGTTTAGTCCATGGGCCCGGATGAGGCTCGGGAAACCGATAGAGTATGCTGCCCCAACGGCAGCAGCGGTGTGTTTCACAAACTGACGACGTGTAATGTTTGACATAATCTTTGCTCCTTAACTTTTAGTAAATGTTAAATCGATCTTTATTCTAATCGTATCCGATGGGTTGTCGGTGATAAAACAGCCTTTTACAACGTTGGCAAATGATTCAAACATCCTGCTCATAAGTGCCCAACCAATCAACGCCTCCTGCTCCTTAGCTCTTCGGGCACATTTCTTCATACAGTGCTCAAAGGGCAATATCTACCCAGTTGCTAATTAGGTTGTTTATTCTATTCTGTTTATCTCAGACATGCAAGCTCTATTTTTTAGAATAATAATCGCTTTATCGTTCCTTTTTAACCTTTTCAACCTCCTGTTTCACATCGTCCAGCAGTTTCCACCAATCCATGTAATGCGTGCGGGAAAAGAGTTGGGGGCGATATTGTTTGGTTGCCACAGATGTATAGGTCTCCCATTCCTGAACCGCATTAGTCAGGTGGTCAACTGCGCGCTGGTGATTGGTTGTACGTTGGGAATCGGCCCGGAATACGGCCAACTCAGCAGCACCGCGAATCTTATCTGCATAGTAACGTCCTAAATAAGCCATGGCTTCGGCATCTGTCAACGTGGCCCTTAGCTCTTTGTTCTTGCCGGCTTTTCTACTTAGTCTTTTTATACCTTGCAGTGTACTATTGGCCAGTGCATCCAGATTGTCAGCAACTTCCATGGGTGTGATGCCGTTAAATGCCTTATCCTCAAGAATGGCGGCTGCATACTCCTGTACGGAAAGGATGCCTGAGCCCCTGAGGGGAGGATGCTCGAAAAACTGATCCACCGGCAGGAATCCCTGATCAAAATTACACGCCTCCGGAGAAAATTGAAAATCATTGACCCTGAAAAAGAAATTATTGACCAACGGCACAATCTTAGAGGCCGCAGCCCAGGTATCATAGAGAAGGCCGGCATTGGCCCGGGGGAAATGATTCGCCAATCTTTTTTCAAAATAATCGCGGTTAAGGGTCAGGTCATATCCCAACCGTCCCCATAACATAAAACGATACCAGTGTTTACGCACTTCCAGCTCACCGGATAATTCGGGGTCCTTACTCACAAATTCGCGTCCGAAGACAAAGCCGTCCGGTCCCATATAAAAGCCTGCTTCATAGCGCATCAGGTCACGCGGGACATTTTGTAAAAATTCCCGCACATAATCCGCATCACCCCAACGGTATATAAAGAGGTCATCGTTACGCAAATTCAACCAGCATGGTACCTTGTGCTCTTCGAGAAGCTCGCGGTACTCAAAATCGAGATACGGCGAGGTGGTGGTGGAATAAAGACGCGCACGTGCATACTTATGACCCGTATTGAAAGGACCTTCAAAATCTTTAAAGGCCGCTGTAATCCTGCCCAGGCTGGCCTGGTGCTGGCGAAAGATAAAACGCAGCTTACGGTCTGGATCTGCCTGCTTTGCATCCATTACACCCTGTCCATAGGTACGCCAGAGCCATTGTTCAATACCTCCAACATTCTTGACTCGCTGATTGTTTACATGCTCGCCGGCTGTTACGCCAATACCGTCCACCTGGGGATAGGTCTTTAAGAATTCCCCAATACAGTACCGCATATATTCGATGGTCTTTTCATTATCCGGCATATCATCAATCCCATGCCTTCCTTTGGCACCAAAGGTATAGATGTTCCAATGAAAGATATGAATCTCAATGCCGCGATCCTCAGCCAAATCAAACACACGATTCCAAAAGGCGATCTTCTCATCCAAAGATATCTTTTTGACCACCTTGAAGCTGGAAGCGTCATATATATCCAGGTTATTAAAATGGCGATCGCTTTTCGTATTGACGGTTTCTTTTATAACACAGACATCGTCGTAACCAATATCAGGATACTTGTCCAGTTTGACCAGACCCGGATAGGGATGCGTGGTCCAGAGGGTCAGCACGTTATAACGATTGCGTGCCAGGGTATCCAGGAACTCCTGCCAGAAATCAAATTCCCACATGACCTGAATATTCTTTTGGGCAGCGGTCCCTGTATCGTCATAGCTGGGCGCGCGCCCGTCAAAGGGAATATTAAATTTGAGTCCCCGCCGAAAGATATAAGGCTTTCGTGCCTTTTCCTGTACGTCTTTTAGGCCGTCTCCCAAGGTCACCATTTCCGCTACTTCCAGACCACCATACATGGCACCCAATGAATCACCACCCACTATCCGTATCGTATTACTTCCTTCTCGCCGGATACGAAAGGACTGAGGCCCCATGCCAGCCTTAAATATATCAAATACAATACGTACACCCGCATCATCCCCATCAACATCATAATTCTTATCGAGCAACGCCTGTTTGATATCTCCCGCTGCAAAGGCTATGCGTGGATCTTGCCGATCATAGATAATAGACACCTTCTGCCCTGCGATGCAGTTGGTACTCGCAAAAACAATTGAGGTTATAAGAATAATAAGTGAAAGAGCCGACCTTCTTTGCATAACATTCATACTGTTCTCCTGTAGTAGAATTAAATAATAATTTTTCTATATGATATACTCATAATTGACCATGGAAGTCAATCAATATCAGACTGTCT
>JACKQG010005215.1_pt1 | contig 14466 bp, 12 predicted proteins | sample 8237621 | NCBI WGS metagenome assembly JACKQG01 (sample SAMN15677084, study PRJNA649215) | marine metagenome | biome: marine; feature: Black Sea; material: saline water; isolation source: suspended particulate matter (SPM) from the Black Sea western gyre | collected 2013-06-09/2013-06-10 | depth...
CGGCCCAGGGAAAGATCGAGGCCATGAAAGCCGGCGGCATTCACGTTTGTGAAAATCTGGGCGTTTTGGGGGAGTTGTGCACCGAGGTTTTTGATGCATGAAATGGGTATCGCCATGCAGGTCGTTGAGATTGCCATCGCATCCATCCCCGCCGGCATGGAAGACGCCAAAATCGAAAGGGTCAATCTGAAAGTAGGCAAATTGGCTGCTGTCGTGCCTGACAGCCTTCGGTTTTGCTTTGAGATTGTGGCCAAAGATACTCCCCTTAGTGACGCAGAGCTTTATATTGAAGAGATTCCGGTGGTTGTAAGGTGCGATGATTGCAATACGCAAGTGGTCATCAGCGAACCGGTCTTTACTTGCCAAAAATGCAACAGCGGCAACGTAAATTTAATTTCAGGCCGGGAGCTGGATATCGAGTCCATCGAAGTTACCCAAGAGGATGATTAACATGTTGTTCACATTGTATAAAACTGAAAAATACAGCCATCACAAACCATTCCAAAAGCCTTCCCACTCCCATGTCAAAGGCAGTGCTGCCGGCGGCAGTGAAAAAATCGGCACCAGAGAAATAAAGGTTGTCCGCAGAGTGCTGGATGTTAACGATGCCATTGCAGAGCAGAATCGGAATATGTTTGCGGAAAAAGAGGTTTTTGTACTTAATGTGATGAGCTCTCCCGGTTCCGGCAAAACTGAAACCCTTGTTAAGACCCTGGGGCATATTATGCCGGAAGTCAGAAGCGCAGTAATTGTGGGAGATATTTGTACTTCAAACGACGCCGACCGGCTTGCCGCTGCGGGTGTGCCGGTTGTGCAGATCAATACGGATGCCTTTGGAGGGGACTGTCACCTGAGTGCCCATGTTATTCAAACAGCGGCAGGTAATTTTGAGCTGCAAGAGATTGATCTTTTGATCGTCGAGAACCTTGGCAATCTGGTATGCCCGGCTGAGTTTGATCTTGGCGAGGACTTGCGGGTAGTTATTTTAAGTGTAACCGAAGGCGAAGACAAGCCGGTCAAATATCCGCTGATGTTTCGCGTATGCGACGCAGCACTTCTCAACAAGATCGACCTGCTGCCGTATCTGGATTATGACCGCCGGGCAGCTTCTGCAAATATCCTGCAAGTGCATCCCGGCATCCCGGTTTTTGAAATCTCGGCCAAAACCGAGGAAGGTTTCACTCCCTGGATCGACTGGCTTAAGCAAAAGGTATGGCAGAAGATTAGAAATTAGGGCTAGAAGAGGGCATATATAAAAGGCGCCACGGCACTGCTTTCAGTAAAAACAATCAAGGCACCAAAAAGAAAGAGTACAATCACTATCGGAAACAGCCAATAGCGCTTTCTGATCTTTAAGAACTCCCAGAATTCGATAATAACGGATTGGTTTTCTGCTTTTTTTTCTTCCATGATAGTCCTATTATTGCTTGCTAATATCGTTTTAGAAATCTTTCCTTTGGTTGCGCGGCTTCAGTCCGCGTTACCCAGTATGATGAAGCCTTTTTATCAGGCTTAACGGGAAAGGGGGTCCCGCTAAACAGCCGATGAGCCAAAGCTACCGGTGTAATAACCATATAATATGCCAGCGTGAGAATCAAGGTCGTTACAGCCTGGCCGATCAAGTGAGCGATTTTCAGCCATGTTGTATAGATTGGCTTCAAGGGCAAAGGGATCAAGACAAATCCCAAGCCCAGGACAGCCAAAAAACCGAAAAGATAAGTAGGTATCGGCTTTTTCATCATAAGTCCCGCAGCACATAGACTCCCGAAAAAAACAAGCGCAATTATACCGAATTTTCTAATTTCTTTAATATCAGTCGAGGTCGAGTTCACGGCGCCAATCCTCTTTTTCTTGCCAGAAAGGTTGCTCATTTTTGAACAACATACAATTTTCGATCACTAAAACATCCATCTGGGTCCGCATAAAACACCGGTATGCATCTTCGGGAGTGCAGATGATCGGTTCGCCGCGGACGTTAAAGCTGGTATTGACGATTACAGCACAACCGGTCAGTTTTTCAAACTCTGATATTATTGCATAATAATCAGCCTTATCCTTTTGGTTCACGGTCTGAAGGCGGGCCGAGTAATCCAGGTGGGTAACCGCCGGAATATCGCTCCTTTTAACTTTCAGGCGTTCAAGCATGGGCACTTCCTCTCCCGGGGGCTGAGGGAGGCGTCTTTTATTGGTAACATCTGCCACCAAAAGCATATAAGGACTGGGAGTATGCATGTCAAAATATTCAGAGGCTTTTTCCTCCAGTACCGAAGGTGCAAACGGCCTGAAAGATTCCCGGTACTTAATTTTAAGGTTCATCACGGTTTGAGTATCTGTGCTTCTGGGATCGCCAAGGATACTTCTGGCCCCCAAAGCCCTGGGTCCAAACTCCATGCGTCCGGCCATGTACCCTACAATTTTTCCCTGGGCAATCTGCTCGGCAATGGTCCCGGCTTTTTGGTCGCCATGGATCCCATGAAAAGGGTAACCTTTGCTTGCAAGAAATGTTTCGACATCTTCATTACAAAATGAGGGACCCAGATATGAGCCCTGCTGGCTGTCGTGCCCGTTGGGGTTGGCGCGCTGGTTGCCAAGGTATCGATACCAGACCGCAAGGGCCGCACCCAGCGCTCCGCCGGCGTCGCCGGCGGAAGGCTGTATCCAGATATTCTCAAAAGGGCTTTCCCGCAGGATGCGGCCGTTGGCAACGCAGTTAAGGGCCACACCGCCTGCAAGACAGAGGTTCTTTTGACCCGTTTCTTTGTAAACGTGATTTGCCATTTTCAGGACAATCTCTTCGGTAACGTCTTGAATGCTGGCGGCAATATCCATTTCTCTTGGGGTGATTTCCGTCTCGGGCTTGCGGGGAGGACCGCCAAAAAGCTTGGCAAAACGTCTATTGGTCATGCGCAGTCCGCCTAAAAAATCAAAATAAGAAAGATTGAGCCGGATGGAACCGTCTGCTTTTAAATCTATTAGTTCTGAAAGGATAAGGTCTTTATAGCGGGGAATGCCATAAGGAGCCAGCCCCATGAGCTTATATTCGCCGGAGTTGACCTTGAAACCGGCAAAATAAGTAAAGGCCGAGTAAAGCAACCCCAAAGAATCGGGGAAATGGAGTTCTTTGATAAGCGAAATCTCGTTTTTTGATCCAAATCCATAACTTGCAGTGGCCCATTCCCCCACGCCGTCCATGGTCAAAATGGCCGCCTCGTTAAACGGTGAAGGGTAAAAGGCGGAAGCGGCATGGGCCTCATGGTGCTCGGTAAACAGGACAGCCCCTTTGTAGCCCGTTTCTTTTTGAATAACTTTAGGAATCAAAAGCTTCTGCCCCAGCCACAGGGGCATGGCCTGCAACCAGGAACGCAGGCCTTTGGGCGCCACGGTCAGGTAGCTCATCAGCAGACGCTCAAAGGTTAAAAAGGGTTTGTCATAATAAACAACGTAATCAATATCTTGAGATGTAATACCGCTTTCTTCCAGGCAGTATTTAACCGCATTTTGGGGGAATCTGGGGTCGTGCTTTTTGCGTGTAAAGCGTTCCTCTTGAGCTGCCGCTACAATAGTGCCGTTTCGTACAAGACAAGCGGCGCTGTCATGATAAAAGCAAGAAATACCGAGAATATACATAGTTCAGACCTTGTCATTCATCAGAAAAAAAGACCGTAGACCTTTATATACTGCGGGATTGCACAAAAAATGGACCTCCGACCGGTCTGGTTAAGAGGTTCAGGGTTCTGCGTTCTAGGTTCTGTGTTCCGGGTTCTGCGTTCCGGGTTCTGCGTTAAGATCTGAACTCGTACATAATAATTAATAATCAATTGTTAATTATTAATTGTTAACCATTATTTCCTGAACCGTTGAACCCTGAACCTCTGAACCCCGAACCCTGAACCCCGAACTTAGGGCAGATGTACTTGACGGGCGGAGATGATATTCGGCAAAGACTTTAATTCTGCGAGCACCTTTTCATCTGCCGGTGAATCGATGTTGACCATGCACAGGGCACGATCATCCCGCCGGCCTAACTGGAAGCGGCCGATGTTGATGTTGTGGCGGCCCAAGGTTGTGCCCACATTGCCGATAACACCCGGCCGGTCGAAATTCTGAATGAAAATCATCGAGCCTTCCGGGATCGCATCCAGGTAGATTTTACCAATTTTTACGAGTCTGGGGTATTTTTTTTCATAGATCGTCCCCCAGATCTCACCCGGTTCTTCATCGTGGTCTTCCAGTTTTACCCGGATTAAGCCTGCAAAATCATCCCTGGCCTGGCTTTGGGTGATATTGACATGGATTCCTTTTTCAGCGGCAAGGGCCGGTGCATTGACATAATTTACCGGTTGATCGGTAAAGGCACTCAAAAGGCCTTTCAGGACGGCATGCGTCAGCGGTCTGGTATCAAGGGCGGCCACGTCGCCGCTGTAACTTATGGTGATATCATGAAATTTTTGGGCAAGTTGGCCCATCAGCGATCCCATTTTTTCGGCAAGCTCAAGATGGGGACGAATCTGATCCATAACTTCCAGGGATAAAGACGGAAAATTGACGGCATTGGTAATGATACCATTTAAAAGATAAGCAACCATCTGGTTTGCAATCATTTCGGCCACCTTGACTTGGGCTTCACCGGTACTGGCGCCTAAATGCGGTGTAGAAATTACATGGGGATGCTGGAGCAGCGGCAACGTAAGGTCCGGCGGCTCCTGGGGGAACACATCAAGGGCCGCGCCGGCAACATGACCGTTTAAAATGGCCTCATAAAGATCATCTAATTGGATGACTTCTCCGCGGGCACAGTTTATGATCCTCACGCCCGGCTTCATCTTTTTAATGGTTGCAGCGTTGATCATGTCTGCCGTTTCCTGAAGGCGGGGCACGTGCAGAGTGATAAAGTCGGAACGGGCAAAAAGATCGTCCAGAGAGACAAGTTCAACTTCAAGGGATCTTGCGGCATCTTGGCTGACAAAAGGATCGGCTGTGATGACCTTCATTTTAAGGCCTTGTGCCCTTTGTGCCACGATCCTGCCGATCTGGCCGAAACCGATAACGCCTAATGTTTTGCCGGCTATCTCAATACCTATCAGTTTTTTCCTGTCCCATTGTCCGCCGCGAATGGATGCGGTTGCTTGAGGAATGTTTCTGGCAAGAGCCAGCATAAGAGAAATAGTATGTTCGGCCGTGGTCACCGTATTGCCTCCCGGAGCGTTCATAACGACGATCCCTTGTTTGGTGGCCGCCGGCACATCGATATTGTCCACCCCGATGCCGGCCCGGGCGATGACCTTTAGCTTCCCGGCTTTTTCTAATACCCGTTGGGTAACCGCAGTTGCGCTTCTGATCGCAAGGCCGTGGAATTTGCCGATAACCCCGGATAGTACTTCAGGGTCATTGGTTGACTTGTCGTTATCGACGACAACTTCTATTTTTCCGGTGGCTTCAAGAATATCCCTGGCAAGCGGGGACATATTGTCCCTGATCATGACTTTGTACATACCTGATACCTAACTAGTGGATTTTTGTTCTTTCCAGAAGGGTGACATTTCCCGCAGCCGTTCGATAATGGGCGGAAGCTTTTCAATGATAAAGTCGATTTCTTCTTTAGTGTTGTATACGCTCAGACTGAATCGAATCGAGCCGTGGGCCGCCGTAAACGGCACCCCCATAGCGCGCAGTACATGGGACGGCTCCAGCGAGCCGGATGTGCAGGCCGAGCCGGAGGAGGCACAAATGCCAAACTCATCCATCATCAGAAGAATCGATTCGCCTTCCACGTATTCAAAGGCTATACTGGTTGTGTTGGGGAGCCGGTTTTTGTGGTCTCCGTTTATAAAGGCGCTGGGGACACGTTTTAATAGTCCGTTTTCAAGCTTGTCTCTTAATTCTTTTACCCGGGTGATGTCTTTTTCCAGGTGATTTGCCGCCAGTTGACTGGCCTTGCCCAGCCCGATGATGGCGGCAACGTTTTCGGTTCCGCCTCGGCGGCCGCCCTCCTGGTGACCTCCTATGAGAAAAGGAAAAAATTTGGTTCCCTTGCGAACATAGAGAGCGCCGATACCTTTTGGTCCGTGAAACTTATGGCCTGAAAGGGAAAGCATGTCAACGTCGATGTTTCTAAGATCAATCGGTATTTTACCGACAGCCTGGACCGCATCGGTATGAAAAACAGTTCCATGTTTTTTTACAGCCCGTGAAATTTCTTCAACAGGAAAGATCACTCCGGACTCGTTATTGGCCCACATGATGCTGGCAATGGCGGTATCATCGGAAAGATTTTTATAAAGATAATCCAGATCAAGGTGTCCCTGGCGGCCAACGGGCACAAAAGTTACGCGATAACCGTTTTTGGAAAGATATTCGAACAAATTTTTTACCGCCGGATGTTCGACTCTGGATGTTATAATGTGTTTTTTGTCGGGATAAGAGCGGATTGCGGCCCAGATCGCCGTACTGTCACTCTCCGTACCGCAGCCGGTAAAAATGATCTCTTCAGGAGCAGCGCCAATCAGGGCGGCCACGTCAGCACGGGCTTCGAGTAATTTCCGGCCGACCTGTCCGCCGAAAGAATGCATACTGGAAGGGTTCCCGTAAAATTCATTAAAATAAGGCAGAATCTCTTCCATAACTTCCGGTGCAACCTGCGTGGTGGCGTTGTTATCTACATAGATAACACTCATGATTGCACCTCCTCCACAACGAGATCAGGGGTCACAAGTTCACGCAGCTTAGATTCAACATAATGTTTAAGTGTGATTTGAGATTTTGCACATACCGCACATGTCCCCCGCAGTTTCACCAAGACCCTGTTGCGATCTACATCAACAAGCTCAATATCACCGCCGTCTTTTTTTAAAGCCGGCTTAATCTCACGCTCTAAGGTTTCTTCGATCAATTTGATTTTCTGGATGTTAGTCAAACGCGGAGGCTTTTTCACAGCCGGGCGTTCCCGGCCAAGGAACTCGTCGATAATTTCCTGGATCTGTTCATGACAGTTGCCGCATCCCCCGCCGGCTTTGACATAATCGGTCACATCTTCTATTGTTGTAAGTTCGTTTTCCCTCACAGCCCGCTGAATTTCAAGATTAGTCACCCCGAAACACTCGCAGACAACTTGACCTTCAACTTTTTTTTGTGCCTCCCCCAGATAGTTGACAATCGCTTTTTCAAGGGCATCGCGGCCCATAACCGAGCAGTGCATCTTTTCTTTTGGCAGTCCTCCAAGATAATTAGCAATATCATCATTTGTGATTTTTTTAGCGTCCTCCAGGGAGAGCCCTTTGATTATTTCGGTCAGAGCCGATGAAGATGCAATGGCGCTTGCGCATCCAAACGTTTGGAACTTTGCATCTGCGATCAGCCTATTTTCATCAAGTTTAAGGTAGAGGGTCAAAGCATCGCCGCATGCCAGAGATCCAACTTCTCCGACACCGTCGGCGTCTTCAATCACTCCTACGTTTCTTGGATTCAGGAAGTGCTCTTTGACTTTGTCGGTATATTCCCACATGGTATCCTCCTAATATTTTAAAATTCCAGCATTAAATTTTCAGAGAGTATTTAGTGTTTGGCGATCTAATAAGCCGGTATCAGCATATATTTCAAACAACACACAAAATCCTAAACACCAAACACCTGATGAATTATACTTTTTAGAATTCATCAATATTAATAAGCATTCAATTACAAAAAGAAAGATCAGTACATTATTTCACGCAAAGGCGCAAAGCTCGCAAAGGAAAACAAAGATAAATTTTTTAAAAATCTTGGCGTCTTTGCGCCTTTGCGAGAGAATCTTTTTTAATTCCGGTTTATCCGGGTTAGCCGGGCACCAGCTCTATCCTTAAGCTTTTTTCCGACACTTCGTAGATGTTAATACCTATAGATTCAAATGTTTTTAAAATCAAGGCGTCGGCAAGTTCTTTAGCACTTCCTTGGAAAGAAACCATAATGATTGCCTGATTGGATTTTATTTCCTTAATCTGCATTTCCTCCACACCGGGCATATCTTTTAACATACTGCGGAATTTGATAAAGTTAGCTAAATTGCCGGTTCCTTCAAGCACAATCTCTACCATTCCGGGTAATTGGTCTTCTTGCTGCCATGCAGCGGCAATCTGTGATGCGAGTTCCTTGCCGGCAAGGGCTCCGGCAATTGTAAGGGCTTCCCGGCTTCCGGCAATTTCATCGCTGTTGGCCTTGACAGCGCTCTGTATAGTGGATGCTATCTGGTCGCCTGTATCTGTTCGAATTGCTCGGACGGTTACAGAGCCTTTGAACGATCTTATATTCGTTCCCATTGTGTTCGGTACTATAAAAGCAGTCGACTTTCCTAAAATTACCACTTCAGCCTGCAAAAGATCGCCAAAAGCGGCGGCTTCCTGGTTGTTAAGATCCGGTTTGTCATAGGCAGTATAAAGTTCGTCATTTAGCATAACATTGTCATGATCAATGATTGAAAAACCCTCCGAGGATAAGGTTTCAGCCATAGAAACTTTGGCAATAGCTTCGAAAAAGGCCGAATCTTTGCCCCACCAATAGTTCAACAGGTTGTCTTTAAAATGCTGTTCCGCCACCAGGAACAAAGTCTTTGGCAGAACTTTTTTAACGACCATAATGCCTGCTTCTAACAGCTTTTCCTCTAAAGCCTTTATTGAAACTGCGGCCTGCACCATTACCCTGTATTGCTTTTCATCAAAAGATTCGGCCAGAACTTTGTAGCCTTGTATGAACTCGCCGGTCTGACTGTAAATAATTTCATTAATAGCTTTAAAGTTCCGGGCAATAGACTCGATCGGCAGGATTTCTACGGTCACCATATCTACTGCTAAAATCAGGCTGCCAGAGACTGCCGCTTCCCTGGCACTGGCAGAGTCACCTTTATAAATAGCACCTGTTCCTATTACTACCACTGTTTTTATGAGGCTCTGCTCCTCAACCTGCGCGTCCGACAATGGTACCACAATTGCTAATAAAACAAGGACAGACAGCAATATTTTGGCAAGGTTATGGGCTGAATGCATCCTGATCTTTCCTCCACACATATTGAAACCTAAATTGAACGATTTTTTACAACGCCATCAAGTTTGGCGGACCAATGAATAATCCGCAATCATCATGAGGATCTTTTTGGGTTTTGAGTTTTCAAAAACCGCAAGCGTATTTTTAGCTTTTTTAATATAATCTTTAGCCAATTTTTGGGTATAAGTGATTCCACCGTATTTATGCAGCAACTCTATCAGTGATTTAAAATCATTAACAGCAAAATCTTTATCTGTAATAATTTTTTCCATCACAAGCCGGTCTTTGGCATCGGCTGCCTGGAGGGCATAAATAACCGGTAGAGTCAGTTTGCCTTCTTTTAGATCCGCTCCGACGGCTTTTCCAAGAACATGGGTGTCCAGAGTGTAGTCGAGCAGGTCATCAATCATTTGGAAAGCAAGTCCTATATTGAAGCCGTATTCCCCCAAAGCGGCCTCCTTTTCTTTAGGTGCTTCTGCGATCAGGGCACTTGTCCGGCATGCTCCCTGAAAGAGAACGGCGGTTTTGCGCCTGATAATTTCCATGTATTCTGCTTCAAAGAGATCCAATTTACCTTTTCTCGATAGCTGATGGATTTCACCCTGAGACATGTTCTCTGTGATTTGGGCTATAATTTCAATGACAGCCGGTTGTTGGGTTGCAGCGGCAATCGACAGGGCCCGTGCCAGCAAAAAATCACCCACAAGAACTGCGCTGGGATTGTCCCACACCAAATGGGCGGCAGGTTTACCCCTGCGCATGGTTGCTTCGTCCACAAGGTCATCATGCAGGAGTGTGGCGGCATGCAGATATTCAAAAATGGTTGAAAACGTTTTAACATAGTCACCGTCCCGGCCGCAGATTTGGGCCGAAAGTACCGCTATCAGGGGCCTTAAGCGCTTACCGCCGGAAAATAAAATATGGCCGGCGATTTTAGAAACCAGGTCTAGTTGAGGGCTTAAGTTTTGCTTAAGAGCAATTTCAATTGCCGCAAGATCATCTTTTACCATGTCAATAATCTTGTCTTTCAGGTCTTGCATAAAATTTCTCCCATAAGATCATATTCAGAAACGTCCGTAACCCTTACGCTGCTAAAGGTGCTTAGCGGCAGTTTTTCGGAATGAATATAGGTAATACCGTCTACTTCCGGAGTTTGGAAAAATGTACGGCCGGTGAAAAGGTTGTTTTTGGCTTGGGTTTCCACCAGCACCTCATAAGTCTTTCCGATATGTTTCCGGTTGCTTTCCAAAGAAATTTTTGATTGGCGTAACATCAGCCGGTCGAAGCGATCCTTGGCCACTTTTTTCGGAATGTGACCGGAAAGCTTGTGAGACGGGAGGTCTTTGGAATCGGAGTAGACAAAAACACCCAGGTGATCAAAACGGATTTCATCGACAAAATTCATAAGGGCTTTGTAATCTTTGTCTGTTTCTCCGGGAAAGCCGACCATTACTGTCGTTCGCAGTACTGCATGGGGCACCAGCGATCTTATTTTATCAAAAAGTCTGAAAAGGTGATCGGATGTATAGTTCCTCCCCATTTTTTTTAAAAGTCTGTTGCTTGCATGCTGAATGGGAATGTCAAAATAAGAACATATATTCGGGTATGCTGCAACTGTCTGAATGACATCAGGGCCGAGACTTTGCGGGTGAGCATAGAGTAATCTTACCCAGACGTCATTAGATATATCTGCAATGTTTTTCAGCACATGGTCAAGGGAGAACGGCGGGTCCAGGTCGTTTCCATAAGCGGTGGTATCCTGAGCAACCAGTATCAGTTCTTTGATGTTGTTTGAAATCAGAAAGCGCGCTTCGGCAACAATATTTTCAAGGGGCCGGCTTTTTTGTTTTCCGCGCAGCTTTGGAATGATACAATAGGTGCAATGCCGGCTGCAGCCTTCGGCAATTTTGAGATATGCCATATGAGGAGAACTTAACAGCCTGGGCGCTATCTGCTCTTGAAGGTCTTGAGAGTACGGGTCCGGCAGGTGGCACACCGACGGTTCTGCCGGGCCTTTAACGGCCTTTTCGATTTCGTGAAAGGCACCTGTCCCTAAAAAAAAGTCAACTTCCGGTAATGAATCAACGATTTCTTCCCTGAAACGCTCAGGAAGACATCCGGCAACAATCAGGCGCCGGCAGACTCCGGAGTTTTTGAACTTTGCCATTTCAAGGATTGTATCAATGGATTCATTTGTAGCAGATTCGATAAAGCTGCAGGTATTGATAATGATAGTATCGGCCTCGCGCGGGTCTGTTGTATGGGGCCATCCGGCTTGCACCAAACGGCCCAGCATCATTTCACTGTCAACAAGGTTTTTGGCACAGCCCAGACTGACAAGATGAATTTTCATGTTTTTAATTTATTTATCTCCTATTAGAGCAAAAAAAAGTACAGTACTGGTCTATTAAAGTCAATAAATATCAGTTTGGCGGTTGACTTCCAATAAAGGTTATGTCCATTATTTTTACGGTTTAAAAACATGCCGTTATCCCTCTACACAATTATTAGAGGATATCTATGGAAGTGAAGAAGATAGGCGCATATCTGCTCGAAAACAAAACCTGCGACAGGCAGTTGATCGACGAGGCTCTTTTGCGCCAGCTCGCTCTTGAACAGGAAGGGATATACAAACCTATCGGCCGGATCATCACCGAGATCGGCGATTTAAAACCCGAGACCCTCGACTTGATCCTGCGACGCCAGGGGGAGGACCTGCTTCGTGAGGTGGAACTTTTCAAATCTTTCTCCCCGGAATTGATCTCAAAGATTGCCGGTGTAGCCGAATGCACGGCTTTTCCCAAAGGCCAAGTCATCATACATGCAGGCGATCAGGGGGATTCCTTTTTCCAGATCATTTCAGGTTTGATTCGTGTTTTCCGGACTTCCGAGGATGGAGTTGAAGTCACCCTGGCAACCATGGGGCCGGGTGAAAGCTTCGGTGAAATGGCACTATTGACAGGGGAACCTCGCAGTGCCTCAGTCGAAACGCTGGAGGCGTGTGGAATTTTGGTAATTTCAAAGCGGTCTTTTGATCGGCTTGCAGCTGAAAATCCGCAATTTTCCCTGGCCCTGTCCAAGATCCTTTCCAGCCGGTTGGCCAGAGGGGACTTTAACCTGGTTTCGGCAACATCCACCGAGAAAGCCTACCAGCGGTTTGTCTCGGAACAAAGCCCAGGAACCGAGTCGCGTTTGATCGGCAGAAGCAGGGCCGTCCAAAGACTGCAGTCCAGTATCCAAAAGGCGGCTCGCAACGGCAACCCGGTTTTGATTTTAGGTGAATCAGGAACAGAAAAGCGAGATGTAGCCGGGCTGATTCATCTGGGCAGCGGCAGAAAAGAGGCCCCTTTTTTGGCTGTTGATGTAAAGACCGTCAACATGGGCAGATCCGCCGGCCGGCCTGGAGAACGCGATCCGATACGGCTTGAACTTGCCCAAAACAGTACACTTTTCGGCCATGCCAAAGACGCTCTTTCCTTTGCACCCGAGAGACGCCTGGGACTGTTGCAGGTAGGAGACGGCGGCACGGTGGTGATCGAAAATATTGAACATTTGGCCGACAGTGTTCAGGCTAAATTGGTCGACTTTATGCAGAACGGCCATTTTCAGTCCCTTGGAGGTCAGAGCGATCTACATTCTTTGGCTCGTGTCGTAGCAACAAGTTCCGTTGATCTTGAGCAGTTGGTTAAAGACGGCAAATTCAGCCGGAACTTGTTCGAGCTGTTGGGGGGCAGCCAAATTGTGACTGTTCCGCCCCTTAGAAAGCGTAAAAAAGACCTGCGCCAGTTGGTGGAACATCTGTTGGAACAATACAGCGAACAGGCCGGGAAAGCGGTTACAGGTATCGAACTTGATGCCTATAAAAGCATCATGTCCTATGACTGGCCGGGCAATACCGATGAACTTAAGGTGGTTATTCGGAGGGCCGTCAGTTTAGTGCGGGGCAGCCGGCTCACTCCGGAAGATATTCTTATCGGTACGGCTCCTCAAATGGCCGGCAGGTTGAGCTTTAATATTTTGAAGCTTGATCGGGTCCGGCAGTTGTTCCGGAGCGGAGCCTTCCCAGCCTCAGCCCAACTGACGACGGCATTCTTTTTTATGCTGATTATCTTTTTAGGGTTTTTCGGCAGCCAGACGTCCGGTTTTAACGCATCTCTTGAATTAACCTGGGGCCTTTGGGAGCCCCTGGTCGTTTTAAGTTGTATCCTGGCCGCCGCAGTATGGTGTGCCGTATGCCCTATAGGCGCCTTAAGCTCCCTTATAAGCCGCAAATATGGTCTCAACCGCAACATCCCCTCTTTTATCCGTAATTATGGAGTCTATCTGAGTGCTGCCGGCCTGGGGCTTATTTTTCTTTCCGAAGCGGTTTTTAATATGCCTTTTTCTCCCCGGGCCACGGCTGGTTTGGTTTTGTCAATTACCCTGCCGGCAGTGATGCTGGCGCTGATTTATCGGAGACGGGTTTGGTGTCGCTTTTTGTGCCCCTTTGGCAACTTGGTCGGTTTTTTGTCCAGATGCTCTTTTTTGGAGTTGCGCGCCAACCAAAACATCTGCAACAATGACTGCACGGAAAACAGCTGTTATGTCGGCCATCAAGGCCGGGAAGGCTGTCCGGTGTTCGAGGCGCCCTTTGCACTCAATAGCAACCAGCACTGCATCATGTGCGGAAACTGCATAAAGAACTGTCCTAACCAGTCACCGGCCCTCAACCTGAGGGTGCCCGGCCACGAGCTGTGGAATTTTCGCAAGCCGGATTTGACAATGGTCTTGTTGGGACCGCTTCTTGTGGGCACTCAGCTCTTCCGGGGGCTGGAGAAAGGCGGTTATTTTCATTATGGGGCTGCGGTACTGAATCAGAGGTGGTTCCTTTATACTGTATTTATGGTAATATCGGTATTTCTGGCATTTGTCTTTGTCAGAACGGCGGGCAGGGTGGCTTTTGAAGCGGTCGAGACAACGCCCCACGAAAAATCGGGTCTTATGGGCTATGCCTTCGTGCCCCTGGTGATTGCTTTTGAGTTTGGTTTCCATTTTGAACGCTTGATAAGCCTGGGAGGGCAGCTGCTTCCCACTTTAGGGCGGCAGTTTGGTTTTAACTGGGATTTTCTTGGAGTGAACATCGGCCCATGGCTGGTTAAAACTTGTCAGGTTTTGCTGATTCTGATGGGCGTCTTGGCTGCCAGAGCCGTTCTTAAAAGGCTGCTGCGTTCTCGCCTGCAGACTGCAATGCAGCATCTTTCATGGCAACAGCACGGGCCCATATGGCTGCTTGGCGCGGGATATATTTGGCTGTTTTGGACAGGCTAACTAGTGTCCATCCATAAATGGCCCTTTTTGCCCTGCTCGGCGTTCTCCGCGGGTTTCCGGCTGCGGCGTACAGGCGTACGCCTCACCGCAAACCCTTGCTTGTCCCGCCATAGCTCTTTTCTTAGGGCGACGGCGGATGCGGCCTTG
>JACKQG010005216.1_pt1 | contig 14465 bp, 8 predicted proteins | sample 8237621 | NCBI WGS metagenome assembly JACKQG01 (sample SAMN15677084, study PRJNA649215) | marine metagenome | biome: marine; feature: Black Sea; material: saline water; isolation source: suspended particulate matter (SPM) from the Black Sea western gyre | collected 2013-06-09/2013-06-10 | depth...
TGGTAACATGCCCCGCGATCATGGCATTATTGGTAATGATCGTACGCTCGCCGACGTGACAGTCGTGCCCCACGTGGGCGTTGACCATAAACATATTGCCGTTACCAACAACGGTACAGCTATGTTCCTGCAAACCGCAGTTTATCGTGGCGTTCTCTCGGATGATGTTGCCATCACCGATCTTTAGCCGCCCAACGCGTTCGCCCGCTTGGACATGCTGAGGGCGTCCTCCAAGAACCGCACCTTCGTACACCTTATTATCCTTGCCCAGTTCAGTGCGCGCTTTGATAACCGCGTGACCGGCCAACTGGCTGCCATTTCCGATAACCGTGTCACCTTCGACGATCGAAAACGGTCCGATGGTCACGTTCGAGCCAATCTGGGCTTGCGGATCGACAATTGCAGTCGCGTGAATGTTAGGCACGTTGCTTCCTCTCGTCATCGAGCGTCAACGGCTCGTGGGCGACCTGATCACCGCCGCGTTGGGAAATCGGAGCCAATTCTCGCGCCGCTCCGCGGACTTGGCACGACGGGCCCCCAATCTAGACACGCAGCCGGGCAGTGCTACCACATCATCGGCTAGTGGGATTATGCGGATTGAGCCGATTTTGCGGATTCAGATACCAACTCACCACCTCCCCCCTGCGATGAACGAGGGGAACCTGCTAAACTTGCATGGTAGTCACAAATAAAACTCCGCCGATCCGTTCAAGAGCAAAAAGGGGGCTGCAGTCAATGGCCGATAAGCATGAATTGTACGCCGAGGGCGAAAAACTGAAGGACGAGGGCAAAGACGAAGAGGCCATTGAGAAATTCCTCGAAGTCGTTCAAGCCGACGAGGCATTCGCGTTACCTCATTTCGCTCTGGCTGTCCTCTACGGCAAGATGGGTGATCACGAGAAAGCGGTCAAACACGGCGAACGGGCTTGTGAACTGGACCCAAACGATCCGTTTTCGTTTACGGCCATGAGCGTCACCTATCAGCGAGCGTACGCCGGTACTCAGAACCAGGAGTACATACACAGGGCCGAAGACGCCATGCGACGGGCACACGGTATACAAGGGGGGTAGTGAAACGCTTGGCAACAACTCGTTTCACGATAGGCCGCTAGCATTCAGACGTTGGCAGTGGCGCGAGTGAATGCTATATTCTGTGCTTCTGACAACATGCAGCATGACGATAGGAGACATCTACGTGAGTTGTAGCGAACGCCGGAAAGAACTGAAACGTCGTCGCCAGCGAAAGCGGAAGATCACTCATTTCAAACACCGGTCCGAAAACGCAAGCGTCTCCGAAAAGGCACATTTGGCTGCCAAGATCCGCAATATGACACCCGGCGCGGACGCCATTATCGAGAGCCTAAAGCTAGAAGAACGCTAGCATAGCCCGGCTTCCTGGGTCTTTACGTCCACAAGTGGCGATCCAACATCCGGTAGTTGACCGCTTCGTGAATGTGTGACGCCTGGATCTGTTCGCTATCGTCCAAGTCCGCGATGGTGCGCGCCACGCGCAGTACTTTGTCGTGGGCACGCGCCGATAATCCCAAGTCGTTGACGCTCGCCCGCAGCAATTCCATGCATTCGTCGTCCAGCCGGCAGTAGTTGCGGATCTCGCGAGTGGTCATGTGAGCGTTGTAGCTCGTCTTGACGTCGTGGAAACGGCTCTCTTGCGCCTTCCGAGCCCGTGACACATGCTCGCGCATATCGGCGCTGCTGGTCCCCGTGGGCGCGGCGGCGAGTTCTTTGAAAGGCACTGCCGGAACCTCGATGTGCATATCGATCCGATCCAGTAGCGGACCGCTGATCTTGGCCATGTACCGTTCGATCTGAGGCGTTGTGCAATGGCAATCCCGGCGCGGGTCGTTGCGATAGCCGCAGGGGCAGGGATTCAGCGCCGCGATCAACATAAACTCGGCGGGAAACGTCGTGCTGTTCAACGCTCGGGAAATCGTTACTACGCCGTCCTCCAGAGGTTGGCGCAATACCTCCAACGTGCGACGGTTGAATTCGGGCAATTCGTCAAGGAACAGCACGCCGTTGTGCGACAGGCTGATCTCGCCCGGCGTCGGTGTGCTGCCGCCGCCAACCAGCCCGGCATCGCTGATCGTATGGTGTGGAGAACGAAACGGCCGTGTGGCCGTCAGCGGTTGACCGGGCTTCAGCCTTCCCAACGCGCTGTAGATTCGGGTCGTTTCAATCGACTCGCTGGCCGAAAGCGTCGGCTGGATGGTCGGTACGCGTTTGGCCAGCATTGTCTTACCAGACCCGGGCGGACCAAGCATAAGCAGATTATGCGAGCCGGCCGCGGCAATCGTGATCGCGCGTTTGGCCATTTCCTGGCCGCGCACGTCCGAAAAATCCACGTCGTATCTGGAATAGGCGTCGAACAGTTCGTCCAGCCGCGACGGCGCCGGTTCGATCTCCAGCGTCCCCGCAAAGAAGCCCACGGCCTGTGCCAGAGTGGCGACCGGAATCACTTCGATGTCCTCGACCACGGCAGCTTCAGCCGCACTGTCGCTGGACACCACCAATCCGCTCAAACCTTCCTGCTGCGCCGCCGCAATGGCCATCGAAAGCGCACCCTTGACCAGCCGCGTCTTGCCCTCCAGCGACAATTCGCCCACGACCGCATACTTTTCGAATAGGTCCGATTCCAGTTGCCCGCTGCCAGCCAGCATACCCAACGTGATCGGCAGATCAAACGACGCGGCTTGCTTTGGCAATTCGGCCGGAGCCAGATTGATGACGATTCGGTCCTGGGGGCGCATGAAGCCCGAATTGACAATCGCTCGCTCGACACGATGCGTGCTCTCTTTGACCGCCGCTTCCGGCAGCCCCACCAACACCGTCTTGGGCAAAGCGCCGGGCGAGACGTCTACCTCCACCTCGACGGGCAAAGCTTCGATACCCAGCAACGAAAACGTTTTTAGCTTGGCGAGCATAACACACCTTCCGTCGCCATTGTGAGATACCCCAGCCCGGTGTGCAAGCTACCGGCCCTTTTTGCGAGTCAAACGCCAATTGTTACTTCTGACAGAACCCGGCCGATTCGATCCGCTCCCGTTGTGCCTATTGCCACCGTTCCTGCGGCGGAAAATGCAGAACGACTCAGTCTTCCTGTTTCGTCTCGCAAAGACAGGGGCTCATCTCTTGAGGAGCAAGAACTTGTTTCCCGATTCGTGGAGGTTCTCCCGCAATGCGCCGGTTGTGTCTGGTGCGACGTAGTCGAACGCGCTGGTAGCGGCCTCGGTCGTCCTGAACACGTTGTCCGTGACTTGGATGCTCCTCGGCAGCAAGGGATACTCCGGACGCGGATAAATGCCGACTGCGATGCGGGCGTCGTTGGCAGTAAAACGATTCCTCGCAATCAGAATGTTCTTGGCCCGGCCGTAGCCTTGCACGTCGCCATGATCACCATAGTTTTCAGCGCTGGCGGCCATGAGCGATATGGGCCAGCAATAGTAGTTTTTGGGCTTTCTGAGATTGCGGAATTCGTTCTCGATGATGACGTGATCCGAGCCCTGTATCCGGACTCCGCCGGTGTTGGACCGGCCCTTGCCGTCGAAAATGTTGCCTTCCACCAGTACTCGATTTGCGGAACGGAGGCACAGGACACCCTGGCAGGCGTTGAAGGTGTTACGGCGAACGACGATGTCCGATGCTTTGAGGGAGATGATCTCGTTTTCGCCGTCACAGTTCTCGAAGACATTGCCTTCGATCAATGAGCCGGCGGACCGTGCCTTTTCCCCGCTCCAGCCGATCTGGATGATCTCGTAGCCGTTCTGTTCATCCAGATAGGGGCGGTTGACAAAGCGGTTGTTAAGAACGTGCAGCCGCTGTAATTCACCGGGCGGCAATTCCTGCGCCGCCAGCATTTGGCCAAAGTTCTTCAAATCGGAGAAAAGAGAATTGGCGACGGTGTTGTCATGTCCTCTAACGACCATGTACCACATGCGAACTCGCGGCCGGTCAGCCAAGTCGGGCGAGTTGCAGTTTGCGATTGTCACCCGGTTGACAATGCAGTGAGCGGCCGGCCTGTCTCTGCCGTTGCCAAGTCTGAAAATGACCGAACCCTTTCGGGTAACCGCCAGGTCTTTGAATTCGAGCCCCGTGATGACAAGATGGGCGCCGTCAAACGCGACACTGGAGTCACCCTTGAACACGACTTGTCCGGGAACCTCCGGTCGCACGAGGATTGGCTGCGCCTCCGTGCCGCGACCCGAAAAAGTGAACCTCGCATTCTGCCAATTAGTGCCGGATAGCACCAATTGGTCACCCGGTTTCAACCGTCGAGACAATGCCTGGACCTCCTTCGGGCCTGCTACGAAGTAGACCTTGCCGTCGAACAGGCCGCATCCTTCAACGCCTTGCTTCTCCATTCGTAGCAACCGTGCGTCCACGGGTCGTTGAAGTTCGACGCGAATCGAATGCTCTTGCGCAGGCCGATCTTGAGCGTCAATCGATTCTGCCTCGAGTCGTGCCGCGGGCGGCGGTTGATCCTGCGCGTGAGCCTGTTGAGCGTACGCGCCCAAAAGGGCAAGGGAAAACCCGCTTGCCCGAATCATGGAAGACACTCTCATTTTGTGCGCCCTTACTTGGATCGCCGGAACGTGATGCCACTGCGTGGGATGTGTTTTTTATTGTGATTGCATCGCGCTGTTTTCCTCGGTTACGATGGATGCATTACTTCGGTTGCATTGTACAAGTCTACGTGCCGCGGTCCTAGTCTGAATGGGGGTAAGAGAATGTTGTCCCGCGCGATTTGCGTGTTGCTCTGCTCGCTGGCCCTGGCCCCTGCCAGGCTTCCCGCCCAATCCGATGCGGAGTTGCTGAAGGCGGGGATTCCTGCGGCGGACTATCCCCGCAGTGCTCGACACTGGATCGATGCCTCGGGGCGGCACCAGGTGCTTGCGCGGCTGGTTGACGTCAACAGTAGCGCCGTCCGATTGCAGACCCAAGACCGTGGGCAGATCACGGTCCCGGTGGCGAAGCTGGACAAGGCATCCCAGTTGATTGCTCAGGACGCGCAGCCGTACTTCGTCCTGGAGCGATTGCTGCAAAGTGTGATTCACGAAATGTTGACGCGCGGCCCCGAACTCGACCTGACTCAGCGCAGCGATATCGAGCGGGCTCTGATGAAGCAGGCGAACCAGATGACTGCCGGGCTCACGCTTCGTACCAGGTATCGCATCATCGGAGTGTCGGACCGGATGGAAGCCAAGGTCACGGGATCGAAGACGGGCGAGTACGTGGTAACAGTCAGGCCGCTGTATCGAATTCAGGCCATGCCCGCTTCCTATTCAGGCCGACCGAAAGTCGGCGCGTATCTAAACGGTTGGTACTTCAGGGCGGAGGATTTTGATCCGCGCCAAGTCGTTCTGAACAAGAGCATAATCGAATTCACCGCCAAGCCCGTGATCGCCCACTACGGACACCATCACTTTCACGTGATGGGAATCAAGTACATGTCGACCGGGATTGGATTTGGTTTCAACGGGCCCAAAGTGCGAGTATTCACACCGACGGTCGCGGAGAGCGAGGACATACGCCTGGGCGGCGGAGTCGATGCGGGAGGCTTCCCTGCGCATGACGTCAGGCCCAAGCCCGCGCCCACCGCCAAGACCACGGGCGTTCCGCTGGCTGGACGATTGCCACAGGCTCAGCCGTCAGAAGCCACGCCCGTTGGACCGTCGGCGTCGCTGGCGGACATGATCCAGCAGCAGTTTCGCGAACGGGCAGAACAGCAGGTGCAGCGCATACTGGGCGGCGGAGAGCGCGAAGCCACCGTACCGTCGACCGAACCGGAAGAAGCTCAAAAGCCGATCGGGATTTCAGGTTCCGGCAAGAAAGTCACGCTGAAATGTGACGGGGAAAGTGTGTCCGTATCCGGAACCAACCATGAGATCACGATCACTGGCCGGTGTGGCCGCATCCAAGTGAGCGGAATCAACCACGCGATCACCGTTGATGAAGTCGCCGTGATTTCAATATCGGGATCGAACAACACGGTCGAGTACCGGTCCGGACCGCAAGGCAAGCCACCAGAGGTTAAACAGACGGGCAGCAGCAACAAGGCGGTGCCTGCCGACGAGGCGCAGGCACCTTAGCGCTTTGTCAATTCTAAAACGTGGGGTAAGCATCCTGCTTGCCAATGCCTCCCCCTCGTTCATCGCAAGCTGGAAGCTTACGCCACGAGAGCGCGAACCCTGAATCTAAGAATTGACAAAGCACTGGTTTCGCTTTTGCGGACGCCTATTCCTTTGTTCTTCCCAGTTCGGGGATCGAGCGGCCGGTGGTCCAAGGGACGCCGGCGTCGTCGAGTTTCTTCTTGAGCCGCGCGAACTCACCTTCGATCAGAGAAATCAGGTTGGTTCGCAACTCCTCATTTTCTTCGGCGGCGATTGCGTACGCCTGCCGATGTGTCTTGGTCGGTCCGTATGTGCTGTTGAGCGATCCCTCATAGGCGATTTCGGCTCGTCGTAGAGTGGGCATGGGCGCCATCTGATGCCTGCTTGTGCGCGTGGTATCGCCGGTGAGTCGATCGCGCAGATCCAGAAGCTTCAGTTCCGTCGAACGCGCCTCGTCCAGCAGCTTGAGGTCGGTCTTCTGCGTCTTGCGAATGGTAGATTTCATCTCGGCCAACTGATCAATCGTTTCCTGCAGCCGGCCTTTGGCGCCCACGACGGCACGAACGAGTTCTCCGGCCTGACGCTGAAACTCGAGAACCTCTGCCCGGTCTTGAATAGCGAGACCAGGCTGAATAATCGGCTCGACTTGGAACGTCTGCGACTCGCCCAGCGGCGTCAGGATGTCGCCCACTCGCTTTGCAGCACTCACAGCGTAAGTGCCGGGAGTCACCAGCGGTCCGCGTCCACCATTGGCCGTGAACGAAGCATAGCGCAAATTCCAGGCAATACGATGAAAACCGGCTGTCGTAGGGCCGGTGATGCGATTGACGACCTTTCCGCCGGCATCCGCAATCGTGAAAATCACCAGCGGGGCTTCCTCGCGTTCTTCCTTCTTCAGTTCGTCGAAACCTGGGTACGGGTTGTCGCCACCGGCTTTCTTGATCTCCGCTTCTTTCTCGTGGCGGACCTTCTTTCTGGTCTTCAGTCCATCGCACAAGTAGTACGTGAACACGGCGCCGAATGGCGGATTAGCCGCGGAAAAATAAGCGTCACCCTGACTGCCTTTCTCGCTGCCCAGCACGCGGGCCGGGACGTACAACAGCGACTTTCTAGCCGGGAATAGAACGAATTCTTCTTCGAGACGCTTCTGGCTGACAGTGCGCAGGGGCGAGAAATCGTCCAGGACAAAGAAACTGCGACCAAAGGAGGCGCCCACCAAGTCGTTTTCCCGCTTCTGGATTTCAATGTCGCGGAAGGGAATGGTCGGGACGTTTCCGGAGAGTTTGATCCAGCGCTCGCCGCCGTCCACCGTGAAGAACAAGCCGAATTCCGTACCGATGAACAGCAGAACCGGTTTGACGTGATCCTGGACAATTCGCCAGACGATATGGCGGTCGGGCAAGTCACCCACCATCGGCTTCCACGACCGGCCGCGGTCGCCGCTCCGCATGATGTACGGCTTGAAGTCGCCCGTCTTGTGATTGTCAAACACGGCATAGACCACATTCGCATCGTGCAGGTCCGCTTTGACGTCGTTGACAAAGGCGAACTCGGGGATGCCGTAGATCTTGTCGATCTTCCGCCAGTGCTTGCCGCCGTCTTCGGTCACTTGGATCAATCCGTCGTCCGTGCCGACGTAGATCAGCCCTTCCTGAAGCGGTGATTCGGAAATCGAAGTAATGTTTCCGAACTGGGACATGGCCAACAGGTCCCAGGTGGCGTCGACGCTCCAGACCCGGCCCATCAATTTGCCCTTGAATCGATCCAAGCTGCGTGAGAGATCCGGGCTGATTTCGGTCCACGAATCACCGCGATCGTCGCTGCGGTGGAGCTTCTGCGATCCGAAGTACAGCCGAGTGTGCGAGTGGGGACTGATCAGGATGGGCGAGTCCCAATTGAATCGCAGCGAATCTTCGCCCTTGGCCGGTTGTGGTCGAATGTCAATCGAAGTCCCAGTGCGTCGATCGTAGCGGCGGAGGTATCCGTTTTGCATCTCGCAATAGATGGTGTTCGGATCATTCGGGTCGATGGCGCAATCGTGGCCGTCGCCGCCTATCGTCGTTCGCCAATCGGCGTTGCGAATACCGCTGCTGTTGCCCGTGCGAGTGGGACCGTATTGAGTATTATTGTCCTGTGTGCCTCCGATGACGTTATAGAAAGGTTGGTCGTTATCAAGGCTCAATTTGTAGAACTGGGTCAGCGGCAGATTGGCGGAATACTGAAATGTCTTTCCATAATCGTACGAACGGTAGAGCCCGCCGTCGCAGCCGACGAGCAGATAGTCGGGATCGTGGGGCGAAAACACGAGGGCATGGTTGTCCACGTGTTTCCACTTGCTCTCGACCGTCTGCCAGGTTTTGCCGCCGTCCTCGGTCCGGCCCATACGCACGTTGGCCTGGTAAACCACGTCGAATCGGTGCGGGTCGGCCCAGATCTCCTGGTAGTAATGCGGCCCCGTGCCGCCACTGATGTAGTCGCTTTGCTTCTTCCAGCTTTCGCCGCCATCCCCGCTGCGCCAGAAACCACCTTTGCGGCCGGCCAGCTCGATCGTTGCGTAAACGATGTCGGGTTTCTGTGGTGATACGGCTAACGAGATCTTGCCCTTGTCTTCGGCGGGCAAGCCCTTCTTCAATTCGCGCCAGTTCTGACCCCCATCGGTCGATTTGTGGATACCCGACTCGGGCCCGCCATTGATCAGCGCCGCGACGGTTCGATGCCGCTGATGCGTGGCGGCGAAGATAATGTCCGGATTTCGCGGATCGAAGACGACGTCGGTGACGCCGGTGTATGGGCCTTTGGCGAGAATGCACTGCCACGTCTTACCACCGTCGGCCGTTTTGTAGAGACCACGTTCGCCGCCGGAGGACCAGAGCGGGCCTTGCGCGGCGACATAGCCCACGTCGCTGTTGAGCGGATCGACCAAAATCTTGGCGAGGTGCTCCGTCTGCTTCAATCCAACGTTGACGAACGACTTGCCGCCATCCAGGCTCTTGTAGACCCCGTCTCCATAGCCGCAGTGGCGGCCGCCAACCGCCTCGCCGGTGCCGACCCAGACCGTGAAGCGATTCTTGGGATCAACCGTGACGCAACCGATAGAGTACGAGCCGTAGTTCTCGAAGATCGGTTCCCACGTGGTACCCGCGTTGGTCGTCTTCCAAAGATTGCCCGATCCCGCGGCGACATACCACGTGTTCTGCTTGACGGGATCCACGGCAATATCCGCGATCCGGCCCGACTTCAGTGCAGGGCCAATGGAACGCAGTTTGAGGCCGCTGAAGACGTCGCTCGTGAGCTTACTGTCCTTCATCCCGTCCTTCTTGTCGTCAGCGACTACGATCGTAGTGACGAGCAAAATCGAAACAACCGCCGAAGTGAGTCTATTCATGACCTGGCCCTTTCTCGCAAACCAACTTGTCCTGATTTGTCCCTGCATAACCATACCCGAGTTTGATTGCGCAGGATGCCTGAGTCAAATACCGCTCAGCATAGATGTTCGTCCTCAAGACGATTGATCGCGGATAGACCGGATCGTGTGCCACTTACTCCGCAACGCGTTTTACGGCAACTACGCGAAAGCCCAGGGAAGAGGCGCGAGAGCTATGGCTGAGTTGATGGCGCCCTGCAGATCGGCACAACATCACATCGCCCCCATACCATCTTATTCGAATCGTCGGAGGACGCAGACAGCTCCTGTTGATCTGCGGCACCTTCGTCGGCATCGTACGGCGCGATCGCTTCCGTTGTGGGTTGATCATCAACTGCTGGCTCTGAAGTAATGGAAGGTAAACTCCTGGATTGCTACCTCAAGCCTCGATTTTCCAATGCTTGCTTCCTCAACCCTCGATTCCGAGGGCTTTCGGATCTGCCCCCACGCCGAATGCCAGAGCCGGCTTCGGTCTGCTCATCCTGCAAATCGGCCAACTCTTTGATTCGGATATCCTTGAATTCGACCTTCATATCGGCGAATCCCATTTCAGGCCGGCGCATGATCTGGAAGCCGATAACGCCCTCCTCGGCTGCTGGTTGGTCTTCCATGAAATCAACGGTTGTACGTCCATTCAACTGGATCGTGATGTGCCGGCCTCTGCAGGTGATAACGTACTCATTCCAATCCTTCTCGTTGACAAGCCGCAGAAGCTCCCCTCGATCCATCCACTCAGCCGGCCTGCTCAGCCCTTGGAAGAAGAGGCTCATCGCCTCGTTCGGTCTTTTTCGTGTACTGGCCCAGCCAATTTCGGCTTGGTATCCAGCAGCTATGTAATCTGGTAGTTGTTCACTTCGAAATTGAATCCCCGAGTTTCCTTCGTGCAGCTTGAACTTCACCTTCAACACAAAATCTCGATACTTTTTCTCGGTACACAGATACGAATGAACGTCGAATTCCACTCCTTTCGTATTGCCCACGATCGTTCCATCAACCACTCGCCACAGCAGAGGATCGCCGTGCCAACCGTTCAGTGTTTTGCCGTCGAAAAGACTGACGAAGCCGGGTTCGGTGGGCGACGCTGAAGAAGTAGTTAGTTCTTTGATACGAATGTTGCGAAAGGCCGTGCCTCTGGCCTGACCCTGCCAGTTCGATAGTCCGATGAATCCTGATCGCGGACGGGTTCGGAGTTCCTCAAACTCCATCATGCTTGCATCGACGACGGAGATTCCGTTCAAAGAAACTTGCACTTGGTCCCCCTCACATCGAATCTCCACGGAATTCCATTCTCCAGGAGGCTTTGCCGCGGATGAAAGTCTCGGTGGTCCGACGACATGCGCGATTGCACCGGTACGCATTTCTTGACGAACCGGCGAAAATGCCTGTCCCTGTTCGTCGATGATCTGTATTTCCATTCCCTGCATCGACAAGTGGCCTGCAGCAGGGCAACGGATGAAGATGCCGGAGTTGCCGCCTGTCGGCAGTCTGTATTCCAACTGCAGGACGAAGTCACCATAATGTCGAGACGACTTCAGCCAACCGGCTTGATCCGAAGTGCAAACAAGCATTCCGTCTTGTACGTCCCAGCCACCGGGCACTTGGCGCGGATCTTCCATGTTCCTCCCGGTAACTCGCCACGTCTCCCAGCCGACCAAGGTCTTGCCATCGAAAAGACTGACGAAGCCGGGTTCGAGCTGCTGGTTTGGGACAGGGGTCAGTTCCTTGATGCGGATGTTTCGATATTCGACCCGTCTACGGCTGGCGAAGCCAAGCAAGCCTATCCGGCCGCGTATTCGTGACAGCCCAGGACAATCCTGGCCATTGGCCGCTTTGCCCTGGAAAGAATCCAGATTGACGTCCAGGACAGTGCTCGCGTTCAAGCGTACGGTAAGTTGGCGACCTTGACAGGTAATCTCCAGTTCATTCCAACTTCCAACGGGCTCCAACTTGCCCGACTGTGCAGGTGCCACTGGCGAGAGTGACGCAGTTCGCTGGTACGGCTTCGCGCGAAGGATCTCCGCGAACTCCGGGTCGCTGTCGTCGATGACTTGGATCTCCATTCCGTCGCGCTTGGGCTGTCCGCTGCTGGAAGATCGGATCAATACGCCGCTGTTCGCGCCCGGCTGCAACCGGAATTCCAGACGCAAGGTGAAATCACCGTATTCGCGAGAGGTCAGCAGGTTTCCGCCGGACTTATCAAGGAACATCTGCTCACCGAAGTCGGACACCAAGAGGCCATCTTGGACGAAGTAGTGCGTCTTGTCGCCCTCCCAACCGTTCAGCGTCTCGCCGTCGAAGAGGCTGACGAAACCGGGCTCGAGCGGGGGCGAGGACGTTCCCTGTCCCTTTCGCCCCGTCAGGACACTGGTCCAGTCTCCAGCGACCCAGGCCAGGAATCGCCAGCCCTCTTTCGTACGTGCGTAGAAGTTCAAATGTCCCTGTGCTATGACCGGTCGACCATCCACGATCTGGTCAAGTTGCGACAGCGAGATGGCCAATGGGCCGTCTATCTTGACGTTCGTGATTGTGTGCTGGTGCTTGTCGACAGCCATGCCGTGCAGATTCTCTTGAGTGTAGGCTTCACTCGTTATGACCTGCGGTCCGTCATCGCCTTCGATGAAGCCACGCCAATCCGGGTGCGATAGTCTGCGGATGGCCTCGGCATCTTTGCGCACCATCGCTTCTCCGGCTTGATCGAGCAGCCGTTGCAGGGCAACGTGGTCGTCGTTGCTGGGATCGTAGCGATCCGAGGGACCCAGACGCCAATCGCCCATGACGCCGGCTATCTCCTTCCATTGGCCGTCACGCGGAATGGCGATTCCTACGCCTGTCGATCCAGCGCTTTGGCCATCGCGCGTTCGAAACTGCACGCTCCCGTCCCATACGATCAGCCCGATTGACCCATTGATTTGACATCGTGCGGAATGTGGGCCGAGGGCGACGCCATCGATAGAGTCCAGAAAGGCTGGCATCAGCTCCTTGACTACGTCCATCGAGGTGAACTGGACAGACGATGATTGGTCGTCTTGCGCGTATACGCCACTGTCTTCCCAATACATGTCATCCTTCGGGCCGAACACGCCTTTCTCCAGCCACAATTCCGTCTTGCGTTGGGCAAGATTCATCAACGACTGATGCGCCTCCGCGCTGATCTGCAGGACGAAGGGCTCGCCCTCCTCGACCTTAAATCCGCGAATGACAATGACCTCGTCTCCCCGGCGAATCTCGTAGCGGTGCTCGCCGGGCTTCAACTCGATCGTGTCGCCCACATCGGCGATCTCCATCTGCTCGCCGTCCAGCCACACCGTCGCGTTTGGGTCGCTCAACAGGGCCTCGTCAATCTTCACACTTACCATCTGCCCTTTGTCGGATGACAGGAACACGATCAGCAATAGAAGGACTGCAACGACCAGGACAGCCAGGCCGGCGGCAATCAACGGCGTCTTCGAACGGCCATCGCGAACCGTTGCCGGTTCCCTTGCGCGCGGCGACCAGGTGCTTTGCGGCGGTATTTGTTCCGCCGGTTTATGCGTTCATACAGCAGTCGTGCCAGGCGATCGATCCACCAGTGGTTCGAGTGAGCGGGCAAGAGCATGCCTGCATCGTCAAAACGATGCTTTTCGTCGGGCCCGTACGTGCCGAGACGCTCGTACAGATCACGTGCCATGATGTTGCCTGGATCGATCTCTAGCAGATTCTCCAGCACGTCCTCCCGTAACCTCCCGAACTGGCGATCCCGGACCGCTTGCGTCATCCGCTCGTTCAGATCGTCCACCTTTGCCTGAAGTCCTTGGGCCTGCTTCAACAATTGATCGGCTTCTTCGGATCGTTTGTCCGGCGGAATAGCATCCAGCAGGTCGATTACGCCCGCGTAGTCCTGGTGGGCGAGCCGATCGATGGCTTCCGAGACCACCGTCGTCCTTTCTCCACGGGCCTCGTCCGGCGTGACAACGGAACGCTTCAGGCTGATGTCGGACGCATCCAAGACGGACGTCTCCGCGATACTGTCCGCAGCGCCGCTCTGGGTCTCGGCAACAGCAGTGGTTCTTGGAGGAATTGGAGGCGGTCCACCTTTCTCCGCGATGCCGCATCGGCTCAACTGCTCGATGACTTCGGCCATCGACGCCTGCCGCTGGTCGGGCTCTTTCGCAAGCATTTGTTGACACACCGCATCCAAGACTTCGGGCACGTCCGATCGCGCCGCGCGGAGTGACGGGATCGGATCCTGGCGGTGGGCCAGGATCTTTTTCGTCATGGTATCGCCGCCGTAGGGAGCTTGGGCCGTCAGAAGGTAATACAGCGTGCAGCCCAGGCTGTAGATGTCCGTCCGACCGTCCACATTCCGTGTATCCAACGCTTGCTCGGGCGACATGAAGTCCAGCGTTCCCATCACTTGGCCCGTCTGTGTCAACGCGTCATCACTCGCTGTGCCGCTTTCCATGCGAGCCAGCCCCATGTCCAGCACCTTCACCACGCCTTCTGTGTCGACGAGGATATTCGATGGCTTGATGTCTCGGTGAACGACACCGTGCCGGTGCGCGTATTCCAAGCCTCGAGCGGCCTGGATAATGTCATCCACAGCCGTCTGGAGGCTCAGTGGGCCTTGCTCCTTGACCAGCAATGCCAAATCCTGGCCCTGAACATGTTCCATCACCAGGAAATGGACGCCGTTGGCTTCATCCGCGTCGTGCGCCGTGACGATGTTCACATGCGAGAGTTTTGCTGCAGCCTTGGCTTCACGTTGAAAGCGTTTCACCGCTTCGGGTATTCGCATGGCCGCGGTGGGAAGCATCTTCAACGCCACAACTCGTTCCATACGCCGATGCCGAGCCTTGAAGACCTGCCCCATGCCGCCACGGCCGATTTTGTCCAAAATGACATAGTTGCCGAGTAATTTTGGGCTTCTTCGCTAA
>JACKQG010005217.1_pt1 | contig 14465 bp, 16 predicted proteins | sample 8237621 | NCBI WGS metagenome assembly JACKQG01 (sample SAMN15677084, study PRJNA649215) | marine metagenome | biome: marine; feature: Black Sea; material: saline water; isolation source: suspended particulate matter (SPM) from the Black Sea western gyre | collected 2013-06-09/2013-06-10 | depth...
TAAGTCATCCTCTCCTGGGAAAAGGAAGCTCGGACAATGTACCGGGCCAGGTTCTAAATTGACGGAATCCCAGGTGATACAGGACGCCTTGAAACGGAATCATTTTAACCGACTGGCGGCTGCAACCGAACTTGGTATGCACAAGAGCACCCTGTTTCGAAAGATCAAAGCCTTGGACATCCGGCTTCCCAAAATGGACGGCCGAAGCAGGAGCAAGAAAGCATAATTAAGTCGCGTTTCTGCGACTGTGCGCCTCTTCATGATCGCAAGAATGCTACCCTATTACCCCTCCCCATGGTCTAATCCTACCCCCCTGTTTCAAATAACCACATGACAATATGGCTCTTCCCCCCATATGGAAAAAATCCGTTTACATCATGGCATGAGACTTGCTTAATTTATCCCATCGGAGGAGCAAGACAGATGAAGGTGGCTGTGACCGCTTGGGAAAATCGCATTTCACCTCTTTTCGATGCCACGCGAACATTGCTCATTGCGGATGTTCATAACCGTGTGGTTACCGAAAAACACTTGGTGCCCTTTGATGGCCTCTCTCCTTTTTCCAGGGCTGCAACGCTGGAAAAGCTGGGTGTCAACACCTTGATTTGCGGCGGGGTATCCGATTTCTTCGCCAATCTCATCGAGGCGCGCAATATCCGAATCATTTCCTTTGTAGCGGGACGTGTTGACCAGGTGATCGACGCTTATTTGAGAGGCGCCCTTTGTCATAAGAAATTTCGAATGCCGGGTTGCGGAGCCCGGCAATAGGTAAGCTTTTGTCATTAAAAACGTTAGAAAAATTTACGTTTTTAATGACAAAAGCTTAACATCTGTTAAATCTCGACCTATCCCAAAAACGCATATATCGACCGTGTTCCAGCCTTTTGTTTCAAAAGGTTTTCAAAATAATAAAATGTAAACACATAATTTCAGCAAGTTACAATCTCCTCATGGGCCTGTTCTTGTCAGAAATGTTTTGTGGCACCTTTATTGCTGTGTACTCAGACAACCCCTGAACCCGATGGGATACCGTCTTGTATCGCGATTCAGCCTGCGGATCATTTCAGGAAAGGGTATAGAGGAAATCCAGAGCAGATTAGAAAATAACAAAGATGACGGAGGCATCAAAATGGAAGAGCGTATCAGTCACAATCCCCCCATGAGCATTATGGACCTTGTTTCGCTGAAAAAAGCGGGTCATGAGGTCACTGTGGATAATGCATTTGAAATTAACGAGGTGGAACTTGATCACGAGGAACACCCATTTCAGGCATTCCTGTTTTTTTGCCGCTTTACGGGCGCGATTGATGGACAGGCCTACAACTTTAAGAAGTGCTACTCGCGGGGATGCACCCATAACCTCTGTCCCCACGTATCCCAGGCTGTGATGATTGCCAACCGTTATCTTCAGAGGGATTTTGTGGCCCTGGAAAAGGCCGGGATCAATCCGGACAGAAAGCTTTTCACGTTGGAAGGGATGCTCTCGAAATTCGAGGAAAAAAGGGACCAGTTTGTTTCAACATTGATCCTGGATGACTACATCCATTTGGCAAAGGAAGGAAACGATATCTTCATCCATATCGATCTGGAAAATTTTGCGGCCGTAGAGAATTTTGAAAATTACAAGGAAAAACGGTTGTTTTTTTCAGCCAATTTTGCCGTTACCCATTTAGGGGAGAAGCATATCTGCCAGAAATGCCTTTCCTGCTGCGCTCTGGATGACAACGAAATGGAGATTCGGAAAGCCAGGGATCTTGCCAACAGGAGAGCAGCCATCCTTTATGAAGAGTTTGACAAGGCAAAAATCAGATACAATCGGGCATTTTTTGAATAGCGTTATCGGCATCCTTCATTAAAGCCAGAAAGTAGTTTACACTTTTTCCGATTCGTGAAACCAGTTTTCAGTGTTCAGGTGTCAGGTTTCAGGTGTCGGCGTTCAGTGTTCGCTATTGCGGCTATGCTCTACAAACCACTATACACCTTTGAGATTGGTATGGATACCGCACCATCCATTTGATTTCATTCCTGACACCTGACACCTGGAAAGCAAACCAAGCCATAATTCAAATCCGATATGCGCCAAAGGCGTAAACCGGTGGATGAAGGATGCCGTGTTATCCTCGGATTTCCCTGTCCACCTGGATATCCAACACATTGAGCCTTTTCCACAATGTCACCCTGCTGATTCCAAGAATACGGGCTGCCTCCGATTTATTGCCCCCTGCTGTATGCAAGGCATCCATGATCTGGTTCCTGTCGTAGCCCTTTTTCCTGGGGATGCCTTCATTTCTTTTCTTTTCCGACGGTATGGGAGACGTCTCCTTGAGTGATCGAGGAAGGTGTTCGAGTCTGATATCTCCTTTAGAACAGAGTACGAAGGCATATTCAATCACATTGATCAATTCGCGGACATTCCCCGGCCATTCATGCCGCATGAGCATTTCAAGGGCGCTTTTGTCCATGCCCCTGATCGGCTTTCCGGTCTTCACCTGGATTCTATGCACAAACGCATCCACCAGGATCGGGATGTCCTCGATCCTGTCCCTTAAAGCAGGCAGATAGATGGGGATAACCCCGATCCGATAGTACAGGTCGTCCCTGAACTGGCCTTCCTTCATCAGCCTGTTCAGGTCTCGGTTGGTCGCGGCAACGACCCTCACGTCAATGGGAACCGGCTTGTAATCTCCCACTTTTTCGATTTCCTTTTCCTGCAGCACACGGAGGAGCTTTACCTGGGTTGAAAGCGGTAGATCTCCGATTTCGTCAAGAAAGATACTCCCTTTGGTTGCGGCCTCAAAACGTCCCATCCTCGTACGATCAGCTCCCGTAAAGGCACCTTTCACGTGCCCGAAAAGTTCGCTTTCAAGCAGAGATTCATTGAGAGCCGCACAGTTGACCTTGATAAAAGGGCCGTCTGACCGGGGACTAAGGCGGTGGATGGCGCCCGCCACCAGTTCTTTTCCCGTACCGCTTTCCCCATAGATGATCACCGGGGCTTCGGACTGAGCGGCGCTCTGGATCAGGTCGAAAACCTGTCGCATATCGGGCGATGTACCGATAATTCCTTCAAAACTGTCTTCAATACTCAATTCCTTCCGTAGAGAGGAAATCACCTGATCCCTGACCACCAGTTCCGTGTAGTCGGAAAGGGTTTCCACTCCTCCCACTACAACGCCTTCGCTATCCTTTAGAATGGCGGCATTTTTCATCACATGCAATGGTGAACCATCTTTCCTTTTTAATATACACCTGCTGTGCCTTACTTTTCCCGCATTGAAAAGGGCGCAGTGCTTGTCGCCGCCGTCCTTTCTTGTCCCGAAACAACTGCTGCACTCTAATATGTCACAAGATTGTCCGATTAGCTCATCTCTGGTGTATCCGGTCAGTTCCTCCAGTGCATCATTGGTCGAGATAATGATCCCGTCCGGGTCAACAATCATCAGGCCGTCCAGCATGGTTTGTACCACGGTTTGCCAGTACTTGCTGTATTCATTATCAAACATACAGATTTTCACCTCCTGAAAAGCATGGTTTGAGACAGGGACCGTTAATTGGATCGCATCAATAAACACATGTTAAGTGTATTATTTTAACATTAAGAAATCAATCTTTATTCAATAGGATCATTTTTATTAAGTTAAATAAGCCATTTAAAACACAATATTCAACCCGCCCCTTTTTGGCATTGAGATTGCATTCAGTAAAGAGCAAACAGAGTTAACTTTCCGGAGCCACATGACAGAAACCACAGAAAAACCATGCCAGGCAGACAGGGTCCTTGATTTGAAGGGATGGGGTTGCCCCTGGGTCATTCTCAAAGCGAAGAGCTGGCTCAGTCGTATGAATGCCGGGGAGATTTTAGAGGTGATCAGTTCTGACGCCCAAATTCAGAAAAGCTTTGCCCACGTTTTGGAAAGAACCAAAGACAAGGTGATCAGCATAGAACATGACGAGGATTGCTACCACGTGTTGGTAAAACGCGGATAGCTTTCGGAAAATAAGGCAAGAATCGTCTCACGGTATGAGGCGATCCATATCAACCAAAAACCAGTATGAAAAAGGAGAAAACCAATGGGAGAAATAGATCTCAGCACAATTGAAGTAGCCAACGTAGTAGACGCACGCGGTGTATCCTGTCCGGGCCCCCTGCTGGAAGCGAAGAAGGGAATGGGCACTGTTCAGGTAGGACAGATCCTCGAAATTCTTTCCAATGATCCCGGTTCCAGAAATGATATTCCCCGCTGGGCAAAGAAGGTGGGGCACGATTATCTTGGCTTGCTGGAGGTGGACGGAGCAGACAGGCTTTTTGTAAAACGTCAGAAATAGGTAAAGGGGGCATTATGTCAGCCCAGGAAAACCAGGCAAAGATACTGATTTTAGCAACGGAAGACTGCGCCTATCCAGGCGCCAACGCTACCGGCCAGGCCCATATGAGCTACCCTGACAATACCTATATCCTCAAAGTCAGGGCACCGGTCATGTTCCCGGAAAAGTTCTATCTGGATTGCTTCAAGAAAGGGATTTACGGCATCATTATCATGTCCTGCGGGGTGGAATGCGCATATGAAGGAGCTTATCCTGCTCTTGCTGCAAGGATGGAGAAATTGTACCCCATGATGAGGGAAGAGGGACTGGACCCGAGAAGGGTTCGACTCACCGGGGTATGCACCGTATGCAGCAAGGCCTTTGTGAAAGAAGTGAAGCAGATGAACCAGCTCCTGGAAGAACTGGGCGCCCCCGGGTCGGAGAAGAAGGCGGCATAAAATCGGGACGTGCCGGCGTATGAAAGGAAAGACTTATGTCCATGAGAACATTAAAATTTGACACCCTGGTTGTGGGCGGCGGCATTGCAGGGTTACAGACGGCGCTGGATCTTGCGGATCAGGATTTCAAGGTCGCCATTGTGGATAAGGACGCAACGATTGGAGGGAAGATGATTCGTCTCTCCAAGGTGTTTCCCACGCTTGACTGTGCAAGCTGCATTACCACTCCCAAGATGGCTGCCGCGGCCCATCACCCCAACGTCACCCTGTTCACCTACTGCGAATTGAATACGCTTAAAAGGGAGGGCGGCAGAATCCAGGCCGGGATCACCCGGAAACCCCGTTATGTGGATGAGGTGAAGTGCATCGGTTGCAGACAATGTGAATACAACTGTCCTGTGTATGTGCCGGATGAAGAACAGGGCGGATTCGCCGCACGCAAAGCGATTTACATCCCCTTTTCCAATGCCATTCCCCAGATTGCCCTCCTGGATGCGGAAAACTGCACCCTCTGCGGAAAATGCGCGAAAGTGTGCCCCACGCAGGCCGTCGATTATTTCCAGGAACCGGAGCACTTCGCCATTGAGGCAAAAACAGCGGTACTTTGCACCGGTTTTGAACTGACGCCGCTTGCGGACAAGGTCCAGTATGGGGCGGGAAAAATTCCTAACGTCATCAGTGCGCTCCAAATGGAAAGGCTCCTGGCGCCCCATGGACCCTACAACCGGGTGCTCAGGCCGTCCGACGGCATGGAACCTGATTCCATCGCATTCATTCAATGCGCCGGCTCCAGGGATAAGAGTATGGGGGTTCCCTACTGTTCGCGCGTCTGCTGCATGTATGCCATCAAACAGGCCATGCTCCTCTCGGGAGCCGTTCCCCTGGCGGACATCTCCATCTATTATATGGATATCCGTACCTTCGGGAAAGGGTATGAGCAGTTTTTTCAGAATTCCAAGGCCATGGGCGTGGAATTTATCAAGGGAAAAGTGGCCTCCATAGACCCTGGAGAGAATGGAACCGTAAAGCTCCACTATGAAGCCCAGGGGGAAGACGGAGGAGTAAAGGTGGCGGAACATGACCTGGTGGTCTTGTCTCTGGGGATGGTTGCGGGATGGAACCCGGAAGGGGTCTGCGCCGTATCATTAGGCGATGATCACTTTATCAAGACCGTCAAGCCCAAGACCGCTCCCACGCTTACCGATATGGAAGGGGTTTTCACGGCAGGGGTGGCGGCAGGTCCAAAAGATATCGTAGACACCATCGTGGAAGCGGGCTCGGCGGCCATGGAAGCCTCCAATTATTTGATTTCCCTTGAACGAACGAGCAAGGCTGCAGCATGAGGCCGCAACTTCGAAAACGAAATCGGGAGATGTAGGAATGGCGGAAGAAAACAAGGAAAAGACAGAAACTCCGGAAGAGAAGGTCGGTGTATATGTCTGCCACTGCGGCGGGAATATCAGCGACCATGTGGATGTGAAAAGAGTCTGTGAGAATGCAAAAAACATCCCCGGTGTAGTGAAGGTGCAGGACAATGTGTTCATGTGCTCTGATCCTGGCCAGGAACTGATCATGGAGGACCTGAAAAGCGGCGCAGTGAATCGTGTTGTGGTAGCCTCCTGTGCGCCGGATCTCCATGAAACAACGTTTCGAAACGCTATCACCAGGGCCGGGGGGAATCCGTATATTTATGAGCATGCCAACATTCGTGAGCAGGTAAGCTGGGTTCACCATGGGGACCAGGCCACCAACAAGGCGACACGCCTGGTTGCAGCCGCGGTCGCCAAGGCCAGGGAACTGAAGCCTCTGAAACCCTTTCGCGTGGATGCAAAAAAGCATGTCACCGTGATCGGGGGGGGAGCGGCAGGCCTGAAGGCCGCCGTAGACCTGGCTGCCCGTGGAATGGAAGTGGCTCTCCTTGAAAAATCTCCTTTCCTGGGTGGATGGACGGCAAAATGGGACAGACTATTTCCTACCGATGAACAGGCGTGCGATATCCTTTCCGAGCTTACCGGAAAAGTCCTGAACCATCCTTCCATCGCGGTATATAATTGTTCCCTTGTAAAGGGCTTTGAAGGCTATATCGGCAATTTCAAGCTCCATGTAAAAAGGGAGGCCCCCGGATTAGGGGCCTATGACAGCGAGATAAAAAAGATGAGCGAGGCAGGAAAAGGCCTGGGAGAATTTATCCCGTTTGTGGGTGTCTGCCCAAAAAGCATTCCCGAGGCGGAGGAGGAATTCACCATTGGGACCGGTGTGATTGTTCTTGCCACGGGTTTTAAACCCTATACCCCCCGTCGAGGGGAATACGGTTACGGTGACTATGCGGAAGTGATTACACTCAAGGAACTCATCCCTGTCATCGCGGAAAATCGGGAAAACGGCGCTAAAGCGACGTTGGAAATAAGCGGCAGAAAAATACGGAACATGGCCATGATCCATTGCGTGGGCAGTCGTCAGATCCCCGGGGTGCATGAAGCGGACAGTTCGGGGAACCTGAACCAGTACTGCAGCAGGACGTGCTGTAGCGCGACCCTGCATGCGGCCAACGAAATCCGCGAGGCCCATCCCCAAACCCGTGTCTTTGATTTTTACCGGGATATCAGGACCTATGGCCGTGGGCATGAGGAACTTTACGAAAGGGCTTCCCGGAACAAGGTACTCTTTTTTCGTTTCGAAGCGGAAGACGCGCCGGTGGTATCCAGGAATAAAGGCACCGGGAATTCCCCGTTATCGGTTCGGGTGAAAGACGTCCTGACCTTTGATGAGGAGATCGAGGTTCCGGTAGACCTGGTCGTGCTTGCGTCCGGTATGGAACCTAATGACGTTTCGGACCTGGTAAAAATGATGAAACTCCCGGTCGGCGTTGATCGATTCCTTCTGGAAGTGCATCCCAAGTTGCGTCCCGTAGAAATGGCTGTTTCCGGCGTTTTGTTAGCGGGGACCAGCCAGGCCCCTTTTGACATCGGAGAAGCCTGTGCCGCAGCCTCTGCAGCCGCTGTAAAGGCCTCCGCCATTCTTGGACGCGGCTATGTGGAGCTGGATCCCTTTGTGGCGGAAGTGGACCTTGACAAATGTACCGGGTGCGGCGCCTGCCTGGAAGCCTGCGTGCACGACGGTGTCCTCTCGCTGGTGGAGATGGAAGTGAACGGGGTGAAGGGCCTGCTGCGCGCCCAGGTCAACCCGGCCCTGTGCACCGGCGGAGGTATCTGTGTAGGGGTCTGTCCTGAAAATGCCATCGATATCAACGGATGGACGCTGAAACAGTACGAAGAGATGGTGGACATGATCGTCTCAGACAAGATCCTGTAATACTAAAATACTATTCCGAGGGCGATTTCCATGAGCGAAACAGGACAGGAAAAACAGGAAAAAAAAGAAGTAATGAAAACCCTGCGCAAGGCGCGGGAGCATTCCATAAAGAGGGCTTCGGCCAAGCTGAAGGAACAGAATAGAATCGTCAAGGCAATCCGGGAGCGACTCAGGGACCAGCCTGCTACAGTACCTGAGATAGCGGCAGCTACCGGTGTTCCTTCGTCGGAAATCATGTGGTATGTGGCCACCATGAAAAAGTTCGGCGATATCCTTGAGGCGGACCAGGACGGCAGTTACTTCAAGTATGGTCTGGCGGTGGGCGGGGAAAGCGGTGTTGCCGACTGAACCAGGGTTACTGTAAACCCATTTTAGATTCAGAAAATCCATTCATGCCGGGGTTTTCAAACAAGATGCATCTGTATAAAGTTTAAACAACCTATGTAAGGGGATCAGAGAATGACTCAGGTATATCCCGAATTTGCAGAAGAGTTAGCGCGTTTTGGCGTAGATACGACCATGGCCTGTTTCAATTGTGGTACGTGCACCGCCATATGCCCGCTTATCCATGAGCACTTTCCAAGAAAAATGATCCGTTATGCCCAGATCGGCGCAAAGGATCGCATCCTTGAAAACTATGAGGATCTGTGGCGGTGTTTACACTGTGGGTTATGTATCCAGACATGCCCCAGGGAAGCGGACCCGGGCGATATTATCCTGGGGTTGAGGCGGTTTGTAGTGGATTACTGGAGGAGGTCTTAAGATGTATCATCCAAAGAATATCATTGACGTCCTCGCGGACAATATCAGGAAGACCAGGAATCCTTTCGGCGCAGGCAATTCCACCATGAACAAGTGGTGGAAAGATGCCTCCCTTCGCACGGAAGGAGATGCCCTTCTTTTCACTGGGCTCATGTATCAGATGATGCCGTATATCAAGAAGACCACGCATCACATTGAGCGTTTTGAGGACACCAAACTGGCGGACTACGTGGGATATCAAAAATATGTTCCGAAACTCCTGGTGAAATCCGCCTTCGTGTTCATGGCTGACAAGGAAGACAAGGTAAAATTTAACCATATTCTGCAGAGCATGGTGAAGCTCCTGGAAAGATCAGGCGTCAACTTCTTCTACAAGCCTAAACTGGATTACTACAGCGGGATTCTTCTCTACGATCTGGGCGATTTGGAGGGCTTCATCGAGCATGCCAGATTCGTGGCCGAAAAATTGAAAAAGCAGGGGATTCGAAAGATTATCACGGTGGATCCCCATACCACCTACGCCTTGAAAGTGCTTTTTCCGAAATACACAGGGATCGAGTTCGATGTAAAGACCTACTTTGAGCTGATCAACTTTGAGGCAAAGGATGGCGGCAGCCAGGTCACGCTTCATGATCCCTGTTTTTATGGCAGATATCTCAAACTGTCGGATGTGCCGAGAAGCATCCTCGACAAATTTGGAATAGAAAACGTGGGTGTGAGGAATTCAGGGACATTTACGAGCTGCTGCGGAGGTCCTGCAGAGTCTATTTCTCCTGCTCTGACCAAGGAGATACTCCAGCGAAGATATGCGGACCTGCAGGAAACCGGAAAGCCGATCGTTTCCATGTGCCCAATATGTCTGGGAAATCTCCTGAAGATCGGGGCTGACGTGGAAGATCTTTCCGTGCTTCTTGCGAGGTATGCGTGAGGAGCAGCCCTTGAGTGGTTGATCGGAGGTCCCTGACAGCTCAACAGCTTAACAGCTTTTCAAATAAATACCAATTGATGGAGGGAAAAAATGGCTGAAGAGAAAAAGGAAAAAATTATTTACATTGCAACCCATGGGGGTGAAAATCCTGAAATGGCAAGTCTCCCTTTTGTTCTTGCAAATGCGGCCCAGGCGATGGAAGTGGAAGCCGTTGTGGTTTTGCAGGGGCCTGCGGTGTTTCTGGCCAAGAAAGGATATCTGCAGCATGTGCATTCGGCAGGGTTTTCACCGCTTCAGGAATTGCTGGACAGCTTTATGGAAGCGGGGGGAAGGCTTCTGGCGTGCGTCCCCTGCCTCCAGGAGCGAAAGATCGATGTGTCGGATCTGATTGACGGGGCCGTTCCTACGGCAGGCGGCACGCTGACCCTGGAGATTCTTGAGGCCAACGCAACGCTGGTATATTAAATCTGGATTGCCTGACTTTTCCATTTTCAGGAATCCCCGAAAAACAAGAACCAATAGATGAGGAGGGAGTAAAGATGATGAAAAAAGAAACAAAGTTGACAAAGATCCGTTTGGTGAGCGCGCTGATTTTTTCCGTTTTTCTCTTCGTTGCTGTTTATGCCGGCGCGCAGGATTCAAGCCAGCCAGCGGCGCAGAGTGAAATCCTTGAGATCAAAGGGCAGGTGAAAGCGGTCTCCAACAAGGCAAAAACGATTTCTTTAGAAGTGACGGGAAAAGGCGTCGTTATCCTCAAATTCAACGATGAAACGAAGTTTATCAATGCCGAATCGGGCAAAGATATAGAGCCCCCCACCGGGGTTATTGTGAAGTACAAAAAGGTCGGCCCTGACAATGTGGCAACAAGTATCACGAAGGCCCTTGTAAAACTTCCCGCCGGGGTTACGGAAATCAAGACAGACGAACTGGCTTCCCTGGTGGAAAAGGGAACCGCGGAGGGGAAGTATTGCCTGATTGACTCAAGGCCGGCCAAGATAGCCTCTGCTGCTCATATTCCCACCGCCATCTCCATTCCAGTGGACTTACTTAAGGAAAAGGGAGAGAAGCTTCTGCCCTGCGGCAAAGACAAAATGATTATCTTTTACTGTGGGGGCCCCACCTGAGGCATGAGCCCAAAATCCGCCGGTCTGGCGAAGAAATGGGGTTGGAAAAATGTAAGAGTTTACCTGGAAGGCACACCCGATTGGAAAAAAACGGGACACTATTTCGTATCCACATCTGATTATGTAAGAACCGCCAATATCGTACTCATCGACCTCCGTTCCCCGGCAGCCGTAACCGCAGGGCATATTCCAGGGGCGGTGAACATTCCGGCCGGGAGTCTTGCCGGTGCGAAGGAATCCTTTCCTGAGTCTCTGACCGCTCCTGTCGTTTTTTATTCCGACAACATGAACGAGTCCATTGAAGCTGTAAAAACGGCCCGGGGGTGGAAGTACAAGAATGTTTCGCTCCTGGAATTCCCAGGCGCCATCGCATGGCAGAAAAGCGGCTACGACATCAAGACCGGACCTGCTGCCGAAAAGATCGTGTACGTGAGGAAGCTGGAGCCTGGCGAGATCAGCATCGAGAACTTTGAAGACGCTTTAAAGTCAAAAGCCATTACGGTCATTGATGTACGCGGCCCTTCCGAGTATGCTGCCGGTCATTTTCCGGGGGCCATCAATATTTCCCTTGACGAATTGCCCGCAAAATTGGATGAATTACCCAGGGACAAATTTATGGTGGTGCATTGCAGGACAGGCGTAAGAGGAGAAATGGCCTACCTGCTTCTCAAGGAAAAAGGTTTTGACGTGAAGTACCTGAAAGCGGGTTGTCAATGCAAAGAGGATGGAACCTATATGATCTGGGAATTGTGATCTTTGCATCAAATACGGTCAGGACGAAGCCCCTGCTCCGCGCGGGGGCTTCCGTGCGCCAAGAGCATCCTTATTGAAAAGCATTTTTTTATGACCCCGGGTTTACAGGAGGCGAAAATGGAGAAAAGAATCATTGGTTTCACACTCATCACACTCTTGCTCGTTGGCGGGATCTTTTTAGCCCAGGGGGCTTCAGCCCAGGACACCAAGGCCTTTGTTCCCGACAAGGCCCTTTGTGCCGAAATGATCCGGTTCGGGACGCAGGCCTACCAAAGAGGAAAATTCCTCGATGCCAAGGAGTATTTCAGAAAGGCCGTACAGGCTGATCCGGGCTCAACCGCTGCCTGGAAACATTACGACTTGTCCGTCATTTCCGCACTGGCGGAAAAGGTGAACAAGGATACCGGGCTTATTGCGCCCGATGTTTCTATCCAGGGACAGGCAGCCACCGGCTCAGCACCCCCGCCTCCTCCGGCTCCGACACCCGTTCCGAAAAAGAAACCCAAGTTCAAGATTGCCGAAGATGAAGGCTGTTGATGTGAGAGGGAGGTCTGAAATCCGATGAGCGACAATAAAGAAACGAGCGTTATGGGGGGGATTTTCAAGCGCGCTTACGGTGCGGTATTCTATGAGAACTGGCCTGTGTGGCTTGGCGGAATCCTGATCGGTATTATGAGCGTCATTACCTTCGCATGGGCAAGGCCATGGGGCGTTGTGGGCGGGTTGAGGAACTGGGCGGACTGGGTTTTCCACCAGATCGGCGTCTACAATCACGCTCCCATGTCCCCATTGATTTCCACCAATTCCATCCTGGTGTTAGGTCTTCTCTGGGGCGCTTTCGGAGCCGCGCTGCTTTCCAAACAGTTTGCCATCCGGATGGCCCCCGGACGGGAGCTGATCAAAGGGGTGGTCGGGGGGACTTTCATGGGAGTTGGTTCCGCCATGGCCGGGGGCTGCAATGTGGGAGGATTCTATATTTCAACCAGTGCTCTTTCATTAGGCGGAATCGCCATGATGGTGGGGCTTCTTGCCGGCGCGTACCTGGGGCTCAAATATCTTTACTGGGAAATGATGCACCTTCCCTCCAAACCCACCAAAGGCGTATCCGGGAACAAGAACCTGATTGCCGCGGAACCCTACATAGGCGCCCTGGTTTTCTTCGGGGCCATCGTGGCGGTGTGGTTTTATGCCAGGGAAGCGTATGCCCGGGTGGGAGGTCTTCTCCTTTGCGGGATCGCTTTCGGCATCATCATTCAAAGAGCGCGTTTCTGCTTTGTTCGTTGTTTCAGGGATCCGTTTATGACAGGCGAAGGGGATATGGCAAGGGCCGTGGCCTACAGCATTGCCATTGGCATTATCGGTTTCGCGGCGCTGAAATGGACCGGCCTTCGCGGTGAAGACATTAATGTGACCCAGACCTTCTGGTTCGGCAGTCTTGTGGGCGGCCTGGTATTCGGTTTCGGCATGTTGCTCTCCGGCGGTTGTGGGAGCGGCTCTGTCTGGAGGGCCGGAGAAGGGCATGTGAAGCTGATGGTGGTTGTGGTCTTCTTTGCCATGACCAACTCGCTCTTCCGGGCTTTGATTGACGCTTCGCAGGGCTTTAAAAAACTGATTGGGTTTGGCTTTTATCTCCCCGATTACATCGGGTACACATGGGCGGTAATCCTTTTGCTGTTGGTCTTTGTCGTGTACGCCCTGGCGGCTACCTGGAATGAGGAAACCGACAAGTTTACCGTGGAGATGTAGGGGCCTCCTCAAGAGAAAAGAAAATTCCAGTGTGGGGATGGGGGTTGGGTGATGAGGCTTAAACACCTTATATTATTCACCATCACCCAGCCTCCCCCATGAAGGGGTGAGGAGTTAAAGGTCTTCCTGTTCAGACACTAACCCGGAAATTTATTCATGATTTTGACCTGGATTTAGGGGACGACCGTTAATTATCAAATAACATAGCTTTCCAGTTGGTAATCCCTTTCCTTTGTCGCCTTCTCTCCCTGCTGAACCGCATAACTGGCAGATGCGGGGGTCGGAGTGGCTGGCGGCAATGTGTTCCCATGTTCCGAATAAAGGACAGCAGATGGTTGGGTATGTGGGTTTTTACAGCAATGTGGATAGTGGAAAACACAAAAAGAACGACCAGGATGAACTCATACCTTCGATTCTGGAACCCGGCGGCTCAGCTAAGGAATACAAACGGAACTGGGCGCGTCTGATTCAGAAAATCTACGACGTGGATCCTTTAATCTGCCCAGAATGTTCTGGAAAGATGAAAATCATCAGCATCTTGGCCTGTGGGAGTAAAAGGCCAGCCCGCCGCCCAAAACCGGGGCCTTAAAAACCGTTATAGATACATCTGATTCTCAGCTGCTTGCCTGTGAGGGTCATCTTTACTGGGTGATAAGAAGTCGCTTTTTTGGGGAAAAGTATAGAGGGAAGGGGCTTGCGGGTCAAGAAAAATCTAACCGCAAGATATAGTGGCTGGAATTTGCGGGCCAACATGGAGACCTGGACTTTGCGACCGCACTGAGGTGGAGAGAGTGCCGCAGGGCTTGATGATGCGAGGAAGGCCTGAAATGATAGAAATTTGAGTAGAGAAACCCCTTGAACCCGATTCTTTCTTCAAGAAGCAGGGGGGTAAATCTCCGGATAGACCGGGTCCACATATAGAGAATTATCAGACACCGGAAGTTGAGAATCCGTATAGTCGATATGATACTCCGGAGTCATTGGTGGCGAATTCGCTTTGGGTGGAGGGCGGGCCTTAACCGCCCATAATCCCAGGTGCTTGAGGATCTTTTTGATGACGTTCTCATCCTCTATCAC
>JACKQG010005218.1_pt1 | contig 14460 bp, 14 predicted proteins | sample 8237621 | NCBI WGS metagenome assembly JACKQG01 (sample SAMN15677084, study PRJNA649215) | marine metagenome | biome: marine; feature: Black Sea; material: saline water; isolation source: suspended particulate matter (SPM) from the Black Sea western gyre | collected 2013-06-09/2013-06-10 | depth...
TAAAATGGCAAAAACTGATTCCCAAATTTTAACTTTCCTTTATTAAAATTTTTCATCATCTTTTTCATCTGTTCAAACTGCTTCAGAAGTTGGTTTACTTTTTGCAGCGATGTGCCGCTACCATTTGCTATTCTTTGTCTACGACTGCCATTTATGATTTCAGGATGTTCCCTTTCCATCTTTGTCATCGACAGGACAATTGCCTCAATATGCTTGATATCCTTTTCATCCACATTAATATTTTTCATCATTTTTGAATTTGCGCCAGGCATCATTTTCAGGATTTCATCCAACGACCCCATCTTTTGCATTTGACGAAGTTGGGTTAGAAAATCTTCAAGTGTGAATAGATTTTTTCGCAATTTCTTTTCTAATTTTTCTGCTTCATCTTTCTCAAAAACAGATTCGGCTTTTTCGATTAGCGTAAGCATATCGCCCATTCCGAGAATTCTTGAGGCCATTCTATCCGGATGGAATGGCTCAAGGTCATTTAATTTTTCTCCAACGCTAACAAATCTGATTGGCTTTTGCGTAATTGCTCTGATGGAAATCGCAGCGCCACCTCTTGCATCACCATCGAGTTTTGTTAGGATTAAACCAGTCAGATTCAATCGAGAATTAAATTCTTTCGCGCTATTGACCGCATCTTGTCCAGTCATAGAATCTGCGATATACAGCACTTCTTCCGGCTTAATTGTCTTGGCCAAATTTTCTAATTCAGACATCATTTTATCGTCGATATGAAGTCGTCCCGCGGTATCAAAAATTATAAGATTATGCTGGTTTTTATCTGCAAATTTTAGAGAATTTTTTGCTATTTTCGAGATGTTTTTAGAATTTTCAGAATAAATTGGAACTTCTATCGATTTTCCTAATGTCTCCAACTGTTTTATGGCAGCTGGCCTATAAATATCTGCTGCAACAAGAAGTGGATTGAAATTTTGTTTTTTGTAATGCAGTGCGAGTTTTGCGCACGCAGTTGTCTTACCAGAACCTTGCAATCCGACGATAATTATTTTTGTTGTTTTATTTTTTGGAAATGCCATTTCGGGCGCATCAGATTTCATCAATGCGATTAGCTGCTCATTTACAATTTTGACAATTTGCTGACCGGGAGCTAAAGATTTTTGGACAGTTTCACCAAGTGCTCTTTTTTCAATTTCGCTGATAAAATTTTTGACGATTAGATAGTTTACATCGGCTTCCAGCAGAGCCAACCTAATTTCTCGCAAACTGGATTTGATATCCTTCTCTGAGAGTTTTCCGCGCGATTTTAGTTTTGAAAAAATTGCTGCCAGTTTTTCAGTAATGGAATCAAACATCTCGCAAACCTTTTATAACTTTTGAATAATTTTTCTGTTTGAAAATGAAATTTCCCGCAACGAGAATATTTGCTCCAGCGTCTTTTGCTATTTTTGCTGTCTGAAAATTTATACCGCCATCAACTTCGATTTCAATATTTTTTTTATCTCTGAATTCACATACCTTGCGAATTTTGTGGACACATTCAGAAATAAATTTTTGCCCACCAAATCCTGGATGGACAGTCATTATCAAAATAAAATTTACGAAATTCAAAATTTTTTTAATGCTCCGAATATCAGTTTCTGGATTTATAGCAATTCCGGCTTTGATTTTAGTTTGCTGGATTTCCGAAAGCAATTTTTCATATTCTGAATCGGTCTCAATATGAAATGAAATGAAATCTGCGCCAGCTTCAATAAATTTTGGAATGAAAAATTTAGGATTAGAAATCATCAGATGCACATCCAAAGGCAAATTTGTGATTTTTTTTATCTGATTAACGAGTTCAGGGCCGAAAGTTAAATTTGGCACAAAATGTCCGTCCATAACATCTAAATGAATGATGTCGGCGCCGGCTTTTTCGATTTTCCTGATTTCGTTTTCTAAATTCAAAAAATTAGCAGAAAGTATTGATGGTGCTATTTTAAGGTTCATAATTGTATTAAAATTGAAAACTAAAAATTCATTTTTTTATGGAATGCCTGATTCCCAAAAAAGAAATTTTCGATGAGAAAATTGGCGCCCACAAAAAGGACTTGAATTTTCTTTGACATCATCTGCCAGAAATCGAAAAAATAATCTCTTTAATTTGCTCTTTTGGATTAAGTTTTTTGTTAATTTTTTCCAAAATCTCCAACTTGTTTAAAACCAATTCCTGTAGCCAAACATTATTTGTAACATTGACGAATAGGATGTCTTTTTCAAGTTTGCTTACAAATGCTTTTTGGCTTAATATTTTGCCGATAGCTTGGCTCCAGAGTAATCCGATTTTTATCTCGCGAGAAAATTTATTTTTTGAGATATTCCGAATCAGATTTTCAATGATTTTTTTCGCAGAAGTGAACGAGGACATTTATGCCAATTTGTTTTCGGAAAACAGAGAAATACCAATCCACGAAAAGATGGAAAGTCCTATCAGAATGTAATATACGAGACCGAGCGCGTCATAACTGCAATCGTAAAATGACATCGCAAGTGCGGGTAGAAAGGCGGCAATTATAAGAAGAAAATATCCTAAAACTGAAAATAAAATTCCCTTTTTTCCAGCAAGATATTTGTTTATTAGAGAAATTGCGAAAATGCTTGTTGCCACAATTAGCAATGCAAAAATGAAAATTAAGACCTGAATCCAAAACGCGAAATTTGCATTTCCAAAGACCAAATTTGGCAGTAAACAACCGAATAAAACCAAAAATAAACCAAAAACTCGTTTGAAAATTATCTGAAATTTTGTTGTGACCGTTCTGCGTTTGCTTTTTTTTGCAATGACAAATCCTGCTGCAAAAATAATAATTGCGAAAATTATCCAAATTAACATTGATCTTGCCGGATTATCGCTGCCAAATCCAAGTGCGGAAAAGGCAAGCACAATAACAATCCACATCAAAATTTCGCCAATTACGCTAAAAATCTTTTTCATTCGTCCTCAGCTTTTGTCGTTGGAACAACATTCAATTTTAATTTACTTTCAATCTGATTTTTTAGAATAATATCTACCGTATGCTCACCAATTTTTTTAATATGATGTTCCATTTTCACATTGGTTTTGTCGATTTTCAATCCTTCTGAATCGAGTGCGGAAACGATGTCAGATTCGCTAACAGAACCATAAAGATGACCGTCTTCATCAGCATTTCGTTCGAATGCAATACTCACTTTTTCAATCTGTCTTGCAATCATTTCTGTTTCTTTTAGCTCTTCGGCTCGTCGTTTTTCGTCTGCTTCTTTCAGTTTAGAAATGAGATTCAAATTTTTGGAAGTTGCTGGAATTGCAAAATTTTGTGGGAGCAGAAAATTTCTGGCATATCCATTTGCAACTTTAACAATATCTCCAACTTCACCAAGATTTTCCATTCTGGTTTTCAAAATTATTTTCATTCGAAATCCTTTCAGAAATATATTTATGAAACTATTATTATCTCCAAATTTTTAGTCAGAATATGGAATAAGAGCCATTTGGCGCGCTCTTTTCACTTCGCGAGAAACTTTTCGCTGATGCTTTGTGCAAGTTCCGGAAATTCTTCTTGGAAGTATCTTCCCATTATCCATAAGCGATTTTTGAATTATGTGAATTTTTTTGTAATCGATTTCTAAACTTGAATCTTTGCAAAATCTACAAAACTTTTTCTTAAAACTAAATTTCTTTCTGAATTTCTTATTAGAATCTTTAGAACGGGACCTCATCTTCGTCTTCTACTCCTTTCGTATTTTCAGAAGCTTCTGGATTATCATCGCTGGCTGGTTCCGATGTATCCACTTCTCTTTCGAGATTTTGGATTCTACTGGCCATGATTTCAACAGTTGTTCTTTTATTGCCGTCTTTATCTTGCCAACTTTGCCACGACAATCTCCCTTCTACAATGACGGGAGAGCCCTTTTTGAAATTTTCAGATGCTTTCTCTGCAAGTTTAGTCCAGGCTGTTACTTTGAAAAAGTTAGTTTCGTTTTGCCAATTCCCGTCAGAATCACGATATGCTCTGTCATTGGCAATTCCAATAGTCGCAACAGGAGTTCCCGAAGCGGTGTAACGAAGGTCAACATCGCGAGTTAACCTGCCAGAAACAATAACAGAATTGATTTTGGGTAAATTCAATTTTTTTGTCATTTTTCCTCCATTTATTTTTTATCCGGCTGATGTATAATAATAAACCGAATAATTTTTTCATCAAGTTTGTAAAATTTTTCCAGTTCTGCAATATGGTTAGAACCCAGCGTAAAATAGGCAACCACATAATATCCCTCGTCTTGATGCTCGATTTCATAGGCAAGTTTTTTCGTGCCCCACTCAACAATTTCCAAAACAGTTCCTTTTTTTTCTGTAATAAATTTCTTCACTTTTTCAATTGTCTCCGCAACTTTTTCCTTTCCAGATTGATTGACAATGAACATCGACTCATATTTTTTTTTCATTTTTTCCTTTCATTTTAGATAATTTATCAAATTTTGCTAAACGCATCACACATTTTTTTATAATCAGAATGGAGATAATTCGCAAGCAGACCAACCGCATCGGAAATCGTATTTCCAAGAATTTCATTCTCCTCGTCAGTAAATTTGGAAAGAACAAATTCTGTCAATGAAATTTCAGACGACAAGTTTTCTATGCCAATTCCGATTCTTAATCGCGGAAAATCTTCTGCTTGAATTTCTGCGATAATAGATTTTAGTCCATTATGATTTCCATCGCCACCGCTTTTACGAATTCTCATTTTCCCAACTGGAAGATTAACATCATCCGAAATAACAAGCAAATTTTTCGTGTTTATTTTATACTTTTTCATAGCTTTTTTAACGGCAATTCCAGAAAGATTCATAAAAGTATTCGGCAACAAAAAGATCCATTCATTTTTTTTCGAGATATAATATTTTCTTTTTCTTTTGAATTTCTGCGAATGAATTTTATCGCATAATTTTCTGACAACGGCAAAACCAATATTGTGTCTTGTATTTTCATATTCATTTCCTGGATTTCCGAGCCCAACGATTAATTTCACTTTTTGGTTATTTTTCTTATTTCTGTTTTTCTTCTTTTTCGTCTTCTTTCTCAGTTTCTTCGGCTTTTTCTTCACCTTCTTCTGCGGCTTCTTCGCCAACTTCTTCAAGTTCTTCTTCAACTTTTTCTTCTTCAACTTTCGGTAGAATGATGGAAACAACCGTTTCACCCATCTCTTCGAGAATTTCAATATTGGAAAATTTTCCGGATAATTCTTCGATATGAATTGAGTCACCGATTTCCAATTTTGAAACATCAATTTCGAGAGATTCTGGCAAATCTTTCGGCAGACATTTAATTTGAATTTCTCTCAAATTCATATCAATTATTCCGCCCTCCAAGACGCCCGGTGCATCGCCAATAATCTTAATGGGAATTTCAACATCAATTTTCTGTCCGGCATAAATTTCTTGAAAATCGATATGCACAATTCGGCGTGAAACTGGGTCGATTTGCACCTCTTTTATCAGTGTTCGATACTCCTTGCTTTTTACTTTAACAAAGAAGAAATTTTGCTGACCAATACTTTCGCGATAAAGGTGATAAAATTCTTTGTAATCGAAAGAAATTGGCATAGAATCGAATTTTCTTCCATACAAAATTGCTGGGAGTTTGCCATTTTCTCTTAACTCTTTTGTTGCTTTTTTTCCGACTTCTCTAATTTCTGATTTTATCTTCATTTTTCCTCGTCTTCTGTTTTAAATAAAATACTTAGCGACTCTTCGTTATGAATTCTGACTATCGCTTTCGCCAAAAGCGAACTGATTGAAATCTGTTTAATTTTCGTAGTTCGCTTCCTTTTTTCTCCAAGTGGAATTGAGTCCGTAACAACGCATTCTGCGAGATGCGATTTCTCAATTTTTTCGACAGCATCTCCGCTCAAAACTGGATGACTGCAAGCACAATAGATTTTTTTTGCACCTTCCTTTTTCAAGGCATTGGCCATATTTATAATTGAATTTCCAGAATCAATAATATCATCAACGATAATTGCAGTTTTGCCGCCAACTTCGCCGATAACGCGCAACAGTTCTATCTTTCCACCGTTTCCTTTTCTTCGTTTATCGCCAATTGCTATACTTGCTTTTAGACCTTTTGCAAACCATCTTGCGCGTGCTGTTCCGCCGGTATCGGGTGAAACAATTACTACATCTTTTAAATTCAATGGCTTAAAATAGTGCCAAAAAATCGGAAGCATCGAAAGATGGTCAAGTGGAATATCAAAAAATCCCTGAATCTGTTCGGCGTGAAGGTCAAACGCCAAAATCCGATCTGCACCAGCTTTTGTAATAAGATCAGCAACAAGTTTTGCGGTAATTGGCACTCGCGGCTGGTCTTTTTTGTCAGATCTCGCGTAAGCAAAATAAGGAATTACTGCTGTAATTCTCGCTGCTGATGCGCGCTTGAGAGCATCAATCATAATTAATAATTCCATCAAATTATCATTAACCGGAATGCAAGTTGGCTGAATGATAAAGACATCTGCGCCGCGAACATTGTCCAAAATTTTCACAAATGTATTATCGTTTGAGAATTTGAAAACCTTCGCTCTACTTAACGGATTTCCTGAAGATTGCGCTACTTTCCGAGCCAAATCCGGATGTGCATTTCCGGTAAAAATTCGAAGCTTTGAATACATATCTTAAAATTTTCCTCTTATTAAATTTTTGATTTACAAACCCAATAATCTAAATTCTGAAAATAATTTTCTGCCACTTTCATACTCTTTTTAGAATCAAAAATTCCAAAAACCGTTGCGCCACTTCCACTCATCAAACTGCCCAAAGCACCAAATTCGAACATCTTGTCTTTTATCTTTTTTATCGCTGGATATCGTGCGAAAACACCTTTTTCCAAACCATTATACATATTCTTACAAACCTTCTGAACATCATTTTCCCGAATAGCGTCAAGAATATTTTTTAGTTGAAATTTTTTTTCATTCTCAATTTCTGCCCAAGAATATGCGTCTTTACTCGAAATCCGCCAACTGCCTAACGGATTTACCAAAAGTAAATTCTCAATTTTCAAATTTGAAGAAATTTGCTGCACTTTTTCTCCTCTTCCTGAAAGAAGTCCCAATCCGCCATCCAAAAAAAAATTTATATCACTTCCAAATTTTGCTGCAACTTTATGCATTTCCTTTTTAGATAATTTCAAATTCCAAAGAGAATTGCACATTTTTATTGTCAAAGCGGCATCGCTACTTCCGCCGGCCAGACCTGCACAAATTGGAATATTTTTTTTGAGAATAATCTCCATTCCGCCATCTACTTGATATTTATCTTTCAAATAATTTGCAACTTTATAAACAATATTTTCTTGCTTTTCTATCTTTTCTTCTTTCCGCTGACGGATTGTTTTGGCATTAGAATAACAAGAAATTTTAATCGTCTCTTTTTCCGTTCCGCCAAAGGCAGAATCGAACAATCTAAAACTGATATTATCTGATAAATCAATTTCAGAAATAACGGTTTTTATGCTGTGAAATCCATTTCTGACTTTGCGATGAGATAGTATTTCCAGAAAAAGATTAACTTTTGCTTTTGCTTTCGTCAAAGGTGGATCCTCGCTTTAAGGAAAAGAGTTTGGCAAATTTTCCCTTTTTCTTTCCATCATCTTCCTCGCTAATATACGCATAATAATAGTAATAGTAGTATCCATAACCGCCGTAATATTTCTTTATTTGAACTCCATTCACAAGCACGCCGTCGGGAGTTCTTCCGATATTCTGCAGAAGTTGCTTGGCTCTATCAATAACCATTTTTTGAGTTGCACCAGCCAAGACAACAAAGATGATACAATCTGCTTTCTTCGCGATAACAAGTGGGTCAGTGACAGCGATAATTGGCGGTGTGTCGAGGATAATATAATCATATTTCTCGCGCAATTTATCCACCAAATTATTCATTCGCTTTGATGCAAGAAGTTCCGATGGATTGGCGGGAATTTTTCCAGAAATAATTATATCTAAATTTGAAATTTCCGTTGAATGGATTATTGTGGATAATTCCATTTTATCTTTTTCGCTTAAATATTTCGATAAGCCGTTTTTTTTCTCAAAATGAAAGAGGTTGTGCATTACCGGACGGCGCAAATCACAGTCTATAATAAGTGTTTTTGCACCCATTTGGGCAAGAGTTATTGCGAGATTCACGCAAGTTGTTGTCTTTCCCGCTTTGGGTTCGGAACTTGTTATTAGAAATATTTTTGCATTTGGTTTTTGCATAAGCGATACAACATTTGTTCTGAAAGTCCGATATGCTTCAGAAATTGGAGATTTGGGTGAATATTGCGGAACAAATCGATTAATTAATTGTCTTTGGAAAATTCGCAATTTTTTGAGTTTCTCTTTGTCGCTCGTCATATTTATTTCATTCTCAATCTCAACCAATCTCTCTTCATAAAATGGAATATTTGGAATTGTTCCCAAAATCGGAAGTTTCACATATCGTTCCACATCAGAAAGGGTAATGATTTTCGTATTCAAACTGTCCAAAAACATTGTGGAACCAATTCCAAGTCCCAATCCAAGAATAAGCGAGATAATGATGTTCATTTTCACTTTTGGTGAGATGGGAGATTTTGGCAGAAATGCGCGTTCTAAAACTCGTATATTACTTATTTTGCCTTCTTCGGAAATTTTTGCTTCTTCGTAGCGTGAGATGAGCATACTATAAATTTCTTCATTTATCTTTTTTGATCTTTCCAATCTTGCGAGTTCCAGTTCTGCATCTGGCAAAACCATCATTTCGAGTGAATAATTTTCCACCACTTTTTCAAGTGCTGTTACTTTTGCTTTTACAATTTGGAAATCCGCTTCTGTATTAATTATTTTTGTGAGTAATTCCTGCCGCCTATCGAGCGGGCTGAATGTCTCTTCATTTACTTGAAGGACTTTATCAATTTCGGTTCTCATCTGCATTTTAACATTTTCATTTTCTTTTTGCAAAGCGAGAAGTTCCGGATGTTGGAGATTGTAATTCTCTTTTGATAGAAATGTTGCCAATTTGCTTTCATTTTCAATTAATCTGTTACGAAGTTGCTCTATTAATGGCGTAGATATCGAGACAATTTCACTTCCTAATTTTTCATCTAATTTGCTTAAATTAGATTTTAAATATTTTAACTTTTCAGAAGTAACCTGCAAATCCGTCTGGTTAATTCTTAATTCCGTTTCAAATTCAAGCATATTTTCGGTCAATTTTTTTGCTTCATCTGAAAGGGCGAAGACATCGTTCATTATTTTATATTCACGCAAATCTTCTTCTGATATTGCTAATTTTCTTGAAGTGATATCGAGCTGTTTCTCCAAAAATTTTCTGATTGTGGTCGCTTCTGATTTTGAATATCTTAGGTCGAGTTCTCGATAGCCATCTATCAAGGCATTTACGGCGGCTTGTGCTTCTGCTGGATTTGTTGATGAAAAACTGATATTGATTATATCAACTTCTCGCTCGGTTTCGATAGCCATTCCGCCGGCAAGTGCGCTGGCTGGATTTGCTGAAGAGAGAATTGGAAAATTTACGAATTGCTTGTTTTCTTGTAATTTTCTGACTGCGCGTTTCATCACGAGAGAACTTTTGATAACTTCAATCTGATTATTCAGGTCATTTCTGCTTGTTCCGCCAACTGTAAGAAAAAGGTCTGTGGCTTTTTCCAATTCTAAAAGAATTTTTCCAGAACTTCTATAAATTCGTTGTGCGTTGTTTGTATATATTGCGCCAGCAACAATAACAATTATAAATACTGCAATTGCAATCCGTTTGTGTTGAGCAATTATTCGAGCATATTCTCTTAATTTGATACCTTCTTCTTCGCTCTCGCCGAATTGATTCAGTCCGCCGGCTGCGGAATGTTCTTGATATGTATCCATATTTTTCTCGCTTAATCTGTAAGGTTAATGTATAGATTGTAGACGCTTAGAACTACAGCGATTTTCGAAAGAAAGTCCGCAACCTTTGCAGCTCCATAAAATGTAGTTCCCGAGACAATAACCGTATCGCCAGGTCTTAAAACTGGAATATCTGAACTGTCTCCATCATCAATAAATTTTTTGAGATTTATCCAAACGACATCTTCGCTCTCTCCATTTGCTCCAGAATGAATAATTCGTATCCTTGAGAGTTTGGCTCCATCCGTTGGACCACCAGCAAGAGAAATCAGCGCGATAAGGTCGGTATCATCTGGCACAATATACAAACCGGGGTTTCGGACGCGTCCCCAAATATAAGTATAAATTTTCAGTTGTTCTGTTTTTCCCATCGTCCCAGAATATGTATATACTGATGCTCTGGGGATATCTGGCGATTGAAAATTTCCTTGCGCCCAAATTATCTCCGAAAACATCAGCAAAATTATTAGAATAGCCAAAAATTTTTTCATAAAAACTCCTTAATTGAGATGCAAAAGATTGAGGCGTATTTTTTAGTCAACTTTATTCTGAATAAATGTAATTCTTCGTTCTTCAGATTCTGAACCGCTATTAACAAAACCAAACGCGTCAATACGCCATTTATAAGGTGTATCGAGTTGAGGATTAAATTCTAATACGGATAAAGAATATTCATCGTCTGAATAAGTGTCATCTGCAAACACCAAACTGCCATCTTCATCAAAGAAGAGAATGCGAAATGAATATCCGCCGTAGGGTTGCCAGTCAAAATTAACTGTGTCAGTTATGCTAAATGTGCTATTATTAGCAGGTTCCTGCAATCCTGGTGTTCCAATCAACTGATATGTAACAGTATCAGAAACGGTGGAATTTCCTGCATTATCATATGGAATAATGAAATATGACCAATCTTTTTGAATTACGGTTTCATCGTCGGAAAGATCATGAAAAGTATCAACACATTTTGCAGAACTTTCATCAAAGAGAATATTTTCAATACATTTTGCTGTATCGTTTTGGCCTTCACAAAATCTGTAAATTTCAATGCAAGATATATCACCATCCATTGCAAGTTTAGTTTCATCCCACTGAATTCTAATGTTATTATGTACATCGCTGCCATATTCTGCATCGATTCCATTATTGTCGTCTGTAAGGAGAATTGTATCTCCAGCATCTCCCAAATGTGGAATCAAATGAACTTTTGAAGGTGGCGTTGTATCGCCAGGTTCTTCTTGGTCAACCTCGCAAGCAAAGAAAAGGACTAAACTTACAAAAATAAAAATAATAATTTTCTTCATAGTTCTATTTTTCATCGATGAGAAATTTTATGTCAATTTTTTTGTTGACAAATTTATTCCGAAAATGAGATGAATGGAATCAAAATTATCTTGGAAAATGAAAATTTACTGGAGGTTCGATGGAATATCCTTTCCAAAATATTGAAAATAGATGGCGAAAATATTGGGAACGAGAGAAACTTTTTTATGTAAATATGGAAGATACGCGACCGAAATTTTATCTCCTTTCTATGTTTCCATATCCGTCTGGAGAGCTTCATATGGGGCATATTTCCAATTATTCAATCGCTGATGCTGTTGCGCGATTCAAGATGATGAAAGGATTCAAGGTTCTTCAGCCGATGGGATATGATGCGTTTGGAATGCCTGCTGAAAATTTTGCGATAAAGCATAATTCACATCCCAAAATCACAACTTATCAAAATATTGAAAAGACGCGAAAATTATTTAAATCTATCGGATTTGGTTACGATTGGGACAGAGAAATTGCAACTTGTGACGAAGAATATTATCACTGGAATCAGTGGATTTTTCTGAAAATGTATGCACAAAATTTGATCTATAAAAAATCGTCATTTGTGAATTGGTGTCCGAAATGCGAAACAGTTCTCGCAAATGAGCAGGCCGAAAATGGAATTTGTTGGCGATGCGAATCAAAAGTTGTGCAAAAAGAAATTGAGCAATGGTTTGTCAAAATTACAAATTATGCTGAAGAATTATTAGACCATTCGAAGTTTGACAATTGGCCGGAAAGAGTTATCACGATGCAGAAAAATTGGATTGGAAAAAGTATTGGAACGGATATTAATTTTCCGCTGGAAAATATGAACGAAAAAATTCCGGTTTTCACAACTCGTCCAGATACGATTTTCGGCTGTACTTATATGGTTTTGGCAGCAGAACATCCACTCATTAAAAAATTGAAAAAAGATAGTCCAAACAAAAAAGAGATTGATAAATTTGTAGAAAAAATTATCAATGAAGATAAAATTGTAAGGACTTCGGAAGAGACGGAAAAGGTCGGAATTTTCACGGGAAGTTACGCAATTAATCCTGTAAATGGTGAAAAAATTCCGATTTGGATAGGAAATTATGTTGTGATGGAATATGGAAGTGGCGCCGTAATGTGCGTGCCAGCTCACGACCAGCGAGATTTTGAATTCGCAAAAAAATACAATTTACCAGTTAGAATTGTCATTCAAAATTTGGAGAAATCTCTCACATTAAAAAATATGCAATCGGCTTATGTGGATGATGGAATTATGACGAATTCTCAGCAGTTTGATGATATGAAGAGTGAAAAAGCGATTGAGAAAATCTCCGAATGGATGGAAAATAAAAAGAATGGAAAAAGAAGTGTTAAATATCGTCTAAAAGATTGGGGGATTTCACGGCAAAGATATTGGGGAACGCCAATTCCGATAGTTTATTGCGAAAAATGTGGCATTGTGCCAATTCCAGAAGAACAACTTCCCGTAACGCTTCCCGAGAATGTTCAAATTGGAAGGAGCAAACAAAATCCACTTCTCGCAGTTGAAGAATTTGTCAACACAACCTGTCCAAAATGTGGAAATGCCGCAAAACGGGAAACAGATACGATGGACACATTTTTCGATTCGTCTTGGTATTATGCGCGTTTTTGTGACCCGAAGAATGATAAAATGCCTTTTGATAAAAAAATTGCAGCACATTGGCTTCCTGTCGACCAATATATCGGCGGTATTGAGCACGCTTGTATGCATCTGCTTTATGCAAGATTCTTCCATAAATTTTTGCGCGATATCGGGCTTTTTAATTCAGACGAGCCATTTACAAATCTGCTGACGCAAGGAATGGTTACAAAAGATGGCGCCAAGATGTCAAAATCAAAAGGAAATGTTGTCGAACCAAAATACATAATTGACAGATATGGCTCGGATACTGTGCGGGGTTTTATGCTCTTTTCATCTCCGCCAGAAAAAGATGTCGAGTGGAATGACGAAGGTGTGAAAGGTGCATTTCGATTCTTGAATCGTGTATGGAATTTGGTTCAAAAAAAGAAAGATTTTCTGCTAAATTCTCCGAAAATTTATGATGAGAATGCAGAGATTTCGCCAGAATTAAAAAAGTTGAGATATAGTACGCATTATACCATAAAAAAGGTTACTGCCGATACCGAAAAGACAATGCAGTTCAACACGGCGATTGCTGCGATTATGGAGCATTTGAACAATGTTTCTGCGTATAAAATAAATGAAAAAATGCCGAAAACTGAAAGAGCAATTTATCGAGAATCCATCGAAATTTTTCCAAAACTTCTCGCACCATTTGCTCCTCATCTTGCTGAAGAATTATGGGAAATGCTCGGACATAAACCATCAATTCTTGAATCTGGATGGATTTCATTCAATGAAAAATTTCTCGTGAAAAATGAAATTACATATGTGATTCAAATCAATGGAAAATTGCGCAGCAAAATAATTGTTGATAAAAATACTTCAAAAGATGAAATTGAAAAACTGACATTTGACGACCCAAAAGTTCAAAAATATTCTGCAGGAAAATCTATAAAAAAAATAATTATCGTGCCGAAAAAATTGGTAAATGTTGTTGTGAAATAAAGTTTGAAAGTTTGAAAGTTTGAAAGTTTGAAAGTTCAAAAGTTTGAAAGTTTGAAAGTTTGAAGATTCAAACAGGATTTGAAATCCTGTTTAATCTATTTTGGTTAGATTTATGGATTATAAAAAATCTCTCGGTCAACACTTTCTAATTGATAAAAATATCGCTTCAAAAATTGTTAGATTAACAGACATTTCCAAAAATGATACTGTGCTGGAAATTGGTTCTGGAAGCGGTATTCTGACTGAAAAATTACTCCAAAAATGCAAAGAACTTTTTGCATTTGAAATTGACAAAAATTGGGCAGATTTTCTAAAAAAGCGATTTTCAGATTCTCCTCTTTTCGTCATAAATGAAGATATTTTAAAAACTGATTTTTCAAAAATTTTCAAAAACAAAAAAATCAAAATAGTTGCAAATCTTCCTTATCATATTACTTCTCCGATAATTTTCAAAATTATTGAAAATCGCGAACTTTTTTCCTCAATTACAATTATGATTCAAGATGAGGTTGCGGAGAGAATTGTCGCCAAGCCAAATTGCAAAAATTATGGAAGATTAACCGTCAAAGTTCAGCGATATTTTGATGTGAAAAAATTATTTACAGTTCCTCCACATCTCTTCAAACCAAGACCAAAAGTGACTTCGTC
>JACKQG010005220.1_pt1 | contig 14459 bp, 12 predicted proteins | sample 8237621 | NCBI WGS metagenome assembly JACKQG01 (sample SAMN15677084, study PRJNA649215) | marine metagenome | biome: marine; feature: Black Sea; material: saline water; isolation source: suspended particulate matter (SPM) from the Black Sea western gyre | collected 2013-06-09/2013-06-10 | depth...
ACACCCGACACCCGACACCTGACACCTGACACCCGACACCCGACACCCGACACCCTCTCTTCCCCGACACCCCACTAGAAAAGGAATCACATGTCAATCGTCGGAACCGAGCGCGTGCTGGTCGTGCCGACCGAGTTGTTTCATCGTCTCGGCTATTTCCAGGGATTCACTGCTGATGTGGACCGGTATCTAGAGGAGTTGCTCGGCCCAGAGAACACCAGCTATCGTCCTCGCAGCGAGATGGAACAGAATCCCGGCCACAAACAGTTGATTCCCTACGTGATCTTCCGCTACACGGAGCCATCTGGACGAGCGCACCTTTTTCAATATACGCGGGGGACCGGACAGGGCGAGCAACGTTTGCACCGCAAACGCAGCGTCGGTATTGGCGGCCACATCTCGTCCGACGACGCGGAAGAAATCAACCCCTACGACGAAGGCATGCGCCGAGAGTTGGCTGAAGAGGTGATTATTGAAACCGCGTACCAAGAACGCTGCGTTGGATTGATCAACGACGACGAGACGGAAGTCGGCAAAGTGCACTTGGGAGTTGTACACATCTTTGATGTGGAATCGCCCGACGTGCGCCCACGAGAAAGCGAAATCAAGGACGCCGGCTTTGTACCGGTCGACGAACTGCTGTCCGATCTAGAGGGATTCGAAAGCTGGTCGCAGATCTGCCTGGAGGCTCTGTTTGCTGCGGGCGGCAGAAACCCGGTTTTTTCGGAAAAACCGGGTTTCTAGCTGTGCGGAAACTCCTGACCACCTGCTTAGACTCGAATGTAGACGCCGTTTGCCGACGCGCCCCACCTATCGGGGGTTATTCTCCGGCCGATCGCGTTGTGCGGGCGGTGGCTGTTGGAGCATCGGCTGGAGTTCGTCGACAAAGTCGCGCACGTCTTTGAATTGGCGGTACACGCTTGCGAAACGGACGAAGGCTACCTGGTCCAAGTCCCTCAGTTGGTCCATGACCATCTCGCCCAGCGCGCCGCTTTCGATTTCGTCGTCGAATCGGTCATAGAGTTCGCGTTCGATGGCGCCGACGACATTCTCGATCTGTTCGTCGCTGATCGGACGCTTCCAGCAAGCTTTCTCCAGCCCTCGGCGGATCTTTTCGCGTTCGAACGGTTCTCGAACGTCGTTCTTCTTGACGACCTTCAACGTTATGGGTTCGTACCGTTCGTACGTCGTGAACCTTCGCTCGCAGCCCAGACACTCCCGTCGTCGGCGGATTGCCACGCCGTCTTCGCTTGCTCGCGAATCCGTAACTTTATCGTTGTCGATTTGACAGAATGGGCACTTCATGAACGATCGCCGTGCACGAAAAGGTGTTGGACATCTGTCCAATAATCTAAGAGTATACACGAATCACCGAGGGACAAGCTACCGTTTCGGTGCGGATGCGCGCTGACAATCGTGTCGATTTGCCGCTATAATACCGCGTCGTCTCCCAGTCACCAACTAGCCTGAGAACCTGCGAGAGTTGTCGAAATGAGCACCACACCGCCAGATGACCAAGGATTTGGCCCCAGTGAAGACCCATCGCCGGACACTTTCGGGGCGAACGAATCCGATGCCGCTCCGAAAGAGCCCTCCGCTCCGTCGACGCCGATGGAACGCTTCAAGGAGGCAGCCAAGGCACGACAGGATCAGGACGAGGATGAGCAGGAGGATGAGCTTTGGGAGGGCCGTTACTCCTCCAGAGCCATGATCGGAAAATGGATCTTGGCTGGCTTCATCACTGTGGCTCTCCTGGTCGGCATATTCTTTATCGGTGTGGATAAGGGCTGGGCCTGGCTGACGTGGCTGGCCATCTGCGTTGCGATGTGGGGATGGTTCGCGATGCAGCTCGCATACCGAAAGCTTACCTGCAAGTACCGCTTAACATCGCAGCGATTCGTCCACGAATCGGGGCTGCTGAAACGCGTGATCGATCGGATCGAGGTGATCGACATTGACGACGTGTCTGTCGAACAGCGCGTCGTGGAGCGGATCCTGGGCGTGGGCACCGTCAAGATCACATCCAGTGATCGTTCTCATCCGGAGTTGTCGCTGCGCGGCATCGAGAAAGTCAAAAACGTCGCCGGCCTGATCGACGACACTCGCCGCAAAGAACGCCGCCGCCGCGGTCTGCACATCGAGGCAATCTGATCGGGCGCGATGTCAGCACCGGCGAAAGTAGGTCCCGCTTGCCGAGCGGGACTTGGAATTGCAGACGATCTCAGAACTCAAGGTCCCGCTCGGCAAGCGGGACCTACCTTCCGCCAGTCAACTGCTCGCACTGCGGTAGCTGCGCAGGGCTCGATTGAAGACCCATCGGGACGCTAAGAGGCTACCGATCGTCGCTAGGATGGCGAATCCGGCCAACGGCCACTCCCACCAGGCTCGCGGATCCAGCGGCCGGGCTAACAGGCGCGCGGGCACGTTCACCACCAACAGCACCGGCACTACAAACGTGAAGAAGCCCCACAGGGACCAGCCCCAGCCGCGGCCATAGATTTCCATGGGATACCGTGCAAAGTTGGTGATGTAGAACCAGAAGTTGTACAGCGATTGGTTACGGCCCAGCCAAATGCTGGTGGCGGCCAGTGCGATCATCAAGCTGTACAAAATCGCCACCCCGCAAAGGACGTACGCGGGGTAAAGCAGAATGACCACTGGGTTGATCACCAGAGGATTGACGGCGCGCGTGGTGAGCTGCCAAAGGCTGACGGCGAGCAGGACCATGCCGGTGACGATGTTGATCAGCGACGACCACTCGACGCGATGAAACGAGACAAGAAACTGCGTGTCGATGGGCTTCAGGAGCGCGAAATCGAGATTGCCGGTGCGGATCAGTTCGCTGAACTCGTGCGCATTGGGCATGAAGAAGGCCTGCACCAGACTATTGACAAACCACGTGGTGGCCAGGAACACGAAAAACTCGTACTTTCCCCACCCGGACTCGGGGCCAATATGAGTCGCGTGGTGAAACACGATCAGGTAGAAACCTACGTTCATCAGCGTCCACGAGACCGAGGATACGCACTCCAAGACAAAGTTCGCCCGAAACGTCATGTCACGGATAAGACTGTTTCTGGCAAACGTCAGGAAAACTCGAAAGTACGAGGGATGTTCCCTCATCGTGGCACGACCCTGTTGTCAAAAGGGCTTTGTTGGTAGATTTGTAGCGTCTAGTATACCGCACCCAGTTTGATTCTTCCGGTAGCAGAAGTCGCAAGACTTCTGGCCCCGAACTCTTGCGAGTTCGCCTACGGAAGCACCTGTTACCTCCGCCGATTCGCCGCATGGGGAGAATGTGATGTTTGTCAAAAGTCGCGACTTGTCAACCGCTGTTGTGGGAATCGTACTGACGATTCTGGGGCTCACCACGGCCTGCGCGCCCTCGGGTACCGAGGGAACCGCTGTCTCGCCCGATCCGAATCCCGTCGAGGCGACAACGCCCACGGCGACCGAAACGGACACCGAGCCTGCCGCGGAACCCGCAGTCGAAGAGCCGCCGGTTTTGCTGAGCGCCGAGGAGTTGACCGCAGGATGGATTTCGCTGTTCGATGGCCATAGCTTGTTCGGCTGGAAAGCCACGAGCGATGCTGACTGGCGAGTCGAGGATGGCGCGATTGTGGTTGGTTCCGGCGAGCCCGGCTGGTTGTGCACAACGGCACAGTTTTCCGACTATGTCCTGAAACTCGACTTCCGCAGCGACAAGGGCACCAACAGCGGCGTATTTCTACACACGTCGGAGAACTCTTCTGATGTGGAGGCAGACTGCTATGAATTGAACATCGCCGATTCGGACGACCCGTTCCCGACCGGCAGTCTTGTGAAACGGAAGAAAGCGGAAGGCGATTTCGAAAGCACTGAATGGCAAACGTACGAAGTCACTCTGGACGGCGGCAAGGTCACGGTCAAGCTGGACGGCGAGCAGATCCTGGAGTACGAAGATCCGGCGCCCCTGCGGCGTGGTCTCATTAGCCTGCAACTGAACGAAGGCAAAGTGGCCTTCCGCAACATCAAACTGAAGCCGTTGGGCATGAACAGCATATTCAACGGGAAGGACCTGACCGAGTGGAAGCAGTACCCGGACATGGCCAGCAAGTTCACGGTTACCGAAGAAGGGTTCATGAACGTCAAAGACGGACGAGGGCAACTGGAGACCGAGGGCCAGTACGGAGACTTTGTATTCCAGTTGGAATGCATCACGCATGCTCCCGACTTGAACTCTGGCTTCTTCTTCCGGTGTATCCCCGGCGAGACGATGAACGGCTATGAAGGCCAGATTCACAACGGTTTCGAAAACGACGATCGCACCCAGCCCAAGGACTGGGGAACTGGCGCCTTCTTTAAGCGTCAAGCAGCGCGGCGTGTGGTGGCGGATGATCTGAGCTGGTTTCACATGACCTTGATCGCCGACGGAGCCCACATGGCGGCGTGGGTCAACGGATACCAGGTCAGCGACTGGACTGACGAACGCGATCCACACGAGAATCCACGCAAGGGCCTGCGGTTGGAACCGGGGACCATCATGATTCAAGGGCACGACCCCACGACCGACATATCGTTCCGCAATCTGCAGATTGCGGAGATGGCCAAACGAAACCAATAAGAACGGGACGGCAAATGCTGGATCAGACCATTGGATTCATTGGGGCCGGCCAGATGGCTCGCGCATTGGCTGGCGGCTTTGCGGCTGCCGGGCTGGTCGAGTCCGAACAGATCGTTGCGTTCGACCCGTCCGAGACTGCGGCGGAGGAGTTCGCGTCGTTGGTCGACGACGCCCGGTTGATGGGATCGAATGCCGAGGTGATTGGTGCGGCCGACATCGTGTTTCTGGCCGTGAAGCCGCAGATTGTGGATGTCGTTGCGCAGGAGGTGAGCGGCCTTCTTGGGCCTGAAAAACTACTGGTATCCATCGCCGCCGGGATAACCGTCGAGCGGCTGACATCCGGTTTCGGCTCGGATCGAGTGATTCGCGTCATGCCGAACACACCTTGTCTAATCGGACGCGGCGCATCCGGTTACACGTTGGGACCCGGCGCGACGGTCGAGGACGGCGAGACCGTGTGGAGACTGCTGGGGGCCGTTGGAGTGGCCTTCCAGGTGGACGAACGTTTGTTGGACGTCGTGACGGGGCTCTCCGGTTCGGGGCCCGCTTTTGTCTACACGGTCATCGAAGCGCTCAGCGACGGCGGTGTGCGCATGGGATTGCCGAGGCAGACGGCCACGTCACTGGCGGCTCAGACGGTCTTGGGCGCGGCCCAGATGGTGCTGTCGACCGGAGAACACCCGGCGGTGTTGCGAGATCGCGTCACCAGCCCGGGCGGGACGACCATTGCGGGCATTCAGGCGTTGGAGGATCGCGGGCTTCGTGCCGCGATGATCGGCGCGGTGGAGGCGGCCACGAAACGATCCATCGAGTTAGGGAGGGGATAACATGTCTTCCGTCTTCTGCATTGTCGACGACAAACACGTGCCCCTGTACCGCATCGTCTGGATTTCCGAATTGCCGCATTTCTGCGGCAATGACGACTGCATGTTCGAGGGCCGGTACGAAATCCGCCTGGAAATGGAAGAGGCCGTGTTTGCCAGCCGCGAGGAGCGAGACAATACGCTGGCCGCTTTGGAGGCTTGGGCTGGTGGAGGAGAGGTTGAAGAGAATTGGTAGTGGGAAGGGGATGTGGGTGTCGGGTGTCGGGTGTCGGGGAAGAGGGAAAGGAAGTAAGGCGGCCGACTGAGGCCAGCGGAAGAAGAATTATCGGGATATGCCATGATAATGGACAATCCGAGGCCCCACGGTCTGGCGACCGTAGCTACTGCCGGCCGAACAGCGAAGTTATTTTTCCCGCGATCCTAAGTAAGACTCTGGGGTCTTGTAAGACGGACGTGCGAGTCTGACCGCAATCAGGAGCACGAATTCGGAAATCCGACCCACATGACCCTTGCCACGCCAACCGATTAGCACAGGAACCTCCGTTCCCGACACCCAACGCCCGACACCCAACACCCAACACCCGACACCCGACACCCAACACCCAACACCCGACACCTGACACCTGACACCTGACACCTTTCCCCGCTGGCCGACCTTGGGGGTATACAATGCAAGCAAAAGAAATCAAACGAGGCGCTGTCGTTAACTACAACGGAGCTCCTGTCCTGATCCAGACCCTCAGTGTGCAAACGCCTTCGGCCCGTGGGGCGGCCACGCTGTACAAGTTCCGCGGACGCAACCTGGTGAGCCGGCAAAAGACGGACATCACGTTGAAGGGGAACGAATCGCTGGAGGAAGCTGATTTCGAGCGGCGCGCGGTTGGCATGATGTACACCGATGCATCCGATCTGCACCTATTGGACCAGGGGAACTACAATCAGTATTCCATCAGCCTCGAGGACGTGGCAGAAGAGATGCCATTCGTCACCGAACGGCTGGAGGGGATGCTGACGCTGATCTACAACGGCCAGTGTGTCGGACTCCAGTTGCCGACGGCGGTCGAATTGACCGTTACGCAGTGCGATCCTGCCGTAAAAGGCGACTCGGCCACCTCGCGCACGAAGCCGGCAACATTGGAAACGGGGCTGGTAGTCCAGGTTCCGGAGTACTTGAAAGAAGGCGAACTCGTCAAAGTCGACACGCGTACTGGACAGTTCCTCTCGCGAGCTTGATCTCCGTGTTGACAAAACGTCCCACGTCGGATACTTAATCTCCTTTCAACTCTCGCCTGAGATACGTACAGGAAACTGCTATTTGCCATGGGAGCCCGCTATGACCGTCGATCTGGAATTCACAGAGGTGCTCAGACACCAGAGCTGCGAATTGGGGATTCCCGTTGCCCAAGAACCGATCGTACTGGACACGGCAGACTTTGACGACGACTTTGACGACGAGGACTTCGACGATTTCGACGACGATTTCGACGACGACTTCGAAGAGGAGTTGGACGACGAGTACAACTTCGAAGATGACGAATTCGCAGATGATGAATTCGACGAAGCCGATATCGAGGAGGAAGAGATCGACGAAGCCGAGTTCGCAGAGGATTTCGACGACTCGGAGGACGAGGAGGACGAAGACGAGGAAGACGAGGAAGACGAAGCCAAAGACGAGAAAGACGAAGACGAGGGAGACGACGATGAATTCGAGGACGATGAGTAATGTTCAAGCCAGTGCCCAATAAGGTCAGTTTTCCCGAACTGGAGGAAAAAATCCTCGCCTTCTGGAAGCAGCAACGAATCTACGAGCAGTCGCTCGAGCAGCGTTCCGACGCGCCGAAATTCGTGTTCTACGAAGGTCCGCCTACGGCCAACGGGCTGCCGCACCCGGGCCATTGCCTGACGCGGGCAATCAAGGATCTGTTTCCTCGCTACCGCACGATGCGCGGCTATCTGTGCGAGCGAAAGGGTGGCTGGGATACTCACGGTCTGCCCGTCGAGGTGGAAGTCTGCAAAGAGCTGGGGATCCACTCGAAGGAAGAAATCGAGGCGCACGGCATCGAACCGTTCATCCACAAGTGCCAGGAGAGTGTCTGGCGCTACATGAAGGAATGGGAGCGACTGACCGAACGGTTGGGGTTCTGGATCCACTTGGACGAAGCGTACGTCACGTATCACCAAAGCTATGTCGAGAGCGTTTGGTGGTCGCTGAAGAACCTGTTCGACCGCGGTTTGCTGTACCGCGGCCACAAGATCGTCTGGTGGTGGGCCCAGGGAGGCACCGCCTTGGCCGCGGGCGAGGTCGGGCAGGGATACCGAGAGGTCGCCGATCCCAGCGTCTACGTGCGTTGTCCGCTGGTGGACGAGGAAAACACGTCCTTGTTGGTGTGGACGACAACGCCTTGGACGTTGCCCAGCAATCAGTTTACGGCGGTCCATCCCGATCTGGAGTATTCGACTGTCGTTGATTCCGAAACCGGTGAGCGGTTAGTGATGGCGTCGGCGCTGGTCGAGACGATCGCCGGCAAAGTGAAACGCGAACTGACAGCCGAGTCGACGTGCAAGGGCACCGACCTGATCGGCAAACGGTACGTACCGCCGTTCGACTACTACCACAAGGCCGACGGAGCGACGACCGGCCAACTGGTCGAAGGCGGCAGCCAGCACATCGCTTGGCGTATCGTGCCGGCGGAGTTTGTCACCATCGACAGCGGTACCGGAGTCGTCCATCAGGCGCCGGCTTTCGGCGAAGTGGACTTCGACGTGTTGCTGGACGAACAACGGCGATTTGTCGAAGGCGACGGCCCGCCGCTGATCTGTGCCGTGGGGCCCGACGGCAAGTTCACGGCCGAGGCGCCGGACTACGAAGGACAATGGGTCAAGGACGCCGATCGGCATATCAACCGCGCCATGCGAGCCAGCGGCGTCCTGTACCATCAAGAACAGTATCTGCACGACTATCCGTTCTGCTGGCGGGCGGATGACGATCCATTGATTCAGTACCCGCGGGAAAGCTGGTTCATCCGCACCACGGAATTCAAGGACCGAATGCTGGCCAACAACGCGCGGATCAACTGGCTGCCCGACCACATCCGCGATGGTCGATTCGGTAATTTCTTGGAAACGAATGTCGATTGGGCCCTGTCGCGCGAACGCTACTGGGGCACGCCGCTGCCGATCTGGGTGTGCAGCAAGACCGGCAAGATGGAAGCCATCGCCGACTACGACGAATTGATGGCCAAACCCGGCATCGAAGGCACGGAAGTGTGGGCGCAAGCCAAACAGGCAAAACCCGATTTGCCGGACGACCTGAAGGTCCACAAGCCGTATATCGACGCCGTGACGTACCAATCGCCGTTCGACGAAGGCGGGCGAATGCAGCGTGTGTCCGAAGTGATCGACTGCTGGTACGACTCCGGGTCGATGCCCTTCGCCCAATGGGGTTACCCGAAACAGAACCGCGACCGGTTCGAAGAGCAGTTTCCCGCTCAGTTCATCAGCGAAGCGCTCGATCAGACGCGCGGTTGGTTCTACAGCTTGCTGGCCATCAGCACGATGCTCTTCGGCGACGAGGAATCCGCAGACCCGGACGCCGGCCCACACGAGTTTCCCCATCCCTATGGAACCTGCATCGTCCTTGGATTGTTGCTCGCCGAATGGTGGGAGAGCCCCGACGGCAAAGAGCGGTTTCTGACCGAAGGCGAAGCACGCGAGAAAGCCGGCGGCAAGATCACGCATAAGATTGGCAAGATGTCCAAGCAGTTACGGAACTACCGCAGCCCGCAGGAAATCTTCGACGTACACGGCGCCGATGCGCTGCGATGGTTCTTCTTCGCTAATCAGGCCCCCTGGAATTCGATTATCTACAGTGAAAGGGCGATCAAGGAGAGCATCCCCGAGTTTCTCCTGCGGCTGTGGAACGTCTACAGCTTCTTCGTGATCTACGCCAACATCGACGGCTTTGACCCGTCCGAACTACTGGAGGGCGAAGCCGGCCAGTTGACCGGCGCGGATCTGGCACGCGCCGCGGGTTTCCGACCGCCATCCAAGCGAGGCGAACTGGACCGCTGGATCCTGGGAGAACTGAACCTCACGGTGGCCGCAGTGACGGAGCGAATGGACGCGTACGACAACTTCACGGCCTGCACACGGTTGAACGAATTCGTCGAGGGCTTGAGCAAGTGGTACGTCCGCCGAAGCCGTGATCGCTTTTGGAGCAACGACACGGAGTCCACCGACAAGCGGGATGCCTATTGGACGCTGTACGAGTGCTTGATCGGGACAAGCAAGTTGATCGCTCCGTTCACGCCGTTCATGGCCGAAACGCTGTGGCAGAACTTGGCGGGCGTTTTCGGAGACCGGATGGTCGAAAGCGTGCACCTTTGCGATTTCCCGGAATGCGACGAAGCGGTCGTCGACGCCACGCTTTCGGATCGCATGAAGTTGCTCCGCGAAGTCGCCTCAAAAGGCCGAAAGGCGCGTACGGACGCAAAAATGAAAGTGCGTCAGCCGCTGTCGAAGGTGGAAGTCATCCTGGCCAACGACAAGCACCAGGGCTGGCTCGAAGAGCACGACGCTTTGCTGTGCGAAGAACTAAACGTCAAGCAGGTCGAGTACACGAAAGAGGCCGACCACTACATCTCGTATCACATTCAGCCGAACTTCAAGCGACTTGGCCCCCGCCTGGGCCCATTGATGCCGAAAGTCAAGAAAGCTCTCGCTGATGCAGACGGCGGTGCCCTGCTGAGGGAGTTGGAGGAACACGGCAAGATCGTATTGGACGTCGAAGGCCAAGCGGCCGAGTTAGACTCGGAGGACGTCCAAGTCCGGCTACAGGCAAAGGAAGGCTGGGCCGCGGCGCAAGGCCCCAATTGCGTTGTTGTGCTTTCCACCGAGTTGACGCCGCAACTGGTCCGTGAAGGGCTGGCTCGCGATCTGGTCCGCCTGGTCCAGGATCGCCGAAAGGATATGGACTGCCAATACACCGATCGGATTCAGATCGGCATTGTCACATCGTCTGACGAAGTGCGAACGGCAGTGAAAGAAAACGCCGATTACATCAAGGCCGAGACGCTGGCCGTGGATTTAGCGGGCGAACCGTTGGTCGGAGTCGAAGGCGTCGAACACACGGTGGGTGGCAACGAAGTCGTAATCTACGTAGCCGTCGTTGGCTGAAGGCTGCCTTCGCAACGTTTGCGTGTTGCGAGCTTCTTGTAGGGTGGGCCAAGTCTTCGCAGGCCCACCAGATAGATAGCCGAACAACAAGACGGTGGGCCTGCGAAGACTTGGCCCACCCTACTTCCTTGCTCTCCCCATTGCTCCGTTGAGGTTGTCAGTTAGCCGAATCTGTCGTTACGGGCATGACGCCGCCGCGTGTGCAATGAGAGAGGGGGCCGACCATTGGTCTCCCCCTCCGGGCTGCGGTGCGTTTGTGGGGCGTGTCTAGTCCCACCACCACTGGTCTTTGGCGAGACCTTCGACTTCGACCTGCGTTCGCAGCTCTTTCAGCTCGCCTTCTTCATCCAGTTTCATCTGATCGGTCGCCAACGCCATCAGCGGTTGGATGTTGACGCCGCCACCGACGGGCGTCATCAGCGTGTTGCCTTTCCAAATGGCGTTCACCGCGGTCTCGACTTGCTTCGGTTCGGGGAAGGTCTCGATAGCGAACTGCGCTTCGTCGCCGAGTACGTCCATGGTCCAGCCAGCCTGGCCGTAGTAGTCGTAGCGTTGAATGAAGGCGGCCGCGATGGCCATGTCGATCAGGTTGCGAAGCTGGGCGTAAACCGGTTCTTTGGCCGCCAGTTGCCCGTACTTCGCGGTGAATTCGTGGACGAACGTCCGGCTGGCCCGGTCCACTTGGCCCGTCACGACTCGGCCTCCGTGTGCTTGGACCAGTTGATCCTGGCCAATCAACTTCACGCCGTCGCCTTCCAGCGCCATGGCCAGTTCGTCTTGGCTAACACGCACGCAATCGTAGTTGGGCGTGAAGTACCAACGCTGGAGTGCGTTGCGTGCCACGCTTCGCGGATTGGCTCGGGCCACGTAGCTGGTGATCTTCACTGCCGGTTTTTCCAGGCCGATGCCGATCAGCTTCATTCGATAATCGGCTTCGAGCATGACTTGCGCGAAGTGCGTTTTGGACGAGATGCCTTCGATGCGAACGCTCTGCAGGCCCAAGTTATCCTTCAGGCCGGCTGCGATCCGTCCTGCGTCACGTGGCGTGACTTGACCGCGAATGGCGGCCAGGAACTGCTGCATTCGCGCCAGCCCTTCTGGCGTCGGATCAATCGACACGACCAGCGCCTGAGTCTTCTCGCCAGTGGGCGGGAAGGCCCGTAGCGCTGCAACCAGGTCCTGCAGTTCCAACACGGCTCGACCCGTGTGCATTCCCACAATGCGGCCGGCAACGTTCGGCATGTAGCCTTCGGCCGGGCCCGCGATCACGATGTCGCCCGTGTCCGGGTAGAAGAACACGTTCGTAATGCGCGTCAGGCCGGCCAGATACCGCATATCGTCGGTGAGCCCCTGGCCGGTAGCCAAATGCTGCGCGATGGCGGCTTCCAGACGCGTCAACGAGATCTTCCGCAGTTTGCTGGGGCGAGCCAGATCAGGGGCCAGGGCCGCCCGCGCCGCCAGGAAACGCTGCCGGGTAAGTTGGCCTGTCGGATCGGAGACCACGCGGGTGCGAAACACGCCATCGGCGTCCACGATCACGCCGTTGCCCTGTTGGGCGAAGACGCTCGTTGCGCTCAAGCAAATTGCTCCCACTGCCAACAACACGAAAACACGATATTTTCGCAAAGCCATCTGTCTACCTCGTTAGGAAGGCCCCTGATAAGTGTTCACTCGGTGTCATGTATCGACCGAACGCCTGCGCTGCGACACACTCAAACCCAACCGGGCACGGGCATGGAAAGCGTGACCAGCGTGTTGCATTTCGTAAACTTAGTCAATTATGCGATATTAATTGAGAAACATAGGTAAAACAAGGAAGATAGTCCGGCTTCCCTGATCCGTGGACACGGATCCCCGGCAGTCAACAGAACGCAAGTCGTTTCACTGAGGCGACTTACGTGTTGTCGACGCCCTCAGCGGGAGCTTCGCCCTTCGGATGAAACCGGTCATTCCGCATTTGACGAGGCCCCAGCAATCACACAAAGGAATGCGGCGCCCGCGGCAAGCGCACACAACACGGCCTGCGGCGGAGTTTGCTGTCCCGCGGAATCGGTCACGTCATCCGCCTCTCATCGAATGGCTTCGCCCCGCTCGTCGTCCCGCGACCGTTTCTCGAAATACAGCTTGATCGGCACTTCGCCGAACGCGAGCTGATCTCGCAGTACGCCCAGCAGATATCGCCGATACGATGCCGAGAACGCCTTGGGATTGGTACATTTCAAGACGATCGCCGGTGGCCCGATCGCGTGTTGGGTGGCGTAGAAGACCTTGGGCTTCCGATTGCGATAGAGCGGCGGAGGATGGTGTTCCAACGCCCTCCGAATCAGACGATTCAATTCGCCCGTACTGATGCGTTCGCGAGACTGCTTGAAAAGCATCTGTGCGTGATTCAGCAGTTTCTTCACGTTCTTGCCGGTCTGTCCTGTGATGAAGGCAATCGGCACGTGCCACATGGTCGAGAATGTGTCGCGCAAGTAGTCGGCCCAGCGCTCCGTCGGCATCTGGCCGGCCATCAGGTCCCATTTATTCACGACAAAGATGCACGGTTTGTAGTTTTCCTCGATGTAACCGCAAAGCTGCTTATCCACCTGGCTGATTCGCTGGCCGGCGTCAAACAGCAGCAGCACCACGTCGGCGCGGCGTACGCTGCGTTGTGCCCGATGCAGTCCATAGAATTCGATATCCTGGCGGACACTTTTCCTCTTTCGCACACCCGGCGTGTCGATGGCGACGAATGTCTTTCCATCCAATTGGAAACGCACGTCCACGCTGTCCCGCGTCGTTCCGGGCACTTCGCTGACAATCATCCGCTCCGTCTCGACCAGCGTGTTGATCAACGTGCTCTTGCCCACGTTACGCCGGCCGGCGATCGTGACCTTCATCTCCGGCTCTCGTTCGCCCCGCTCTTCGCCGCTCGGCAACACCGCGACTATCGCGTTGAGCAGTTGGCCTTTGTTGCGGTTTTGCTTGGCGCTGACGCGGAGGATGTCCTTCACGCCAAGACGATAGAATTCGTCGGCCAGAGAATCCAGTGTATCGGCATCGGTCTTATTGGCGACGAAGATTACCGGCTTTTCGATTCCACGCAGCCGGCGAGCGACTTCTTCGTCCAGCGACGCCAATCCGCTGCGCACGTCGACCACAAACAGGATCACGTCGGCCTCGCTCATGGCGATGGCGATTTGTTCTTCGATTTCCGTTGTCAAATCGTCGATGTCGTTAATGCCAATCCCGCCCGTGTCCACCAGTTCGAACTGGCGGTCGTCGTGTTCGATCGTATGCGTCATTCGGTCGCGCGTCACGCCGGCCACGTCGTCCACGATCGCCAGCCGACGGCCAGCCAGCCAGTTGAACACGCTGGATTTGCCGACGTTCGGCCTGCCGATAATAACCACTTGGGGATTACTCATGTTGCCGTCCTGACACGGATACCTTCCATCATGTCGTTTTCCGGAGCGAGAATCACCGTTTCGCCTTCTTCGAGGCCGCCGGTGACTTCCACGTCCTGGTCGTTCATTAGTCCAACCGTCACGTCACGCAACCGGGCCCTCCCATTACGCACCGTGAAGACTTGCCAACCGCTATCGGAATTGCGGAACAACGCCGATCGAGGCACAAGCACGGCGTCGGACCGGCCGTCCATGAAAATACGTACGCGAACACGATAGTCCGCCCCAACGCCCAATTCACGTATCTGCTGCAAAGCATCATCCGAAAGACGCGCGATAACCTTTACCCGCTGTTTTCCGTCGCCCAACGGACTGCCTCTCGACCAAGCCCGAGGGTAAACGCGATAGACTGCGCTCACGCGCCTGTGATCGGTGGGCGGTCCGGGTGCTGGTCCCACACTGCGGGCC
>JACKQG010000961.1_pt1 | contig 14455 bp, 16 predicted proteins | sample 8237621 | NCBI WGS metagenome assembly JACKQG01 (sample SAMN15677084, study PRJNA649215) | marine metagenome | biome: marine; feature: Black Sea; material: saline water; isolation source: suspended particulate matter (SPM) from the Black Sea western gyre | collected 2013-06-09/2013-06-10 | depth...
TAGAAAAAAAGCTAACGATTTTTTTATAAGAAGCTACATGAACCTATTTTAGTTGCCATTCGAAAGTGCGATTATCAGCATCCAAATCGCGGATTTGCAGGGTAAATCTGCTCACCCCATCCAAAATAGAGATACCATCTTTTGTAGCAGGGAATAATAACTTTCCCGTAACATGGTGTCCGCCACTAGGTCCATCCCAAGATATTGCCTGGATTACTCCCCCGGTATCAGTCGTAATTACTGACAACTGCGCCAAATCCATACTCAGGTCAACAGAGTGAGTATTCAGGGATACATTGAAATCAAGCGTATCGTCGTCAGGCATTCCTAAATTAAGGGGAGTAATTTCAATAATCACCATTCCTTGTTCGTCCATCCGGGTTAGTTCGTTCCCTGCAGTTGAACTGGGAAACAGCTGCTCCATGATGGATGGACTATCTGTTGGAGTTGCCGTCACAGGGTTTGCACTGGAGGTCGGCCAAGGAGTACTCATGGAAGGCAAGGTAGCGGTAATGAAAGCTTCTGTAGTTGGTTGTGTGGAAGGTGATCGAGTTGATGAGCAAGCTGTCAACAAAATCACCAATATAAACAGGAGTGTAAATCGTTTCATTTTGTCTCCAAAACAAGTTGCGGGGCCAGGAATTTCTGCCGATCCCGATAGAGAACAACGATCATTATAAGAATGCCGAAAACGTTTACCAACAGTCCCAGTACCATAAAGGGACGCTGGTAACGGGCCAGAAAGCTGGTAGCTGCGCTTAGGCCGAGGATGGGGAGGACATCTGTGACATGATGCAGGCAGCAGGCAAGCATTGCAGTAGCTGATGTTGTGCCGCTGGTACTCATGACCGCCCCGCTGTGACTGGCCGCAGATGACGGAATAAAAAGTCGGAACCGCAATATACTATATATTGCAGCTTGAAGGCCAAAGCCAATGATTATTGGCAGCACATACCAGCGATCACGAGCGAATTGTGAAGCGGCGTAGTTCCAATCCTGAGCCCAAGTCAGGATCCCCAAATAGAACCCACCGATCAGGCTGGCGCCAAGAATGAATGCAACAGGAGGAAGGAGATAGCGTATTTTCATCCTGTAATCATAGTCCTAGCACGGGAAATTGTCCTGCGCCAAATGACTTGAGCTTCCATACGCCAAATTGCCTATAATAATATACGGCATTTGGCTCTACCCACTACGCCAATTGGGTTCTATACTATCGTAAATAGACAATACGGGTAAATTATGTAAACATTACAATTTGAGCTTCAAAATACAAATAAAAATTATATATAGAGTAATTTACCAAATAATTCCCTCGGGAAATAAAATTAAAGGAGAAAGAAATGAATAAGAAAACTGGATTCACCCTATTAACAACCACCGCACTTATTGCTTTGTCATTGATATTATCTGCCTGCGGCCCTAAAGAGCCTGTCACCGTTGAAGTGACACTGACTGAATTTGGAATCGAATCGTCCGTGTCTGAATTCAAATCAGGTACCCCGTATCACTTTGTAATTACCAACGAGGGCGCAATCAACCATGAATTTATGATTATGGAACCTACCGCGGAAGGCATGATGATGTCTATGGAAGAGATGGATGAGATGGCTTTGGCATTTGTCGAAGAGGATGAATTGACCCCAGGTGCATCGCAAACGCTTGATTACACCTTTACTGAACCTGCTAGCGCTGGAAGCCTGGAGATTGCCTGCCATACCTCAGGTCATTACGAAGCAGGGATGAAATTCCCAATTACCGTAGAATAAAGTTTAGACAACCATATCTTCAAGACGACACATCCCCTTTCTGCAAAGGAAGGGGATGTGTTTGTTTAATTTGGTGGCCTGTCAACAATCAAATCACTCGCTACTGGACGCTTTTTTGATTTCGAGGATGGCTTGACATGTCATTTGTCAATAAATAAATGAGTATTGTCAGTTGTAGCATAGGCATAATTGCTTACTCAGGAACAAGTTGAATTGCGCTGTTGGGCACCAGTCTACCTACCTATAATTGCATTGACTAAATAATATTATCGGAGATTTAAATGAACGTATCCACCCGTACCCTGATTTATCCTTTGCTGATTCTGAGTTTGATCTTTTCGGGTCTTCTCTCAGCCTGTTCGACAACGGAAGCTGCTCATTCATTTCCGATGGCTTCCATGAATGAGATGCCCGCCGAGGTGCAATCTGCTCCGGTTACGGTTCAACAGGCTTATCAATTTGCGGTTGCCAATCCAGATGTACTGACCAAGCTTCCCTGCTATTGTGGATGCGGTGATGTGGGACACACCTCCAATTATTCCTGCTATGTGGCCGAAGAAGAATCTGACGGTGACCTTCAATTTGACAATCATGCATTGGGGTGCTCGATCTGCGTGGATATCACCCAGGATGCCATGCGGATGCTTGAAGATGGCAAAACCGTGTCTGAGATCAGAGTTTATGTAGACCAGACATATGCCAAGTTTGGTCCGTCAAATATGCAGTAAGGCAGAGAGTAGAGAATATTGAAACATCCAGCAGTTTCCTGGTTGATTTTAGGCGCAGCCGTGCTTTTGGTGGTTTTTGTGCCAATCTTGCATAAGCCTGAGATATTGAATAAGGAACGTTCTTTCCGGGTGGAAGCCGGTGACTTCGCCTATACCCCTGCGGTACTGAAGGTCAATCCTGGCGATCGGGTGACGATTGAGCTGATCTCTACGGATGTCGTGCATGGCCTATATGTGGATGGCTACGACCTCAGCGTGACAGCCGATCCTGGTCAACCTGCCACCTTGACTTTTGTGGCCGATCAATCCGGTGTATTTCGTTTGCGCTGCTCGGTGGCTTGCGGAGCTTTACATCCTTTTATGCTTGGCAAACTACAGGTTGGCAGAAATATGCTTATCTGGCAAGGCATTGGCATGACTTTTCTGGCACTGATTGGCACCCTTTTAATTCGCAAGCCTTTCCCAGTCCCTGAAAAACAAACATCATCATGAATCTCCTCAATTTCCCCTTCGTCAAACAAACGCTCAAAAACCGCTGGCCGCAGTTCACAATTATGATCATTGCTCTGGCAGGCTTTCTTTTGGCAATTCTGTCTGGCTTGTTTGGGACGCCTGTCGGCAGCCGCAACTTTGGGATCGTCTTTGTCTGGATCGCCTGGTGGGCTATCCTGATGTTGGTCGCCGTTCCTTTCTTGGGGAGAGGCTGGTGCAGTATCTGTCCCATCCCGGCGTCAGGGGAATGGCTTCAGCGCGGTGCCATGCTGGGTCCCCGAGGGCAGGCCAAGGGCGTTGCCCTGAGCGCATCGAAGGGTTTCGGGCGACGCTGGCCAAAGCGTTTCCGCAATATCTGGTTGCAAAACGGCAGCTTTCTGCTGGTGGCGCTTTTCAGCACTGTCATTCTGACCCAGCCCAGGGTTACCGCCATTGTGCTGGCAGCCTTTCTCTTCGTAGCCATCGGCGCAAGTTTAATATTTGAACGGCGGGCTTTTTGTCGTTATCTCTGCCCTGTTGGGGGTTTTATCGGTTTGTATTCTCAGCTTGCCCCGCTCGAATTGCGAGTAGTGGACACCGCTGTGTGTGCCGCTCATACCGAGAAGACCTGCTACACCGGCAGCGCTGAAGGTTATGGCTGCCCCTGGGACGTCTTTCCGCCTGGCATGGTCAAGAACACGTATTGTGGCACTTGCATGGAATGCCTGCGCACCTGCCCGCACGATAATATCGCTCTGAACATCCGCCCGCTTGGTGCTGATCTGGATGAGGCTCGCAATCGCAAATTGGACGAAGCTTTCAAGGCATTTATTATGCTGGGAGCAGCAGCGGTTTATTCTGGAGTTTTGTTGGGCCCCTGGGGGACGCTCAAGCTGGCCGCATATTCGGTCGGGACCCTACCCTGGATGACCTATGTCGCTTCCTTCCTGACCCTGATCTTGCTAGCGCTCCCCGGCCTCTTCTGGCTGATGGTTTGGATCGGTAAACGCCTGTCTGGATCAGGATTGCCGATGCGCAAGTTATTCATCTCTCAATCCTATGCCCTCATCCCGCTGGGACTGACCGCCTGGATCGCCTTCAGCCTCTCCTTTGTCTTTGCCAACTTCTCCTATGTTCTGGTGGCGCTTTCTGACCCCTTCGGCTGGGGCTGGAATCTACTCGGCACAGCAGGTATCGCGTGGGTTCCCTGGCTGACCGGTCTAACACCCTTCCTGCAGGTGGGCGTATTGCTGGGCGGTTTCATTTGGGCAGCGCTGACTTCGCGAAAGATCGCCTCAGAAAAATCAGCCTTAGGCCAGGCTAGCCGCCTGGCAATGCCTGTGATCGGTTTTTGTCTGGCATTTACCTTGACCATGATGGGATTATTGGTCGCATGAATGAGAAGTTGGCACTCGTTTTCGTCATCGTGGTGCTGGTTGGTGGTGGTATCGCTATTGGGTTTGGATGGTGGCAGGGACAGTCGAATATCGTTACTCTGCACGCGCGGATGCCAGAAACTGGCGGGTGGATTCCAGACAATCTGACAGTTGCGGCTAATCAGCCCCTGGATTTGCGCCTGACCTCGGATGATGTGCAGCATGGCTTTGCCATTGGGCAGAGCGATCAACCTGCCGTGGATATCAATCCAGGCGTCGTGACTGAACTCACCCTGAAATTCGATCAGCCCGGCACTTACACCTATTACTGTACTCGGTGGTGCGGCGTCAATCATTGGCGGATGCGCGGCACGATCACGGTGACTGGAGAAAGTGTAGAACAGGTTGTTACGCCCCCACTTTTTGTGCAAATCGGTCTTGATATTGATGCTCCTCACGAAGCAGAATTCATCCCTTCCAGCAAGCCCTCTGCCCAAAATGGTGAAAATTTAAGGTTTGAGTTATCCGCCTACCAGACTTCTGAGTATTATCGATCCCACAGTCCCGAACAAGCTTGGGTGGATCTGCGTAAGGATTTGACGCTAGCCGCCTACTCCGATCTGCAGCTCTGGGATGCGGTCGCTTTTATCTGGCAGACCAATACTTCTGAGGATGCGCTTAGCGAAGCCGAGGAACTTTATGCCCAAAACTGCGCCGCCTGCCACGGTGTGTCGGGTGCGGGAGATGGTGTCTTTAGCGATCAGCAAGTTCCGGTCATGGGCGAAGCGGATGAAGCATTCTCGGGACACGAAATTGTTCTCCCGACAGATTTTACAGATCCCCATCATATATTATCCGCCAGTCCAGCAGCATTGCAGGGCAAACTTATCAGAGGCGGGATGGGCACGGGCATGCCCATGTGGGGTGTCATATTCACGGAGGAACAGACCTGGTCATTGGTCAGTTATCTCTACAGTTTTCAATTTAAGGAGGTTCACTAAATGAGCAAGAAATACAGAAATAAGAATATAAGAAAGCAAAAGCAAGCCAGGCATCGATTGATCTGGTTGGTTAGCGGTGGGGCATTATTGATCGCTACCGCCCTGTTTTTCGCTTTTGGTGGCTCTGGCGAAGACAGCGATAGCGGGACTCCCGCATTGGCTGTTGACCAGGAAGTCATTGAGTATGGTGATGTCAAATTCAACACCAACCTGACCTTTGAGATCAAAGTCACCAACACCGGTGATGGCAAGCTTAGATTCAAGGAAGAGCCCTATGTAGAAGTTCGGGAGGGCTGTTGACCGCCTAGCCTAACCATCGGTTCGATGGTTCTCAAACCTGGCGAAAGCACAACCATTAAATCTACCGTATTCATGATGCACGAAGGCATGGATGGTCCACATGATTTTGCTGTCCACCTGAAGACAAATGATCCAGCACAGTCCGACAAGATCGTGACTGTGCTCTCAAACTGGATACCTTAGCATGAATAAGAGCGCTCCGGCGGCAACGTCCGCCTGGTTGGCAAGAAATTGGTTTCTCATATTTGCTCTCGTGTATGGCCTGTGGGTCTGGGCACCCTTCCTGTCTCCGCTCTTAATGAGGCTTGGCTGGGATGGGCCGGCAAATGCGATCTATTTTGTATATTCCTTTTTCTGCCATCAGCTTCCGGAGCGCTCTTACTTCCTATTTGGTCAAAAATCAAGTTACTCACTACCTGAAATCCAGGCAGTCTGGGTGGATACGATCAATCCTTTAGTGTTGCGAAAATTCAGGGGTACAGCAGAGATTGGGTGGAAGGTGGCCTGGTCTGACCGGATGATCTCTTTCTACGGCGGGATTTGGCTTTCGGCACTGATCTGGTATCCGCTTCGTCGCCGGATAAAAAACTTGCATCCATTAATGCTGGGTTTTCTACTTCTCCCAATTGCTGTGGATGGAATCACGCACCTGGTCAGTGACATGGCTGGAATTGGGATGGGATTTCGTGATACCAATCTGTGGTTGGCAGCATTGACTAATCACGCTTTCTCCTCTACTTTTTATATCGGTGACGCACTTGGCTCCTTCAACTCGTGGATGCGTATCCTGACCGGGTTGTTCGCCGGATTGGGAATAGTCTGGTTTGCTTTTCCGTATATTAGCGAGACAATTTTGGATTAAATGATCTGTCTGGTGGGGGAATAAATTCTTAGGCAGTGATTATATTGTTAGCCTGATAACTTACATTCTTCGCTGAAAGAACGCACTATTCAGTTATATCCTGTCTTCGTCAAATTACATAATTATCTCCCCCCCCCCATTTTATTTTTTCTTGACACAAGGCTCGCTTTGGGATATAACAAAACAGACTGACCAGTCGGTTTATTTTATTATGCGCAAGCACACCGATAAATATATGATTACAAAAGCCGAACACACCCGCCAACGTATTCTGGATGCCGCCCTCTCCGTTTTTTCCCGAAAGGGATATTACGATGCGCGCATGGACGAAATTGTTGCCGAGGCCGATTCTTCCAAAGGCTCGGTGTATTTTCATTTTTCCAGCAAAGAGACCCTCTTTCTCGCGCTGATTGATGAGTTTGCCCATCGCCTCGAAGAAAGTCTCACAAAAGCCATCGCCGCCGAGCAGGGAGGGGTTCACAGGGTCGAAGCCGCCCTCAACGCGGGTTTAGGCGTATTCGGAAAATATCGTCAGTTGGCCAAAATTTTCCTTGTCCAGGCAGTAGGATTGGGGCAAACTTTTGAAGTCAAACGACTAAAAATCCTGGATAATTTTGCGGTTCTGATCAAAGAGCATCTTGATGAGGCCATTGCTGATAAAGATATTCAACCCATTGATACCACCATCGTCGCCTATGCCTGGGTCGGAGCGATCAATGAATTGGTCATGCGCTGGATCCAAACCGGCGAGCCAGAACCTGAACGAATTTTGCCAACCTTAAGGACTATGTTATTACGAAGTATTGGTTTTGAGCATAAATTATAGGTGCGAAACATTAGAAGCGAAAGTGATTTATTGGTATGGTTCTCGAACGCGAACGTCTTAGAATTAGCACAAACGATTGGAAAGTATCTGATCCACTGGCATTATTGGATAGTCTTCATGGGCAGCCACGCTGGGCCTGGATGGATAAAGAGCAGACACTGGTCGCCTGGGGAAAGGTTGCGACTTTTCCGATAAATGAACTGGAAGCCCAGCTGGAGCAGTTAAAGGATCATCTGCCTGAAGCGGATATCCCCCTCTTTGGGAGCCTGCCCTTTGACCAGACCAGCACACCAGATGACATCTGGTCTGATTTTGCTACATTGGGTTTCATCCTGCCCCGTTTCATCTACCGTCACTCTGGCAGTCAGGGACAATTAACCGAAGTCCATTCTGATCAGGAACTTCCTGAAATTTTCCGGCCACCTCACTTGAACTGGCATCCTGATGCAATCCCATCTGCACAAGTGACCCCGAAACTGAGCTTTTCGGAGTGGGAGGCAATGATCTGGGAAGCCCAACGTCAGATTGAAAATGGGCATATTCAGAAAGTGGTCTTTGCCCGCGCTCTGGACGTCACCTTTGCACGCACCCCTCCCCTGGTGACTGTCTTTTCACGTTTGGCAAATCGCTACCCAAATACGTATCGGTTTTACTTCGAACCGGTTCCAGGGCATGTATTTCTGGGAGCCACGCCGGAATTACTCGTCCGCACACGAGGCTGTGCACTTGAAACAGTTGCGATGGCTGGTTCCATCCGCCGTGGGCAAACGCCTCACGAGGAGGATGAATTGGGGGCAGCCCTGCTCGCCAACCAAAAGGATCGCCTCGAACAGGCTATCGTGGTCGAACGCATTTGCAATGAACTAAGTCCTCTGTGCGATTCCTTCCAATATCCCAAAGAGCCTGTTTTGCGTCGCCTGCCCAATATTCAGCATCTCGAAACACCCATCCGGGGACGGTTGAAACGGCCCGGTCTTTTAGGTCCGGCCCAGGCATTACATCCCACTCCCGCGCTGGCTGGGCACCCTCGCCAGGCTGCTCTGGAGATGATCCGCCAATCCGAGCCTTTGCCACGTGGCGCTTATGGCGCACCGGTTGGCTGGATCACCCCACAGGGCGACGGAGAGCTGACCGTTGCCATACGCTCGGCCATATTCCGAGGATCAGCTGGTCGGCTCTATGCCGGTGCTGGTATTTTAGCTGAATCACAGCCGGAAAAAGAATGGCAGGAAACAGAGCTTAAATTCCGCCCGATGATGGAAGCCCTCGGATTGATCGAGGAGGAGACTGCGTGACCGCTTTACCACCTAATAGCGCTACCACCTGGGCAGAACTATTGGTAGAGGAACTCTACCGTGCCGGGCTACGTCGCGTTTGCATCTCACCGGGATCACGCTCCACATCGCTGACAATGGCTTTCGCTGCGCATCCTGATATCCGTCATTTTATCCATCTGGATGAAAGAAGCGCGGCCTTTTTTGCCCTCGGCCTGGCACTGAAAAGTGGAGAGCCGGCTGCACTGGTATGTACCTCGGGTACGGCTGCGGCGGAGTACTTTCCGGCGGTGATCGAGGCCAGCCAGAGCAATATTCCAATGCTGATGCTGACCGCCGACCGACCACCAGAACACCGTCATAGCGGGGCCAACCAAACCATCGACCAGATCAAACTTTACGGCGATTTTGTCCGTTGGAGCGTGGATGCGCCCTTACCCGAGAAAGATCCCTCCCCACACCTGGGCCGTTCTTTGCGCGCACTGGCCAACCGCGCATTCGCTTATTCTCTGGGCATGAACTCTGCTCCCGGTCCGGTCCATATTAACCTCCCGTTTCGCAAACCCCTCGAACCGATCCTTGTGGTTGACGAGACCACCCCAACGTTTTTTTCCCGGGAGGGGGATGCTCCCTGGACGCGCATTCATATCTCCTCACGTCATCCATCCCCTGATCTGATTGCCGAACTGGGGACTAGCATGCACCAGGCTCCACGCGGTCTGATCATTGCCGGACCGCGCTGTCCAAAAGGAGATTTTCCGGCAGCATTAGCCGATCTCTCTGCTGCGACAGGCTACCCAATTCTGGCTGATCCTCTCTCCGGATTGCGTTTTGGCCCACATACCGCTCGCGGAAACATTATTGCTGGCTATACGCTGGCATTAAAGGCTGGTCTCCTGGCGAATTCTCCTTTTCCTCAAATTGTGTTGCGTTTTGGAAGCATGCCCGTATCTCAGGCTTTGAGCGATTATCTGGAATCCCTGCCAGAGGATATCCCCCAGATTGGCATTGATCCGCACGGAAGTTGGAACGATCCAATTTTCACCAATAGCGAAATGGTCACCGCTGACCCTCTGCCGCTGGTCCGCGGCCTTCTTTCTCAGGATGAAATTTTTTCAGTGGATTCAGCTTGGGCGCAGTTCTGGCGCTCCGCTGAGGAAAAGGTCTGGGCTGCGCTACAAACTGCCGGTTCGTATGAAGGTAAATTGGTTGCAGACCTGATCAACGCTTTGCCCGCCGAGGCAAACCTCTTTGTAGCCAATAGTCTGCCCATCCGCCATGTGGATGAATGCGCCCCCACCCGAATTGAACCCTTGAAAGTCTACGCCAACCGTGGGGCCAGCGGAATTGATGGCACGATTTCTACTGCGCTGGGTGTAGCTGCTGCCAGCAAAGATCCCCTGGCATTATTGACCGGTGATTTGAGTTTTTTCCACGACCAGAACGGATTGCTGGCATTGAGAGAACCCGGGGTAAAGGCCACTATCCTCTTGATCAATAATAATGGCGGCGGAATTTTTCATCGCCTGCCGATCGCTGAATTTGAACCCTCATTCACGGAGCTTTTTGTCACCCCCCACGGCCTGGACTTCAAGCATACAGCGCGTTTGTATGGGCTGAACCACAGCCGAGTATCCGCGGAAGAAGCCCCATCTGCATTGGAAAATGCAATGAGCGCATCAGAATCGCAATTGCTCGAAATTCATACGGACGCTGCAAATAGCGAGCGTCTCCGCCGGGAAATGGTAGCAAGCCTGAAGACAGAAGAGTCCCGACCCAAAAAATAAGGAGTACATATGACGTCAAAAATCCGCCAGGAAATGGATTGGCAAATAGTAAAGGAATATCAGGATATTACCTCCCACAAATCAGATGGGATCGCCCGGATAGCCTTCGATCGCCCTGAAGTGCGGAACGCTTTCCGTCCGGAGACCATCGATGAAATGATCGAAGCCTTCCAGACCGCCTGGACAGACCCCCAGGTGGGAGTTGTCCTGCTGACCGGAAATGGACCCTCACCAAAAGATGGGAAGTGGGCCTTTTCATCTGGCGGCGATCAGCGCGTCCGCGGGCATGGTGGGTATGAGGGCGGCTTTGAACTGCCCCGCTTGCATGTATTGGAATTGCAGCGCATCATCCGCTTTATGCCAAAAGTAGTAATTGCCGTTGTCCCCGGCTGGGCGGTCGGCGGCGGTCACAGCCTGCATGTGGTTTGTGATCTGACGATCGCCAGCCGCGAACATGCTATTTTTAAACAAAACGATGCGACTGTCTCCAGCTTTGATGGCGGCTTCGGATCTGCATATCTGGCCCGCATGGTGGGGCAGAAACGTGCCCGAGAGATCTTCTTTTTGGAAAAACCTTATACCGCCGAGGAAGCATGCCAGATGGGGATGGTCAATGCCGCTGTGCCGCACGCAGATCTGGAAACAGTCGCAGTGGAATGGGCGAAAACTATTCAGCGTAAAAGTCCGACTGCCATTCGGATGCTCAAATTTTCCTTCAACCTGGCTGAAGATGGCATGGTTGGACAGCAAATTTTTGCTGGAGAGGCCACCCGGCTGGCTTATATGACCGATGAATCCAAGGAAGGCCGCGACGCCTTTTTGGAAAAACGAGACCCGGATTTTGATAAATTCCCCCGTTGGGCATAAATTAAAGCCACACTAAAGTCTACTATTCAATTATTCTTATGAATGATTTCCTTTCCCTTGCCGCCCAATCATCACCTGAGCGCCTCGCATTGATAACCTCCGATGTGGAGATAACTTACGGGGAGTTAAATCAGCGTGTGGCCGTTTTATCTTCCCGATTGGATGCGGCGGGAATTCAGGCAAAGGATCGAGTCGCCGTCCTGCTTGACCGTGGGCTTGCCTCCGGTGAACTGGTGCATGCGCTGGCCCGACTGGGGGCAGTCATCGTGCCGCTCAATACGCGGTTGACATCAACAGAAATGCGCTGGCAAATTGAGCAGTCAGATTCTCGGTGGGTGCTCAGTGTTCTTCCCGCACCATTGCTGGAGGAAGCCATCCTCCTGGATGATCTGCCGCGTATGGGAGAATCCGATCAATGGCTGGGCAGCCCCCTTGATCTGGATGCCGACTTTGGGATCCTTTTCACCTCAGGGACGACCGGTAAACCAAAAGGCGCGGTGCTGACCTGGGGAAATATTTTCTGGTCTGCCACTGCCTCAGCCTTTCGGCTGGGTGTGCTTCCTTCGGATCGCTGGCTGTTGACCCTGCCGCTCTATCATATTGGCGGACTGGCGATCCTTTTTCGAAGCGCGCTCTATGGCACTGCGGTTGTGCTGCCCGATTATCCCGGTGACCCATTTGATTTGGAGCAGTTATGGAGAAAAATGCATAATGCCGACGTCACCCTTGTTTCACTGGTGCCCACCATGCTTTACCGTTTAATGGATCGCTATGAAAAAGAGGATTGGCCTTTATCTTTACGTTTGATTCTCCTGGGAGGCGCCGCTGCCACCCTCAAATTGCTCCGGGCTGCCAGGGATGCATATCTTCCCCTGGCCTTGACATACGGTCTGACAGAGGCCACGTCTCAGGTCGCTACTACTGATCCGGAGCTTACCCGACTCAAACCGGGCACAGTGGGCAAACCCTTGCAATGGTTGCAGGTCAGCATTCACGATGAGGATGGTCAGCATTTGCCCGCCGGTGAAATTGGCGAGGTCTGGGTCCAGGGGCCGATGGTGATGCGCGGTTATCTTCACCAGGCTACAGGTAATGATTGGCTGCATACCGGCGATCTGGGGTACCTGGATGATGAAGGCGACCTGCGGATCGTTCAGCGCCGTAGCGATCTGATCATCAGCGGCGGCGAAAATATCTATCCCGCCGAAATAGAAGCTGTCATCCGTCAGCATCCCGCCGTCACAGACGCCTGTGTAGTTGGACTTCCAAATCTCGAATGGGGGCAACAGGTTGCTGCAGCCATAACCTTGCGACCTGACGCTTCCCTGGACGAAAAATCTCTACTCTCCTTTTGTCAGCAGCATTTGGCAAGTTATAAACTTCCACGGCAAATGGTTATTCTCGACACCCTTCCACGTACCTCATCGGGAAAAGTACAACGTGATAAAGTCATTGACCAATTCAGCAGGAACTGATTTTTCTTATAAAGAGTAAATTTATTAATAATGAACATAACAAATCAAAAAATAGAAATTTCCCTCGCTCCCGATCTGAAAATTGGCGGAGAAAATATCATCCTGATGCTCGGACCCTGTTCGGTGGAGAGCTATGCCCAGACCCATGCCATCGCCAGGCTGATCCACCAGCTTGGTCTGCGCGTCATTCGCGGTGGAGCCTTTAAGCCACGGACCTCGCCGGATTCTTTTCAAGGCCTGGGTGAGGAAGGCCTGAAGATATTACGTAAAGTGGCCGATGAATTTGATCTGCTTGTGGTGAGTGAGGCCCTGGGGGTGGAGCAATTGCCTCTGGTGGCAGAATATGTTGATATTATCCAGATCGGCAGCCGCAATATGCAGCATTATCCCCTTTTATGGGCCGTTGGTGAACTGGATAAACCGATCCTGCTCAAACGTGGTTTCATGTCCACGGTCGATGAATGGCTGGCTGCTGCCGACCATATTGCCAGCCGAGGCAATCAGAAGATTATCCTCTGCGAGCGAGGTATTCGGACCTTTGAGACCTCCACACGCAATACCCTTGATACGAACTCCATCGCACATCTCAAAATAAACAGCCCTTTTCCGGTGATGGGAGATCCCAGCCACGCTACGGGGCGTACCGATTTGGTGATCCCTGCGGCGCGGGCCGCCCTGGCGGCTGGTGCAGATGGTTTACTGGTGGAAATTCACCCTAAACCGGAAGAGGCTCTCTCCGATGGGGTGCAATCGCTAAATCTGGAGCAGGCAAAGGACCTGGTTGTTCAGACTACTCGTTTGGCGGAGGCCATGCGGCGGGGGATTGCATGAGATCCAGGCCCTGGCCCCTGCATGAACTTGGCGATCCATCTCACCCAGCGATCATATTTCTACACGGCTTTATGGGTCTCGGTCAGGATTGGAAAAATATAGCCCGTCCACTCAGCGAGAAATTTTATTGCCTTTTTCCAGATTTGCCAGGTCATGGTGAGAACCCCCTGGATGCGCAGCCAGGGCATGTGGCCTGGGCCTCTGCTTTGCGGGACACACTCCAAATCCGTAGCCTCAAGCGTGCCTATCTGGTCGGTTATTCAATGGGCGGACGGTTGGCGCTGTATTTCTCGCTTAAGTACCCTGAATTGGTTGAGGGGCTGGCAATGGAGTCAACTAATCCAGGCATTACCGATCCCAAAGAACGACAGGCACGCGCCGCCTGGGACGATAATAATAAAGCCCATATTCAGAGTAAAGGGCTGGCCTCTTTTTTGACTGACTGGTATGAGATGCCGCTTTTTGCATCTTTGAAAAATATTCCGGGGCTAAAAGATGAGCTACGGGTTCAGCGCGCCCAGCAAAACCCCGAGAATATGGCCCGAGTAATTCGACATCTCAGTCCGGGACGACAGCCCTCTTTGTGGGAACGTCTGCCAGATCTTTCTCCATCCACGCTGCTGGTGGCTGGCCTTTTGGATGAGAAATACACCCAAGTTAGCCGGCAAATGGCAGAAATTATCCCTGACTGCGAGCTTGCGCTAATCCCGGCCTGCGGTCATAATGCCCACCTGGAACAACCTGATCGATATATTGAAATTATCCAAAAATGGCTGTATTCGGGGAAAAATATTTCGAATCCGAAATAAGGTATACCTGATCTCCTCGATTAATTCTTCGGCTCTGATGAGGTAAGAGAAATCCACCAATGTGCTTCTAATCAACTAA
>JACKQG010005222.1_pt1 | contig 14452 bp, 13 predicted proteins | sample 8237621 | NCBI WGS metagenome assembly JACKQG01 (sample SAMN15677084, study PRJNA649215) | marine metagenome | biome: marine; feature: Black Sea; material: saline water; isolation source: suspended particulate matter (SPM) from the Black Sea western gyre | collected 2013-06-09/2013-06-10 | depth...
CCTAATCCAAAGTTACTTTTGATAAAATGATTTCCATTGCCTTCATCGAGTTCACAGACAAATGCACCACAACTTCACCCAGTGCCCTCATCGTATCATCTGATTCCACTTCAATATCGTAATTATCGATTTGATTATTTTTAACCATCAAATCAAGTGGAGTTCGAAGATCTGCTTCTAAAAGTGTTAATCCTTCACCAGCAGAATCATTGGCTTTTCCAATATGAGGGAATGCCGAAAGCCTTGTTTGTTTACCTGCATAGTAAATTGCACGCAGTTTTTCAATGCGATTGTAAGTATCGCCAAGTGGTGTAAGCGTTAATGAATGCCCTACAATGAGTCCAACTCCAGGTTCAAGCCTTCCAAAATTGATTTTACTTTGAATAAACTGTGTGAACTGGGTCGGATTAAACTCTGGATACAATGAAATGACAGTTGATAATCCCTCTCCAATGAGTGATTTTTGCAATGGAACGGATGCTAAAATACCCGACAGAGTTGCCGTTAATGTGTTGGTATAAACATTACCCTCACTGCCGATAAATTTACCTTCTCCTGCAATTATAACCGCATTTCTGTTGGAAAATGTTTCAGTTAGCCCCGTAAGAGTTTCCACATAAGTCTGGATCTCATCGATGGTCGGTTTATCTGAATTATTAGCCAAAAAACGAGGTGGATCAAGAAGAGCAAATCTCTCTGAGAGATTTTCTCTTACCATATAATCACAATGCGTGGTGATGGCTATCCAAAGTGAAAGCGTATTTGCACCCACACAATGAAGCCAATTAATTTCAGGATGGCTTTCAAAAACAGTCAGGCCATCGACAAAATCACCATTAGTAAGCGTTGACCCATCTGTTCCACCTGTTAGTTTGGTAGGAAGCAAGGCACCTGGCAGAGCATCACCCAGTTTTGTAGCATTAACTACATTCTGACCTAAGTTAATGCTCTCCACCAAAGAAACGATATCCTCACCTACAAAATTAAATTCTTCGTCGGTATTTAAGTCTAAAATGGTAAGTGTTACCGCTGTACCATCATCCACGACATCAACTTCAACTTCATTCCAATACTCGCCAGGTTCATTCGCTTCAAGTTTAAGTGTGGGAGACTCGGATGAATCAAGCAGTGTAAGAGACGCATTTACAGCAGAGCCAATTCTCTGTGCATATATAGTTGAAGCACCGGCATTAAAACTCTCTTCAAGGCTTTTAAGTAAATCGCCTGATTTGAAAATAGTTTTGGCAGTTTGCTTATCACCAATGACATATACTTTGCCTATTTCACCACCACCTGACCATCCCATTTTACCTTCTACATTTGGAAGAGATGGGGGAATGATTACTTTTCCTGATAAATATTCTGTATATGAATCTGGAATAATTTTTACCATGTTAACCTCCTACTTTTTGTTGTAACCATCCATTTAGAATGGTTTGAAATTCTGAATATGTAAGCCGTGATGTATTGGTAAGATTTTTTTTCACCTTGATGGCTTCTAAGACTGCAGGTTTAATTTGATTTTCCTTTACCCACAGTTGAAGCGTCTTCTTGCTCACTGCCTTTTTACTTTGTTTTTTTGTCATGATTTTTCCTCTTTAAATTGTTACTTGTAAATTTTCCAAAGGCACTGACTCAATGGATAACACCGATGGATCTATAATTCTAAATAGATAGGTGATTGACTTTTGATATACCACAGGCAACTTATCATCAATTATTTGAACATCTGTTTCCGATTGATATTCGGTGTATGCTATCCGAATATCAATTAACGTATCACTATCTGTAAGCGTGATACCTTCGACTCTGGTCAGTTGTCTTAAAACTTCATCTGATTGCCTGACAAGTTCACATACCAATTCATTGCCATTTTTCTCATTGGTTGAAACGGTTCTAAATGTGAGTCGTATTTGTTTTTCATTAAGGTAAACTTTCGTCTCATCAGATTCTGTTGAAAAGTCACGAATCCCTGCACCTAAAGCTCGACGTTTATTTCCTGTTAAACTGGTAAGCATATAGGGATATTGTGGACTATCCTGCCAAGCCAAATCATCTTTGAACACCGCAAGATTATCTATTTTGCTTGCCAAGTAGTTGGCGATAGTTCTCTGGATAATCATAGGTTTTTAAGTCCTGAAATGATACCTTTTATTCTATCTTCAATCACTGAAGAAACCATATTTTTTCCGTGACTGTAAGCAGGTTCCATAAAAGGTCTTGGTTTTGGCTGAACATAGAAAAATTCCATTTTCTTTTCCTTATCGATTCCGTGTCGTGTCAGCCATCCCCTAAATCCAGCAGTTGATTCAATGTGAATCCAATGACCCTTTGTTCCAAACTCCACAGCAGATGCATAAGATACATTGGTGCCAACGATAACTTCTGTTTTTGACACAGGAACAATGGTAATAGAGTTCCATAACTGTCCTTTATCAATAGCCCCGTGTTGTTTAATCTTCTCTTTGGCTTTGGCATCAATTAATGTAGAGAGTTCCATCATCCCTTGTTCAACCTCACGCAAGACGACATCTCCCACACCATTAATCACATTACCAGCTTTTTCGAGTGCATCAAAATCAATCTGAACATCGATAAACTTATCCGCCATATCTGGAATCCTTTTCAAGATTGACTTCCATGTGCGTAATACTTCCAAATGCGTTCTCAGGATTTATGTGACTTGCAATAAATGATTCATTGTTAATGACAATCCTGTCGCCTTCTTTCATATCCGTCTGACCTGCACACACAATCACCAAATCCGCACCAATTTCTGTTAAGGATTTTGGAGAGAGTAGTTTTTCCTCAATGGGATATTCACCAATCAAGAATTCACCCAACTGATGTCCTCCTGCAAAACTTCCCAAGTTTGCCTTTTCACTTCGATAAACCATCATCGTTTTCCCAAAAGAAATAATGACATTCTCAACATCAGTTTGCATTGATTGTTTATCTGCCAAACTAAGCATCACCTGAAACCTCATACACTTCAGGAATTGGAAATTTACCTGCTACAAGTAGTCCTAACTCATCATCCAAATGGGGAGCAAGTCTTCCTGTTAAGACTTTCAGTTTTGTAAGATAATCCTTGTGTAAATCCGCCCAAAAGGATGGTTGCTTGGTTTTATCTACCGATTTATCACCACTTTTAAATGAGAAGTTCTTAGCAACTTTAGCACGCATCGTCTCTGTTATAAAAACAAGCGATTGGACCGTTATGAGTTCCTGTGAATCAGAAAGTATTCCAGGGGTTATCTCACCATCTGAAATGGTGAAACTAGCCCCAAGTATCCCGTTTACTTTTGCAAGACTGCGAGATACAACCAACTGGTATTGCTCCTGCGATAACAAAGACTCATCGCCTGTATCATCAATCTGAAGTTTCAAATCCGATATGAGCGTTTCTACAAGCAATTACTTTCCCTTTTTAGTTGTGGGTGCTTGGGCTTTGGCACTTGGTTCTGGAGTATTTTCCTTTACCTCAGCCTTAACCTTCGGTTTCACTTCTTTCAATAATCCTTTTTTCACCAGTTTCTGGATACTCTCAGGAATCGAAGGAAGTGTAATCGTCTCACCTGGCTTTAAATCAAACAAACCATTTGAATCAATAAGCCTCACCTTGCGTGGATTTTTAAGTTTAATCATTTTGTTATCCTTTTCTTTAACCGCTAATTACGCCAATTACACTAATTGTAAAACAAAACATATTTAACATTCTTTAGCGAATTTCGTGTAATTCGTGGTTGCTTTAATTAACCCACAAGTTTGATTTTAACACAGAGATCAGGTCGAAGTATGCCAATTGAAAGTTCCATCCATATTAGCCAACCCACTTTAAAACGAAGTGTTTGGCGGACCGTTTCACTGGTTAATTTCTGACGAATACCAAACTTTCCAATTTCTTCATCGGGAAGCAAAATAACCTCATCAGGATTTGCAGTTGCAGTGGTTAAAATATTCGCACCGCCATACTGTTTGATAAGACCTTTTACTCTAAGTTCATTTTTCGTCTGTGGATCTAAATCCCAACCTCGCAAATCATTAAACCGTGCACCTCGCATTACAATCGTTTTTACCGATAATTCCTTATCTTCTAAAATGCTCATCCCTTGATTTAACGCAGTCTCGGTAAGCGATGTGCCTGTTAGTTCAATTGTATTGGAATCTGGAATTGATTGTGAAAGCGTGTTGTATGTGTAAGTATCAATCGTCTTTCTGATTTCTTGTCCTGCGGATGTTTGCAAATCCGTTAAATCCCATACATTACCATTTTTTAATGATGATACATCAATAATGGGTGCTGAGTGAACCCTTACAATCGGAAATTCAACTTCTTCCTTGCTTGGCTCTGAATGAATTGCTTCTCCTTCTTGAGAAATCCAATATGCTTTTACACCTTTGCGTTTAACATACTTTGCAGGTTGACCTGCTGGAAGTGTGTGTTTGGTAAGAAGCAGAGATGAGATTTCTTTTCTCTCAATCTCCAATTCAATCGGTGGCAGAATGGCTTCAGCCAATGCGTGAAGTCCATTTTCTGTGTCAAGAGCCTGACTCATGATAGATGCCATCGACTCCATATATTCTTGTGTTATTTGAGTGTTTGTTTCCATTTTATCCTCCTAAATAGTGAGTTTGAATTTGAGTTCTGCAGAAGTAGATGATAGTGCAATAGCAACTGCAATTCCATCTGCTTTTTTCTGCAATAAAGATGTGGTTGGATTTACTTCAAGTTCATCACCTGCGGTAATGCCAGTGGTAAATGTTTCGGTTTCATACACACCACCTGATGTGTAAACAGTAACATAATCGCCTGATTTTACATCTCTGTAAACCACACCGAATGCGTTATCTGTAGCATCAGTTACTTTTGAAAATAGATCGGCACCTGTAAGTTTAACAAATTGTCCCGAAATCAAATCTTCTGTTGATACGCCAGCACCGTATGCCAGTCCTGGATGTAATGTTGAAAGTGACATATTATTCTCCTATTCTTGTTTTATATGCTTGCAAAAAGCCGTTTTTAAGTTGGTCAGTGAGTGACACATCGCCATCATCAACAGGTTTTGGTTTTACATTACCCTGTGCTTTGCGATTGGCCTGTGTATTCTTTTTCTCATCAACATCATCTTCATCTTTGATATTCATAGACTCAAAAGAAGTCACTGTTTCTTCAATAGCAAAAAGAGCATCTTCACTTAAACCTGCCAATCGAGAGAGTTCTTTTTCTCTGTCTTCATCCGAGGCAAACTCTCTGCCCATAGATTCCCATTTTTTAAGTAAGGATTCTGCTTTGGCTTTTTGCAGTGATGCTTTCTTTTCTTTTTCAAGAGATTCTACCAACTTCTGTGATTTTTCTAAATCTTTGGTAAGTTTCTCAATCTCATTCTCTAACTCCTTAATGCGATCATCTTTCTCATCAGCATTGGTTTGGAGTTCTTTGAGCTTGACATCCATATCTGGATTTTTATCCATATCAGGAGTCGTTTTTTCTTTTTCTGACATTTGACTGTCCTCCGTGTTATTATTAGTTGCAACTGTAAGTATTTTTGCATTCTCATCTGCACCGACTCTGTCAAGTAAACCAAGTCCTGTAAATGTGATGTTATGCAAAATCTCATAGACTTTTTTGCCTTTGTATTCTCTTCCTTTATGCTTTTTTAGATGAATACAATCATCGGCTCTTTTTTTTACCCGTTTATGACAAATGGAACATTCACCTTCCTCATAATCACATTCCATTGACACCTGCTTAATTATCCCTTTTTTTAATAGTTTATAGGCAAGATTTGAGTGGGGATTATCCTCTACATAAAGTTCACCTGTGCACTCGACAACACCGCCATTCTCATCTTTATAATCAGACGACACCACACCACCGACAATATCTGTAATATCCTGTGAATGTTTTAAATCGATTTTCTTGCCAACAACTGTTTCGTGCTTGGTTTTAAGTTCTTCAGGTGTAAAATGATCACCATTGGCATTGGTGCCTGCGTGGGTTAAAATAAATGAAAATTGTGGGTCCCCATCTTTGGCAATGGATTCTAAATATGCATCGCAGGTTAGCGATGTGTGCCTGTTTCTCTCCGCCTTTACATCAACCTTAGTCTTAACAGGTTTTGATGCGATAAATAAAAGTTCGTGAGCAAATTTACCACCTGCTTTGGAATCTTTTTTCCCAAGCCTGTATTCCACATCAATCTCTTTAACGGATGAGTGTTTAAAACTCTCTCTTAGAAATTTGTTAATCTCTGCCTTTGTTGGAAATGCTTTATCCCGGTATGAAAATAATAAATGCTCACAACGACTTTTGCATTTTGAGATTAGATTGCCAATTTGTTCAGGATAGGTATTCTTCGAATACTTGGTTTTAGATTCATAATTTCTAAAGACATTATCTATAATCTCTTTGCCTTTCCACATCGACATTAAACCTTCCACAAAATGCATTGTGGTCTCATAGTCATTGGCACCAAACTCGGTGATATATGGGGGATCGATATAGGTTAAATCGGCTTTGACTTTTGAAACTAAATCCCAAGTGTCTTCTTGATAAACAATATTTTTCTGACCATTATCAAAGACCATCGCATTAAATTTCTTTACATACCATTTAAAAGTATGCTCAAATTGTTTGACAGAAAGATTTCCGAGTGATGAACGACCGAATCTATCATCTTTGGCTTTGTTCTCAGTGATGGATGTTTTAAGTCCTTTTTTACTTCGGTTAAACTCACCAAATAATGCTTTGGCTTTCACCGTTGCACCTAAGGATGATAATGCTAAATCTTTTTTATATCCTTTTAAAGATTGGATGTTGGCATAGGTATTATCCAGCCATTCTAAAATTGGTTTAGTATAATAGTATCCGTGAAAAGTCTTGGCAGTAAAATCTCCTGTAGAAGTATTTTCTTTAAGTAAACTCTCTACATCTTCATCTGAAAGTTTTACTGAACTATTTTCAATAACGGCTTTGGCAATGTGAGTTGGAAAATCAAGACTATCATTTGTGATAACCTTAAAACCTTTCTGCTTGAAAAAGTAAGCCACATTGGCTCCACCACAAAACGCATCAAAGAACACTTTGCCTTTGGTATTTTCTCTTAATTCTTTGGGAACAGACCGCCATATCCAATCAAGCACAAAATATTTGCTTCCCATATAACCAGATACTCGTGTTTTATCCTGCGTATGCTCATTCTCATAACCACTTCGACGAGAAGCCAAAGAGAATAGAAAATCAAGTTCAGGATTACTTGGTTCAGGGTTTTCGACATCAGCCTTAACCTTAATCTTATCCTTAACTAAAAATCCTCTTGGACCGCAGATAAAAATGCGTTCTTTTGCATCGCTATTTTCTCCGTGATCTGATGAGATTGAATAATGGTGGTCACGACTTTTCATTCGTGAATCTTTATTTACATCATCAATGATTTTCTTGATTTCTCTCTCAGATGGATAGGCTTGGTCTCGGTAAGATATAATCCAATATTTGATGTGCTTTGAAGCGTTTAAATAGTTTTCAAAAAATTCGTTGGCTGTCTTCTCAGTAACAGTTTTAGAAGATACTTGGTAGGATTTTGTTTTAGAATCCTTTTTGATTTCTTTACCTTTCCACATCGTCATTAACCCTTCAACAAAATGGTAAGCGGTCTCATAATTGGTTGTGGAGAAATGGGTAGCATAAGGTGGATCGAAATACGCTAAATCTGCTTTAACCTGTGGTGCTACTTCTAAAATATCACCGTTAAATGCTTTATTATCCTGACCATTATCAAAAACAAGGTCAGAGATGCGATGGAGATTTGATGTGTAAAGTTCTAAAAATTTGGATTTTGTAAATCTGCGTTTACCGTGCATTGTTGTAGATGAGAAATGCCCGAATCCACCTTTTCCTGAAATACAGGTTTTGCCAAGTGCAAATAGAGCGATGTCTTTTTTATAACCTTTAAGCAGGTCAATATTGGCTCGCAGGCCATCTAAAATATTTAAGACTTCAGGTGTGAAAAATGTGTTCTTGAAATTTCTTTGTATAAAATCACCAGCATTGGATTTGGGGATAATCAGTTTCTCAATATCTTCATCTGTAAGTTTAGTAGAATTATTCTCAATGATGGCTCGGGAGATATGATAGGAATATTTAAGAACATCATTTGTGGTAACTTTGAGTCCTTTGCGTTTATACAAAAAACCAACCACATTAGAACCGCCAAATGCATCAAAGACTGATTTTACATCCTCTGGTGTATTTGACCAAATCCAATCAATCAGTTTCTGTTTAGAACCAATGTAATTGGTGATATACTTGGGAAGTTCTGACGCTTCATCAACATCTGATTTATCAGAGTTGGCATCAAGTAATTCCACAGGCAGATAATCTGCTGTAAGAAACTTCGCTACTTCAATATCTTGAATGTTTTGCAAATCTGGTCATCCTTAAATCTCCAGTTTTGCGGGTGCCTGGTCAGGCTTGTCTGCCATTTTATTAGGCAGGCTTAACGGTAGGTCATAAAATCCCAGTGAAATATTCTTACAGAATTTCACAGGATAAAACAAAAAACCCGCTGTGTTTAAATTTCTTCTCAAACACTAACGGGTAAAATACCTGTTATCGACTAAAACTTTAAGTCAAATGGTGTGTAAATATACGGCTATTATGGGGTGCTGAACAAATAATTACTTATCAGATTTAACAATTTTTCCCATCATTCCATCATAGCCATTTTTCTGCTCTTGATGGTATTCTAAAAAATCTTCTGGAAGCGGATATGAACCTACAAGCCTGTTTAATATCCAATTGGCTTCTTCGTGTTCTTCCTCATAAACATCATCAATCTCAATCTCTAAACCCATCCTGTCCGCAGGCATCGTCCAAAGTCCGATTTCTACATACTTGCCTTCAACAAGTTTGTATTGTTTCATCTGAAATACTTTAGGCATGTATCCACCTCTCAATAATTGGTAGATACTCAGCATAAACGGATTTTCTGGCGATTTTCATTCTATCAGGAAATTGCTTTTTATAATCATTCCATTCTTTGACCATTTCTGCTTGCTTCTCATCGATTTCCATTTCAATAGTTGTAAGAAGCAAATCATACTGACCTTGCTCAGAATCACCAAGACCTGTAAAATAGATTCCGTTGTCATCTTCAATCTTGGTAAAACATCCAACATGACTACATTGCATTCCATTTAAAAACCAAAAGTCAGACCAGATGGCATAATATCTAAACCCTGTTAACTCTCCAGTCTTTCCAATCTGTGGGACCAATTCAACAACTTCAATTTTATCAATGACGCTTGTGATAACATGATGCTTTGTATCAAACGGAGTTTTGTCTGAATGGTCATAGACTAAAAGAGAACCACCAATATCCTCATCCTTAAACTCATCGATATTATTAATTACATATTCATCAGTTGGGCTTAACTTTTCAAACCGACTTGAATCCATCTTCTTTTGGATAAGTTCGTTTACCCTATTTTTCTCATTTTTGATTATCTGCTGTAAATCCATTATTCTTACCTTCTTCCACTTACTAAAATTACATCCTCAATCTTACGACCATCGGGAAGTTTCTTGATATTATGCTTTTTAAATACTTGGATTAATTCCTGTTTAGATGAAGATGAACCCACATTTATCACATCAATATTATCCAGTAAACTCACCGAATTTTTAAAGATGGTTTCATCACAACTTTTGCGAAGCATGTCCTTATATCCATTCACCGAATATTCTCTGTTATTTCTGACCGTATTCCCTGTAACTCGTCCAAATTTATCTCCTTCATAAGTAATACTGTCCATTCGCCGTAATAGTTTATTCTTAAAATAGAGTCCACTTGAACCTGAATGCGAACTACTTGGAAGCCTTTGTATCCGTGTGAAAAAATATGACGCACCACCTGTTCCCATATCAGATATTGGACTCATTCCACCCACAGGGATACCCAGTCTTATCTTTTCCACCGTAGAAATCATTGCACCATTATTGGTTAATATCTGGTCGATGGTTTTTACCACATCTCTTCCGTTAGTCATATTATGAAACAGACCAATCCCTTTTAATTTTTTCTCAAATTCTTTTTCTGGAATATCAAATCTGTAAAACTCTCTGTATCCAGCAGACTCTGAGAATACGCCACTTCTCACACCATTGCCACTTAATGCATAATCACCAAAAGGTTTATAATCTGGAAGTGAAGAAATATCATCTACACCGAGTTTGTCTGCCCAGTATCCTCGAAGTGTCTTTATACGCTTCTCTTTAGACGCATTTGCTTTATCTAAATTACGGATCACTTTTTTGTAGGCTGGTGAAGTGTCTTCTTTTATTAAGTATGCTTGTTTATACAAATACACAAGTTCTTGATCCTCTATCGATGCTAATCTTCCATCAAGTCCTAAATCGTTTAATTTATCGATAAGTCGTTCAACTGTTTTACTATCGGCTTTCCCTGTTATTTTAATCTCTAATTCTCCTCTGTGAGCATAATAGTTTCCATCGGACCAGGGTTTATAGACCGCTTCAATATCATCACCTAAACCAATACGATATTCAATACCATCATTGGCTGAGTCTCTCCGCATAACTTTTTTCAAATCATCATCTATGGTTTTCTCAATGATGATATCTCCTTTTTTATTCTGCTTATGCTCATACAAGACTTTCTGCTTTTTATATTGCAGAGTATCTTTTTTCTTGGGAATGGCTTTGGTGGTTTTCCTGACATATTGATTAAAATGACCCGTATATTTTTTATTATCCTTCACACCTTTTAACACTTTATTAACAGCAGTCAAATACTCTTTTACCATTAAAGACACTTCCACATCTGTGCTTTTCTTTAATGTCTGGAGTTTAGGTTTTAGTTCTTTAAGTTTATCAATCGTGGTTTTATTATAATCAAAATCACCATTTTTCACATGATGGTTTAAAGTTTTAACTCCTGCTAAAATATCTGAATAAAAATCATCTTCTATTAAGGGATTTCCCTTTATCTCAGAAAGGATGTCTGGCGTATCATCTAAAAGAGATAATAATTTCTTCTCCGATTCAGGACGAACCTTTAATCTTAGATTGACTTGCGTTTTCTTGGTGCCTTTAATTTTCTCAACATACACCAGTGCATTTAAATCTTCAATGTCATCACCATCAACCGCCAACGCTTTTCCTTGCCAACCTGATTTGGATGCATCTTTGACAATATCTTTTCCGTCTTTGGATAGTTTTACACCAGTCTTTGTTTTAATATTCTCAAACTTAAAAACGGTTTTCTTGCCATTTCGTTTGGAGAGTAATTTAGAATAATATTTCTCAAAATCTTCTCGTATATGATTTTTACGATGAAGTGCTCTCTCATAAAATGCTTTTAAATTCGCAGAGTTTTTTCCAAACCTACCTTCTGCATACGGCTTTAAAATATTAACAAACTCATCATCCGTAATTTTTTCAACTTGTTTTAGATAATGAAATGTAGCGTTTAAATCCACATCGATTTCACTATTCTGAAATGCTCTAAATATCGTGTTGTAAATCGGTTCTTTTTCACCCCACTGTCTATTGGGATGGTAATCAATATCGAGTTTATCCTTGCCCATAAACTTGTATAACTGACCTTTGTCAATGCCATAGACTTGACCATTTTTATGCCTGATAAACTGTTTTCCATGTGAGTCGTGATTTGATAAAAGCCAATCAATAACATGTTCTCGTTGAAGTTGCTCTATCTCATCTTTTGTGAGTTTGGATATAGGGGTATTTCTAAAATCAAATTCTTGTCTTAGTCCTGTTTTCCATTTTTGGATAGAGCCAGACATCTCACCACGACCTGGAACATTTAGTTTAATAAAGCGAACTTCCACAGCATCATTATCAATAAGTCTTCCAATTTTATATGCTACATCATCACCATGACCCCGAAATGATTCACTTACAGGCTTAAATAACCACCGCTCACCTTTTTCATCCGTATAGAAATATTTAGTATGAGCACCGTCAATATCGGCTCTACCATCAAACTTAAATGGGTGACTACTCTCATAATTTTTCCAATCGGAATCAACTTTGTTAAAGCCCGTTTGAATATTGGTTTTTGGTGGTTGGATTTTGGAAACAGGTTTTGCTTTCGGTTCAACTGTTGGCTTTCCGCTTTTGACTTTAACCTGTTTCTTACTTCCATGTTTACTTTTCCACTTATTCCATTTGAGCATGACTGATTCCATTGCAACTTCTTGGCTCTTGAAATCTTTAGCCGTGAGCATGGTAATCATCTCATCTTTGTTCATCCACTGCCATTTACTAAGTTGTGCTTTTTTGACAATGTTTTTGAGTTGCCCTGATGAAAGCGAATTTATATAAGACTCCCAAGTAGATAGAGCAGAATCCAATTTCCCGATATACAGATTCATATCCTCTGGCAGAAGCACGGTGTTATTCTTGGCTAAAATCTCATAGCCTTTGATATAAGTCTGCATAAACTCACCATGACCTGACGGATCTGAAATAATCTCATGGGGTTTTAGATTCTCAAGTAAATCGTTCAACTGTGTCTTCGCTTTTTTGATTTGCTCTGCTAATTGTTTTTTAACCAAATCATCAGCCTTTGAAACAACCTGACCTTGTTTTATTTTTCCTGTTAGAAGTCCAATGAGTTCTTCTTTGGTTCGAACCTTTCCAATGTTATACTGTTTTAATTTATCCTGAAGGGCTTTGCCTTTTAGATAAGCGTGAGATTCTCCAGGCTCAATGGAGTCTAACATCTTCACTAAATCATCTTTAGTTCGCATAACTGAAATCCCATTGGATTTGGCTTCTTCACGCAGTTTTACAATTGACCATTTATCAAAGTCTGGGATTTGAACCTCGTGAGCATTATCCCATTTTTTAAGTAATTTCACCAAATCATCTTTACTGCGAAGCACAGAGATATGATGTTTTTTCATCAGTGTCTTCAAAGATTTAGTGGTCATATTATCTAAATCAAGATGGGGTTCAAGAGGAGATAAAAGTTTAATAAAATCAGTTTTACTTCGGGTAACTGCAATACCTCGTTGCTGTGCTAATTTCTGAAGCGTTTTTCCATTTAAGAGTTGATACTTACCACCCTGAATTATTTTATTAACTTGGGATTTTTCCTGTTTAGCAAGTTTGGATAACTGCTCAATTTGCTCTGGGATTAAAATACAATCCACATTTTGGTTTTCAGCTTCTGCATGAAACCCAGCAAACTGCTTTAAGGTGTTTTTACACACTTTGGCTCTGGCTGCAACGGTTGTACACCGACACGCAGGATGAGCAGGGATGGGTGGCATAGAATCAATCTTATATTCCTTGCCATCAAGTGAACCACATACCGGACACATTCTCTCATCTCCCACAGCCATCCATTTTACACGCCGGACATTTATGGTATCAAAGAATTTGAGTCTGCCTTGATTGTGTGCTCTTAAGGTTTCAGTTCGAGTAATGAGTTCTAATCTTTGCTGTGCGGTCTTAAATACGGTCTTGCCTGCACGCCTGAAAGTTTGTGGATCTGTGATTATACTCCCCAAGCCTTTGGAGATTGTTGCAATGGAATCACCTTTGATGATACCGAGAGAGATGCCTTGTTTAATCCCGTTTAAAAGTTCTTTATGAACATTGCCTACAAGCTGAATATTAAAACGCACCATAAAGTCCAACGCATTGCGATCTATCAAGCTCATCACTTGTTTTGCTAATAATTGTTCATCTTCTAAACTTAAAACATCCCATCGCGGGAATTTTGCATTTTTTAGTTCTGATATTCCATTTTGAACTCCGCTTTGAAAACTGGACTTTGTGGCGGTAGTTATAAGCAAAGTCTGGTCTTTCTGGACTTGCCGGATAGTTTTAGTTAAATCACTCTGTAATCCTTTGAGTCTGGACTGGAATACTTTCTGCCCCGGAGTGAGATCCCCAATTTCTGAATATTTGACCAGTTGGGATTTGATGGAGAGTTCACCTTTTTTTAAAAGTTCCACCATCCCAGATACCTGCTGCTCGGTATATAAATTCCGAGCCTGATAGGATTTTAAAGTTTCAGATAATATCCGCTGTGCTTGTGTTGGCATCCAATTCCCCTAATGAAAATTGTCTGCAGATGTTGTCATCAAACGTTTTTTCTATTTTGTGAATGGAGCAATGATTCTTGCTCCCATCCCAATAAACACAGTCTCCGCATGTATGTTCTGAATTAAACACATTCCCTGAAGCAAACATTTCCGTTATGTCACTCGCTTCTGTTTGCTTGGTTCTTTCACCTTCTTGCTTCGGATTTAACCCTAAAATCTCCTGCGAAGTTTCCACAGACATAATTCCCAGTTGCACCATGGAAACAATATCTTTTACATCCCAGGTCATATCCACGATACTTTTCTCCTGCTGGCGATTTGTTTTCTCAATCTGCGGATTTAAATCCAT